>Ga0137308_102306_pt1 | contig 13299 bp, 11 predicted proteins | sample Inofrocosms_June_FD_97181 | JGI IMG/M metagenome (GOLD analysis project Ga0137308, IMG submission 97181) | Mouse cecal microbial communities from Vienna, Austria - N-Acetylneuraminic and N-Acetylglucosamine D2O microcosms_June | ecosystem: Host-associated > Mammals > Digestive system > Large...
TGTTCCGGAGACAATTATTCATCAAGGGAAGAGTTCTCTGCTGCAACAGCCGAGGTTACAGAAGCTATGACTGCAATCACAACAGCGATTATAATAATCAAAAGTCCGCCTGCCAATAAAAGAAACATACCGCTCACTATAAGACCTCCTTCTATAATTTTCAAATTTCGTTATTCTCTTTTCCGTTTCCGTTCTATTTGCTAGTATATCATTTTCCATGAAAAACCACAATAAAAACTTTGGCTGATTTTGCTCATTTTGGGTATTGACATTTGCCCTTAGGTAGTGTAAATTGACAATTACTTAGTGCAAAGGCCAATAGCTAAGCATCTGTTTTATCCGGCTGATTCAGCCACAATTACCATTTATATTGCCAATACCGTGATTTTGGGAATACAAGTGCACTGTATTTCGGGAGAAAACCGGTGGAGAGGAGGAATAACAAGACGGAGAAAGAACAACAGAAAAGGGAAAATCTGCTGCAGCAGCTGGTGGACGATTTTTCGACACAAAAGCAGCATTTGCTGATGCAGATGAAGAAAGGACAGCTGACAAAAGAACTTTTTCTGTCGGAGGCGGCTGCTCATATCCAGACCTATTTCAGGCTTGAACATGAAGGGCAGACCCGGCTTTTGGAGGAATTCGAACAGTATATCTTCGGATATTCAAGGCTGTCGTTCCTGATTGATGACAAGACGGTGTCGGATATCAGGGTGGTGGGGTATAACAATATCCGTGTCAAGCGTAAGGGAAGGAGAATGGCCGCAGGCGTTTGCTTTTCTTCCCCCAAAGAATACCGTCAGTTTATAGATTATATTGCCACCAGAAATCAAGTGAACATTTCAAATCTAAATGCCATCCAACGATTTACGGACAATGAAAGCCATCCCGATTTTATTCTGAGATTTACGCTTTCCATGCCTCTCGTAAATACTTATAACGAACCATATCTGTGCATCCGTAAGGTGCCTAAAACATTTCCCCAAATGAAAGAATTAATCGAACAAAATATGATGGACCGGGAAACGGCAGAGCTGCTGATAGAGAGATTCCGGCAAGGCTCCACGTTGATCTGCGGAGGCAATTCCTCCGGAAAGACTACGCTGCTGAACGCGCTGAAGGAAACGCTGCCGGACGATATGGCAGTCTTGGTTACGCAGCAGGCGGATGAACTTACCACATTGTTCCACCCGGATATGATGTTTCTGCACTCTCTGCCGGGTACGGGAGAGCAGCAGGTTAACTACGATCTGGAGCATATCAGTATAGCCGGATTAACTATGGATGTGGACTTTTTCATTATAGGAGAGGTGAAAGGTGCGGAGGCTCTTTATCTGCTCAATGCAGCATATACGGGGCAGCTGTGTGCGGCTACCATTCATGCTCCGTCGGCAGACCGTGCGCCGGATAAGCTGGTGGACTACGCCATGTATGAGAGCCGATATTCCAGAGACGAGCTGATGCGGATGATGGACTGCTTTCAAACATTGATTTTTATGGAGCATTATCGGGTAAAAGAGATTTTTGCCTGTAGGGGATGGAGTGCAAAACAACACAATTTGATGTACGAGAGGATATTTTAGGAAAGGAGATTAAGATGTTAAAAGCAGTTATTTTTATTTGCCTGTGGAGCGGATTTTCTTTGCTTTATTACCAACACAAAATATTGGAGCATACGGCAAATATTTTGAAAAAGACCCGTGCGGATATGGATTCGGCGGCTAGACAGCGGGGGCTGGAAAACAGAAAACGGCTTTTGGAGCTGCAGCGGAAGCATTCTTTTTGGTTCCGGCTGGAACGGCTGTTATATTATAGCGGCATCCGGCAGCGGTTTCCGGAAGTAACTGCGGAAATCTGGGTGGCCGGAGATCTGGCATTCATAGGGACAACGGTTTTGATTGCCGCCGTTTTCGGAGGATTGAAAGCGGCTTTGGGGATGCTTGTTGCCGTGCCGGTGACGGAGGCGGTTCTGATACGCTGCCTGTGTGCAAGAAATCTGCGTGCGGTGAATGACAATCTGATGAAGCTGTTGGACTTTTTGGGAAATTACAGTATTACGGCTGCGGAAGTTACGGCCGTCTTCGATCAGGTCAGCAGGTATATGGAAAATCCCATCCGGACGGCGCTGGAAGAATGTTATACGGAAGCACAGGTAACGGGCGATGCCGGTGCGGCGCTTTTGTCTATGGCAGATAAGGTGGAGCATCCCAAATTTCAGGAGCTTGCCAGAAACATGGAAATAAGCGTCCGGTATTGCGCCGATTTTACAGCGCTTGTGAGCAGCAGCCGGAGAAGCTTGCGGGAGCATCTAAGGATTTCTCAGGAGAGAAAAGCGATGCTGCGGGAAGCTGTCGTAAATATGGCTTTGCTTTTGGCAATGTCGCTGGCAGTGCTTTTGACAGTGGGACATTTGATCGGAATGTCCTTTCAGGAGCTGGTCTGGGGAACCCTTCCGGGAAGAATCGGGCTGGGGGCATTGGGGACGATATTTCTGCTGTTTTGGGTACAGCTGCAAAGAGTCCACAGTTGAGGAGGAATCAATGGAAGAAAGATATATCGTATGGATGCTGAATATTCTGCCTTTGATCAGCGCCCTGCTGACCATACTGCTTTTTTACGAGCTGCGGACTGCCTGCCGCCCGCAGCAGGCGATATTAAAAACCTATAGAGAACTGTCGGGACTTTTGGCCGAGAGAGGGAAAAAGAGTCTCTGGTACCGGAGAACGGAGGAATGGCTTCGGAAAACGGGAGCGGCATTTCACTGCGGAAAGAATATAGAACCCGCCCGTTATCTGGCCGTAAGAATCATCTTGGCGCTGTCGGGGCTGTGGATTCTGAGCGGAATCAATATCTGGCTTGGCGTGGGAGGATTTTGGGGATTGTTTTTTCTTCCGGTATTGTTGCTGGATTATCTGAACCGTCGGGATAATGAGAGGATGCTTCCCGAGCTGAAGCTGGTCTACCATGCCTTGGAAATCCAGATACAGGCCGGGGTCTATGTGACGGATGCGCTATCGGAATGTTACGGCAGCGTTCAGGAGAGGAGACTGCGCAAAGCGCTTCTCGATTTGGCGGGCGATATTGTGATGAAGGCGGATATATATGAGGCTCTGGACCGGTTTCAAAGCCGTTTTGACAATCGCTATATAGATTCTCTCTGTATTACCATTCTTCAGGCATTGGAATCTGGTCAGGCTTTGGCGCTGCTGGGAGATATCAGCGAACAGATTAAGGACATGGAAGAGACGGTCTTAGAGAGAAAAAAGGGTGCCTTGGACAGAAGCATCACCTTCTATCAGCTGGGAGTACTGACGGTAGTCTTGGGGATGGCGTTGTATGCCTGTGTCACCTACCTGTTTGGGGCGGCAGCAAATTTTTAGATTATAGGAAGAATGTACCAGTGTTAGAAGAATGTACCATGTTGAAAGAATGTACCAGTGTTGGAAGAATGTACCATGTTAGAAGAATGTACCAGTGTTGAAAGAATGTACCGGTGTTGGAAGAATGTACCGATGTTGGAAGAATGTACCGGTGCGGGAAGAAAGCACCGGTGCCATAGGAAGATAAAACCGGAAAAATTGATTTACATGCCGTATACAACGGCGGAACGGAGGAAAGAGAATGCGGGAAATAGTACGAAAAATGGAAAGAGGAATTCGGAAAATTGTGAAGTCGGGATGCCGTCAGGAGCCGGGAATCGACGGGATTCTGGTGACGGTGGGGCTGTGCGTCATCGCCTTACTGCTCTGTGTAGTGATGAAAGACAGCTTAAAGGTATTTATAGAGACGATAGTGGGAGCAATGACCACCGAGGCGCAGAATATTTTGACGGGAGTGAGGCCATGAAGCAGGAAAAAGGAAGTATAGGAGATATTCTGTCGGCGGGAATTTGCATGTTAGCCATGACTGTATTGATGTTTGCCTATATGGATGATGTCCGGCTGATTCATCGGAAGTCGGAGGTAAGCCAGATTGCCAGACAGTATATTTTAAAAATGGAAACGGTGGGGTATTTGACAGAAGAGGATCGTATTCGTTTGGGGCGAGAGCTGGACGAAGCGGGGGTGACAGAGCTGGAGCTTGCAGGTACCACCATGGATCCGGTGGCTTATGGAGATATTATTACGCTGGAAATCAAAGGCAGGCTGGAAGGAGAACATGACTTTGTGGAAAAAAGGATTTCTACGGCAAAGCATTAAAAAGACGGAAGAGGGGCAGCTGGAGTGGATTACGGGACTTTTTTTCCTGCTGATTTTGGGTATTTTGCTGTGCGGAACTCTACAGCTAGACGTATTCAGAGCATCCGCAGTGTATCTGGAGGATGCTTTGGCGGCTTCTAATCTGGCCTCTGCGGTTATTGACGTGGAGGAATATGGGATTTCCCATACCATTTTAATAGAAGACCCTGACAGAGCCTATGAAATTTACCTGTCTGCGCTTCAAGGAAATCTAAATCTGAATGAGGAGTGGGAATGTCCGGGAAAGGGATTGATCGGAGGTCAGGTCAGGGTGCTGGACTACATTGTCTATAATGTGCATGAGGACAATGTGGAGATTTACCGCTATGACGAAAACGGTTTGCTGTCCTATTCGGAAGGCTGTCTGGGAGAGGTGGAAGCGCCTAACGGAAAAGTGATAGAAGGCACCGGCGTATACAGTGAAGTGACCTATCCCGTGAAAGGAATTATGGGAGTAGAGGTACAAGCTTGTAAGGCGAATCTTGCAGATATTGCAGTTGATGAACGGTAGTAAACAGCGTTCGCAGAAAAGGCTGACAAATGACATCGCTTGTAATAAATAAAAAGTAATGAGTAAAAAGCGATGAATGAACAGCAATAATAAACAGCGATAAGTAAACAGCGATAAGTAAACAGCAATAAGTAAACAGCGATAAGTAAACAGCAATAAGTAAACAGCAATAAGTAAACAGCGATAAGTAAACAGCAATAAAAAAACAGCAATAAGTAAAGAGCAATAAATAAAAAATGTTAAATAGAAAGGACTGTGAAAAGATGAAGAAAAAAGGAAAAGCCGAAAAACAGAAAGGCGAGTCCTCTCTGAAAACGGGAGCAATATTAGCGGCGCTTTTGACGGCAGTTGCAGTGTTTGCTGTGATGGTGCAAATGGAGAAGAAGATACTGACACAATACGAAAAGGGGGTGATATATGTGGCTGCGGTAGAGATTCCCAAAGGAGAGATTATCACGGAGAGTAATTATGCAAAATATTTTGTGCAGCAAGAGCTTGATTGCAGCAGCATTCCGGCTACGGCTGTCTGCTCTGCGGATCAGATCAAAGGACTTGTGGCGAAAACAGATATCGAACAAGGCGTTTTATTGACTTTGGGGATGTTTGAATCCTTGGAGGAAGTTCTGGAAACTATGGAACATCCCGTTATCGCCGGTTTTAAAGCAGAGGATCTGTATCAGGTGGTGAGCGGTGTATTGAGGAGCGGGGACAGAGTCAATATTTATTCCGTGAAAGAGGATGCCGTAACGCTCGTGTGGCAGAACGTTTTTGTACAGCAGGTTTTTGACGCTTCGGGAACGGCTATTGCGAGCGGCGATGATGTCACTGCCGCCCAGAGAATCAATGTCTATTTAAATCAGAAAGACGTGGAGCAGTTCTATGGGGAATTGGCGGCGGGATCTCTGAGGGTGGTGAAAAATTGCAGTTAAATTTTAAAAAACTATATTTATGCAGTGTGGTTTTCTGTGGATTGTTTTTCTGTTCCACGGCCACGTCAGCGGCGGAGAAAACAATCTATACCAGTCCCTATGTCTCTGTGACAGAGGACGGCAGGGCTTGGACCACTAATTCCGGGGACAGGGATGTTAAATGGTATTCGGAGGGAGAGACGGTGGATACGGGAATTTCTTCATCTCTGCGGGATTTGGAAACAGGTGAACACTATTATCGAACCCTGAGACAAGGATCCGTTCCTGTGGGATACTGGAAAGTACAATGGGAAAAGGGGCAATGCATACATAACAGCTACCCTTCGGGCACGGACACATTTCATGGCATTTCTTTTGGCAGGAAGGTCTGCCAAAAGAAGCACTATTCCGGCTGGGTACCTTATTGTGCCGATTGCGGGGAAAGTGTAAGTAATCTGCTTTTCTATATGAGCCGGGAAGCGGCGGACAGCATAGATTATCTTGTGATGGAAGAAGGTATGGATTACTACTATTTGTGCCCCTTTTGCAGTAATATGGAGCAAGGAGGCGAGCTTTCGGGACACTCCTGTAAAGCGGTTTCTTATAACCAATATCAGGTGAGATATGAGGCGAATTGTGATCATTACGGCGGTTATATGGGAAACAGTATTCATATGTACCGGAACGCGGATGTCTATGAGGGGAGACCGGTAACGCCTATGACACATTTGTCTTTGAACAGGTATGTGCGGATAGGATATCTGTTTGACGGATGGAATACGGAACCCGATGGTACAGGAACGGCATACGGGGACGGTGCATCCATATGGAATCTGACAGACAGTGATTTTCATATTAACGAGGCGGAAGGAACCATTGTGCTCTACGCCCAATGGAAGGCCGTTGAAAGCACGCTCTATATTGATCCCGACGGCGGAAGTTACAACGGGGATCAAGATATCACTGCCGTCACGCAAGCCTACGGCACTTTCTGTGAGGTGGAAAAAGAGCTGGTGGAACCTCCGGCAGGGCATAAGGTTTCCTTTGAATGTAACGGAGGCAGCGAAGTGCCTGATAGAATCGGTACTATGTATTTTTCCGAGTGGAAGCAGGACATGCCGTTTCACGGACGTTTTCAGGATGAATTCTATTATTATGAGTCCGCCGACGGAGAGAGTGATGTTTTAACGGCTTGCTATGGGTATGAAAGTATGGAGCTGCCTGCCACGGAGAAGCCGGGCAGTTCTTTCGGCGGCTGGTATTATGATCCGGAATTTCAGATTCCGGCAGGAGCAGCGGGAGATAGGATTACGCCTGTGAAAGACATGACTCTGTATGCACAGTGGGGCGATCTGACACTCTATGGAAAGGAAAATTATGTAATCGGCGGTGGAAAAGGCGCGGTGGATCTTTCATGGAGCCAAAAGGATCAAAAAAATAAATGGTATCTGCTTTATCAAAGCACGGACGGAAAAAACTGGAACAAAATATTTGGGAAAGAGGATATCGGAACGGATAAAACAGTAGCGTATTCTGCGCTATACGAAGGAAGTCCCCAAACTTACACCGTAGACCATACAGGTCTGTATACTTTAACCGCCGCAGGGGCACAGGGAGGCGGTTACGGAGGATTTACCGGTGGAAAGGGAGGAAGCGTTACGGCTTCTTTTTGGCTGAAACGAGGAGAAGTGTTGTCGTATACCGTGGGAGGAGCTGACGGATACAACGGAGGCGGTGAGGGAAATAAATATGCAAACGGAGGCGGCTGTACAACGATTGTGTCCGACCAAAAGGGTGTGCTGCTGGCTGCCGGAGGAGGCGGAGGAGCCACCGACGCGGGAGACGGAGGAGCCGGAGGAAGCGAGGGGGGACTGCTTGCCGCGGGATATCACGGGGAGTCGGGTGCTGCCGGAGGGGGAGGAGGTTACAGAGGCGGTACGGCGGGGGAGAGAATCATACATCATCACACGGAGTCCTGTTTTCTGGATGCTTCCTATAACGGTCTGGAAAGAGCGGTAATCTATCGGAGGAATGACGTTCATGTAAAGGTGAACCATGACGAAGAATCTTCGGAATGTGCCGAATGCTACCAATATTCTCTGGAAAGAGCAGGAAACATAGGACATCCCCTTCCGGTAATGGAGAATACTGCCGTAAGGATTCAGGCAGTTCTATGGAAGCAGATCTGCCGCGGCGGAGAATTGTGGAAGGATTCTTATCTGAAAATATATGACCAAAACGGCAATTGCTTTTTTGAACAGGATCTGAGCAATATTCTGCATAACAGCAATGTATTGAGAAATGAGATTATCAATCGGCAGAATCAGGCGTGGGATCAAAACAGAGAAAATCTGCGCTTCCCTCTGTTTCATACGGAATTTGTCTGGGATCTGCCGGAAAAAACAGAGGAAGATGAAGACAACGGAGGGTACACAAGATATTGGTCGGTAAGAAATGCTGACGGTACTTCGGAGATTATGGGACGGTATAAAAGAGAGGAGGATGCGCCGGAGGTGCAGCTTTGGGGAAAAGCAGGTAACATGGTTTACCCTTTGTTTCCGGAACGGCATTTTCAAGAGTTTGGCGACACCGGTTACGGGCTGGAAAATATTCCGCTGTTTTTTGTCAGGAAGGCGGGCTGTAATGAATCGGGGATTTTGTTTCATTCTGTAATAGACATTCCGGAGGGAACTACGGGATTATATGTGGAGGCTTATGCAAAGGGTCTTTCCGCTCAGTCCCACGATTTGGTAAACGCCCGAATTTTGGATGTTACGCTTCAGGGAGGGAAGAAGGTAATATGCGGTATGACGGAGGGGCAGATATTGTCTTCCAAACCTGCCTACGGCGGAAGCAGCTATGTTAACGAGGAATATGCCTATTCTTTTTCCCGGCAGGACGGTATTCAGGAGGGCAACGGTAGTTTTACGCTGCAGTCCGCAGCCGTGGGATACATGGAAGAGCACAGCTTGGAAGGGGTATCGGCGCCGGATATGGCGTCTCCGGATCCGGTGGATGCGGGACTGCTTCGGAAGGAAGGGCTGGCTGCCGGCAGGATTCTTGTAACGTGGGAAGAACCGGCGGATCACGGAACAAACTATTATCATGTGGCGGAATCTTATTTTGCGGGAGACGGGGCTGTCCTATGCCGTTCCAATGAGACGGTAAATACATTGACATCCGGAGTGAAAGGATATCATTACTGTGTGGATGAAAACAGCGATACCAAAGTGACAACTGCGTCGGAATATACGAAGCAGCCGAGTGTCAAGATTACAGTCGGGGAGAAGACCTGTTATCTGCATTTGGCGGCAGTGGACGTGGCCGGAAACATAAGCGATACCATTCATGTTCCATTGGATGCGGATGCGGCGGCAAGGCCGCTGCACACGGAGCCGCTTTCCATAGAAGCGCAGGAGAAAAATGTTTATCCGGCCGGAGAGGGAAAATGGTATGTCCGCAGTGACGGCGCTACACCCTTTACATTACGCTGCACCGGATATATAGACGGAGCCGCAACACGGCGTTATCAGGTCAATCATGCTGATTTTGTATCTGTGGGGCAGGAAGAAGCGGTTCGGTTCTGTCACCGGGTATCCGCACCAAATCAAGAGCTTTCGTCAGGGCGTGTGGATGTACCGCCGGACTTGCTGAATCTATCGGCGGAGAATGCATCGTTTTTAAAATATTACCCTTATACACAGGCTTATCGTGAGGACGGAAACCGAAAGTTTACCGTAGATCAAAAGTTCACGATGGATGAGGCCGCATCAGGACGACAAGTGGAAATATATCCCAGAGCCGGAGCGGATTGGGATGACGGGATATTCTATTCGGCGCAGGAGGAGGATCTGCGGCATGGCTTGATTCTAATCGGCGACGGAGAACCGCCGGTCATCCGAGGGATGGAAACTTTGCGGAACCTGTCCCTAATCGACAGGAGAGAAAACACATTGATTTTGAATCTGACAGCGGAAGACGAATTGAGCGGTGTGGAAGAGTTCTGTTTGACGGTTTACAATACGGACAACAATTGCAGCAGGAGGTTTGAACCGGATGACAGAGGATTGATACAGGTAGAGCTGACGGCGGATGATCCGGTGTTTTCCGGGGATTTTACGGCAGTTGCTTATGCAGTGGATCATGTGGGAAACGAGATTTCCGTTTCGGAGGAGACCACGGAATTCGGGCTGACAGCAAGGATAGACAGAATACTGCCGCCCCATACCCCCGTATTCCAAAACGGGGAGAGCGGGATTTTAAGCATCGGGGTCTGGGGATACCCGGACTATGTGGAAATCGAATTTCCGGCAGAGATGACGGAGCAAAACCCGGAATTGAATTGCCGCTTTGAGTACACCGATAAGCCCCGGTATTGTCAGGAAGAGAAGATACAGTTCATGATTCCTTTGTATACACCCGCCAATGCGGATTATACCATTACGGTAAGGGCATATAAAGAAGGAAAGCAGCTGGAACAATATCCGGAGCTGAGCATTGTGGAAGTGGAGGGAACGGTTCTGGATGACTTCCGTACCAGATTGCGATGAAGGCTGTGTTTTGGATCGTTCTGTGGTGCAGCTTGTTATACGGCTGCGCCACGGATCTTAAAAACAAATCAGTGTATAATTTTACATGGTGGTTTGGCGGTTTAGCGGCAGGGGGGCTGCTCTGGAGAAGTCTGCTTCCGGGACGGCCGGTAACAGTGCTTTGGTATTTGGGTGTCTATATGGCGATACAGCTGGGTCTGTTTTCCCGCTTATACGGAAAGGCGGATTGCTATGCGTTTTGTGTCTGTGCCATAGCGGAGGCTTCTCTTGGGATGACATTATTTGACTATCTGATACTCACGCTTTTGGCGGTCTTTCTGCTTTTTCCGGTGCAGCTGTACAGGCGGAATATTGCCCAAAACGGAAACCTTAAGCGGCCGGTGGCGTTTCTTCCATACATAACGACAGCCTTTGCAGTACACATATTTATGCATTTTATGGTTGCTTTTTGAATAAAAAGATGCTATATTGTTGCAAGCATGCGGAAGCTTATAAAATGAGTGTGCTGTTATTACATTATTTACGGTCAGTGCACGGAGGCGACACGCAATGCGAAACGGTTTTACAAGGCGGTTTGTGTCTGCGCGCTGCTTATCACAATGCCGCTTATGGGCAGAGAGCAGCGCAGAAATGGAGGGTATTATGAAAAAATTTTTAGCAATGATGACGGCAGTTGTTTTGTGCATGACGGCACTGGCTGCCTGCGGTTCGGATGAGACGTCTGCAAATGCAGGATCTCAGACGGGAGACAGACCCGTGCTGGTAGTGGGGACGAATGCGGAATTTCCTCCTTTTGAGTATGTGGGAGACGACGGGGAACCGGACGGATTTGATGTGGCTCTGATTAAGGCGGTTGCCGATAAGATGGGTATGGACGTACAGATGGAGAATATGGAGTTTGGTTCGTTGGTTTCCTCTATCGGGACGAAGATTGATGCGGCAATTGCAGGCATGAGTATTACGGAAGAGCGTTTGCTGGAAGTGGATTTCTCTGACGAATACTATGAAGCGGTTCAGTATATTGTGGTTCCGGCGGGCTCCGATATTCAGGCAGCGGCTGATCTGGAGGGTAAGACTATCGGTGTGCAGCTTGGGACAACCGGCGCTAATATCGCAGACGAGGTAAGCGGTGCGGATGTGAAGACTTATAATAAGGCTTTGGATGCGGTGAATGATCTGGTGAACGGCAGAGTGGATCTGGTTATCATTGACAGAAATCCCGCTCAAGTTTTTGAAAAGCAGTTCTCCGGACAAGTGGAAATTATTGACGGCGCACAGTTTAATTTTGAGCCCGAGTTCTATGCAATCGCGCTTCCTAAGGGCAGTGAGATGATTGAAAAAGTGAATGCTGCGCTGGCGGAATTGAAGGCCGACGGCACATTTGATGCTTTGGTGGCAGAATATATCCAGTAATGATAGCGTCAAAAGGATTTTTTTGAGGATAATGGTTGTGCCGTTATCCTCTTTTTGGTATTATATTACTTATTGATTATGCTGGTTTCCGGTTTTTATAGGAATCCATTCGGCAGGTGTATGTTTTGCGATAAACGTTAGATCCCTTGCTTCGTTCGCGGGGCGTTTTGCTTTCTCCGCACCGAAATTTCGGGAATGCCGTATGCTGAACTGCGTATCCTCAGCAGCTCTTGTTCATAGAATGCAGGCATTCTATGGCGTGTAGTATATCGGCGGAAGTTACGGACTTTTCCGTATGGGGACAGGCTGCATGGGGGTTAGAACGGGTATGTATTTGCTGTTTCCGTATAGGGATACCGGCAAGGAGAGACAGGGAGGATAAGATGGGACAATCTGAAATCATCAGGAAATTAACGGCGGCGTTTATTACCGGCGACCGATGGCAGCTGTATTTGAAAGGTCTGGGCGTCACTTTGCAGGTGGCTGTTATGGCAGCAGTGCTGGGAGTTATCATCGGCACCGCCGTTGCTTTCATGAAGATATCCGTGAGAAAGAACGGGAAGAAGACATTGCTGGCGCACATTGCCAATATCTACATAGATATCATCAGAGGCACGCCTTCCGTGCTTCAGGTTATGATTATGTATTTTGCAATCCTTTCCAACAGCAAGAACGGTGTTTTGATTGCCGGCCTTTCCTTTGGAATCAATTCCGGCGCCTATGTGGCGGAAATTATCCGGGCGGGAATTTTGGCGGTGGACAAGGGACAGACGGAGGCGGGAAGGTCTCTGGGATTGTCCAACTTCCAGACCATGTGCAATATTATTATCCCGCAGGCTTTTAAAAATGTCCTTCCGCCTTTGGTCAATGAATTTATCGTCCTGTTGAAGGAGACAGCCATTGTGGGATATGTGGGGCTGTCCGATTTGACACGTGTGGCAAACCAGATCGCGTCTAAAACATATGACTTTTTCACCCCTATGATCGGCGCCGCCGTCATATATTTTGTCATCATAAAGATTTTGACAAAATTGCTGGAGAGACTGGAAAGGAGGATGCGCAGAAGTGATAATCGTTAAAGACTTATATAAGCAGTTTGAAGACAATCAGGTATTGAAGGGTGTAAACTACCATATTCATCCGGGGGAGAAGATTGTGGTTATCGGGCCTTCCGGTTCCGGGAAAAGTACCTTCCTGCGCTGCCTGAATCTGTTGGAGACGCCCACCGGCGGAGAAATCTGGTTTGACGGACAGAAGATAAACGCCCCTGAGGTCAATATCGACGAAGTGCGCCGTCATATGGGAATGGTGTTTCAACATTTTAATCTATTTAATAATCTGACCATAATGAATAATATTACGCTTGCCCCTGTGAAGCTGAAATTAATGGGTGCGGAAGAGGCGAAGGAAAATGCCTTGAAGCTGTTGAAGCGTGTGGGACTGGAGGAAAAGGCGGATGCTTATCCCAGTTCTTTAAGCGGCGGACAGAAACAGCGTATTGCCATTGTGCGTTCCCTTGCCATGAATCCGAAGGTAATGCTTTTTGACGAGCCCACCTCGGCATTGGATCCCGAGATGGTAGGAGAGGTGCTGGAGGTTATGAAGGAGCTTGCCGACAGCGGTATGACCATGGTGGTAGTGACTCACGAGATGGGATTTGCCAGAGAGGTGGGAACCAA
>Ga0137308_102307_pt1 | contig 13293 bp, 9 predicted proteins | sample Inofrocosms_June_FD_97181 | JGI IMG/M metagenome (GOLD analysis project Ga0137308, IMG submission 97181) | Mouse cecal microbial communities from Vienna, Austria - N-Acetylneuraminic and N-Acetylglucosamine D2O microcosms_June | ecosystem: Host-associated > Mammals > Digestive system > Large...
CGCCACTGCATCTTTGACCGAGAGAAGGGATGTCGTTGTAGTGGCCAGTGTTTCCTGCATTTACGGTTTGGGAAGTCCTGAGGAATATAAGGATATGGTAGTGTCTCTGCGCCCCGGCATGACAAAGGACAGAGATCAGGTCTTGCGGGAGCTGGTAGATATACAATATACCAGAAACGAAATAGATACGCATAGGGGCTGCTTCAGAGTGCATGGGGATGTGGTGGAAGTAAATCCGGCACAGGGCAGCGATTACTATATACGTATTGAATTTTTCGGAGATGAGATCGATCGGATCACAGAGGTAGAGCCTCTATCCGGAAAGGTTCATGCTGAGTTGAATCACATTGCCGTTTTCCCGGCCTCACATTATGTGGTTTCTCAGGATAAAATTAAAGCGGCCTGCGATCATATAGAAAAAGAGATGGAGGAGCGGGTGCGTTTTTTCAAGGGAGAGGATAAGCTCATTGAGGCACAGCGCATAGCAGAACGCACCAATTTCGATATCGAGATGCTGCGGGAGACCGGTTTCTGCTCCGGCATCGAGAATTATTCCCGGCACCTAAACGGCACCCAGCCCGGAGAGCCGCCCATGACATTGATGGATTTCTTTCAGGATGATTACTTGATTATTATAGACGAGTCCCATATGACCATTCCTCAGATCAGGGGAATGTATGCGGGCGACCGTTCCCGGAAAAACACATTGGTGGAGTACGGTTTCCGGCTGCCGTCGGCGTTGGACAACCGTCCCCTGAATTTCGGGGAATTCGAATCTCATATTGACCAGATGTTGTTTGTGTCGGCTACGCCTTCGGATTATGAGGAGGAGCATGAATTGCTTCGCACGGAACAGATTATCCGCCCTACAGGGCTTCTTGACCCGGAGGTGGTGGTGCGGCCTGTAGAAGGCCAGATTGATGATCTTATCGGAGAGATTCATAAGACGGTGGCGGAGCACAATAAGGTGTTGATCACCACGCTGACCAAACGGATGGCGGAAGACCTTACCGGCTATATGAATGAGGTGGGGATTCGTGTAAAGTATCTGCATTCCGACATAGACACATTGGAGAGGGCGGAGATTATCCGTGACATGCGCTTGGATGTATTTGATGTGCTGGTGGGGATTAATCTGCTCAGAGAGGGCTTGGATATTCCTGAAATTGCACTGGTGGCCATTTTGGATGCGGATAAGGAAGGATTTTTGAGAAGCAGCACCTCTTTGATACAGACTATCGGCCGTGCGGCGAGAAATTCGGAAGGGCATGTGGTTATGTATGCGGATACCATTACGGATTCCATGCGGATTGCGTTGGAGGAGACGAGCCGCCGCCGCGAGATTCAGATGAAATATAACGAAGAGCATGGAATTACGCCACAGACGATTAAGAAAGCCGTCCGTGACTTGATCAGTATCTCAAAAGCCGTGGCAAAAGAAGAGATGCGGTTTGAGAAGGATCCCGAATCCATGAATCGGAAGGAATTGGAGAAGCTTATAGCGGAGGTACAGAAGAAAATGCAGCGAGCGGCGGCGGATTTGAATTTCGAGGCGGCAGCGGAGCTGCGTGATAAGATGATAGAACTTAAGAAAAACCTGCAAAAACTGGATGAGGATTAGGTGACGGCATTCCCGCCTTGGTTCCCGAGAGCAATGAACCAAGCGGCTGCGAGGCAGACAGTTGGCGAATACCGCGGGGGGGCATATACCATAGCGTCTTGCGGATGTATTGTGTTCTGCAGTGCCGTAAGCCTGATGCATCGTTGCCGGCAGCGGGGGCGTTGACTGAGCCTCGGCCAAGCCATGGCATGATTTCCGGCAATTCATTGATTGTTTGTGCCGGCCTTGCACCGATTCATAAATTGTTTGTGCCGGAAGGCATGGACTGTGCAGGAGGGTATGCCGCTCCGGTATGTCCGGAAATGTGAATAAAGAATAAGAAAAATAGAAAAATAATACACAGGGAATATTTTGAAAAATGTAAAATCAGTAATATAAGGAAAAGCAGGAAAGTCAATAAAATCAAGAAAGTCAATAAAATCAAGAAAAGGAAGTTATACGACAATGGATGAAACAAAGAAGATGCGCCCGCGAAGCCAGAGTGCAGGAGGCTTTATTAAAGTTCGGGGAGCCTGCGAAAATAATTTAAAGAATATTAATGTTGATATTCCCAGAAATGAGATGGTGGTTTTGACGGGAATGTCCGGATCCGGAAAATCATCTCTGGCTTTTGATACCATTTATGCGGAGGGACAGCGCCGTTACATGGAGTCCCTATCCTCCTATGCCAGAATGTTCCTCGGACAGATGGAGAAGCCTAATGTGGAGAGGATAGACGGACTATCTCCTGCCATATCCATTGATCAGAAATCCACAAACCGCAATCCCCGTTCCACTGTGGGAACCGTGACGGAGATTTATGATTATTTCCGTCTGTTGTACGCAAGGATCGGGATTCCCCACTGCCCCAATTGCGGGCGGGAAATTGCAAAGCAGACAGTGGATCAGATGGTAGATCAGATTCTGGAGCTGGGACAGGGCACAAAGATTCAGCTGCTGGCACCCGTAGTCAGAGGGCGTAAGGGCCGGCATGAGAAAGTTCTGGAACGCGCTAAAAAAAGCGGGTATGTGCGTGTGAGAATCGACGGCAGTCTGTATGAGCTGACAGAGGAGATCTCTCTGGATAAAAATATTAAGCATAATGTTGAAATTGTGGTAGACAGGCTGGTAGTAAAGGAAGGTATCGAAAGACGTCTTGCAGACTCTATTGAAAATGTATTGTCACTGGCGGACGGATTGCTGCTGGTTGATGTGATCGATGGAGAACCGCTCACTTTCAGCCAGAGTTTTTCCTGCCCTGACTGCGGTGTGGGCATCAGTGAGATTGAACCAAGGAGCTTTTCTTTCAACAATCCTTTCGGTGCCTGTCCGGAATGTGTGGGATTGGGCTACAAAATGGAATTTGACGAAGAGCTTATGATCCCTAACAAGGAGTTGAGCATCAGTCAAGGGGCAATCGTTGTGACCGGCTGGCAATCCTGCACGGATAAATCCAGTTTTACCAATGCTATATTACAAGCACTTTGCAAAGAGTATGATTTTGACTTGCATACCCCTTATCAGGAGTTATCGGAGAAAGCAAAAAAGATTCTGCTCTACGGCACCGACGGAAAAGAAGTGGAGGTACACTATCAAGGCCAGAGGGGGCGGGGGGTTTACCCGGTGGCTTTTGAAGGACTGGTAAAAAATGTGGAGCGGAAGTATAAGGAAACCTTTTCCGAAACCATGAAGCAGGAGTATGAGAGCTTTATGCGCATCACCCCGTGCAAGGTTTGTAAGGGAATGCGTTTGAAGAAGGAGTCTTTGGCGGTAACGGTATGCAACAAAAATATTTATGAAATCACATCTTCTTCCATACGAGATCTTTTTGAATTTCTGGGCGATATGGAATTGACGAATCAGCAGCTGCTGATCGGCAAACAGATATTAAAGGAGATCCGTGCAAGAGTAGGATTTTTGGTGGATGTGGGATTGGATTACTTGTCTCTGTCCAGAGCCACGGGTACATTGTCCGGCGGCGAGAGCCAGAGAATCCGTCTGGCTACTCAGATCGGTTCCGGTCTGGTAGGGGTATGTTATATTTTGGACGAACCCAGCATCGGCCTTCATCAGCGCGATAACGACAAGCTGCTGAATACTTTGAAAAATCTCCGTGATTTAGGAAATACCTTAATCGTTGTGGAACATGACGAGGATACCATGCTGGCGGCGGATTATGTGGTGGATATCGGCCCCGGTGCAGGTTCTCATGGCGGCGAAGTGGTGGCCTGCGGTACGGCGGAAGAGATTATGAAGATTCCCGAATCCGTCACGGGAAAATATTTAAGCGGTGAACTGAAGATTCCCGTTCCGGAACAGCGCAGAAAACCTGCCGGTTGGCTGAAGGTAGTGGGAGCACAGGAGAATAATTTAAAAAACATCAATGTGGATTTTCCGCTGGGCGTTATGACCTGTGTCACAGGTGTATCCGGTTCCGGTAAGAGTTCTCTGGTAAACGAGATTTTATACAAGCATTTGGCAAGGGACTTAAACCGTGCCAGATGCATTCCGGGAAAGCATAAATCTATTGAAGGAATGGAACAGCTGGACAAGGTGATCAATATAGACCAATCTCCCATCGGGCGTACCCCCCGTTCCAATCCGGCCACCTACACGGGAGTATTTGACCAGATTCGTGATCTTTTTGCGTCCACGGCAGATGCCAAGACAAAGGGGTATACGAAAGGACGTTTCAGCTTTAACGTAAAGGGAGGGCGCTGTGAGGCTTGCGGCGGAGACGGTATTATTAAAATAGAGATGCATTTCCTTCCGGATGTGTATGTACCGTGTGAAGTCTGCGGGGGAAAGAGATATAACAGGGAAACGCTGGACGTAAAGTATAAAGGTAAAAATATCTTTGACGTGTTGGACATGACTGTGGAGGAGGCGCTTCCCTTCTTCGAGAACCTTCCGTCCATCCGCAATAAGATTCAGACGCTGCATGATGTGGGGCTTGCGTATTTGAAACTGGGACATCCTTCCACCACGCTTTCCGGAGGAGAGGCACAGCGTATTAAGCTGGCCACGGAGTTGTCCAAACGCAGTACGGGAAGAACCATCTATATTTTGGATGAGCCCACTACAGGACTGCATTTTGCAGATGTGCATAAGCTGGTGGAGATTCTGCACAGGCTGGCGGACGGCGGGAATACAGTGGTGGTCATAGAGCATAATTTGGATGTGATCAAGACTGCCGACTATATACTGGATATCGGTCCCGAAGGAGGCGACAGGGGAGGAACCGTTATTGCCAAAGGAACACCGGAGCAGATTGCGGACAGCGAGAAATCCTATACGGGTATGTATATTAAGAGGATGCTGGAGAAGAAATAACAGGTTCGTGGTTAATATATCATTTAGATGAGCCAATAAAACATTTCATATCAAATGGATGATTTGTTAAATTTTTATTGAAAAATTATTAGGTGAGTACAAATTTGGTAATTGTATGTAAGAGTTTCGAATGCTAAGCAATGGGAACATTTTTGCGAAAAGGGAGTATCTTAAAAAGAAGAAATTGGCAAACAGAAAAATTTGCAGAGAAAATAAAAAATAAGATAAAGATTTTCGAGAAATGGGACGATATACTTTTATTGAATGAATACTTTGTCGATAAATATTTGAAAAAAGTCTTAAAAAATTATATTACCTCTATCAATTTAAAAAAAATTCGGTTATAATAGCTAATGTATGACTATGCTTACAGACCGGAAATATCGGATGAAATAGAAGAAGATAAAAAGAGATAATTGAAAGGGGTATATAATTATGCAGTGTACGGATATCGGAATCGATTTGGGTACAGCCAGCATTTTGGTATACATCAGAGGCAAAGGCGTTGTGCTGAAAGAGCCTTCTGTTGTAGCATTTGACAGAGATACAAATAAAATTAAAGCAATTGGCGAGGATGCCCGTCTGATGCTGGGAAGGACACCCGGCAATATTGTGGCGGTTCGTCCCTTAAGGCAAGGTGTTATTTCCGATTATACCGTGACCGAAAAAATGATGAAGTATTTCATTCAGAAGGCATTGGGCAAGAGGACATTCCGGAAGCCCCGTATCGCGGTGTGTGTTCCCAGCGGGGTCACGGAAGTGGAGAAGAAAGCCGTAGAGGACGCTACCTATCAAGCGGGCGCCAGAGAGGTTGCCATCATTGAGGAGCCCATTGCGGCAGCTATCGGTGCAGGTATTGATATTTCCAAACCTTGTGGAAATATGATCGTAGACATCGGCGGCGGTACTTCCGATATTGCCGTAATTTCTCTGGGAGGCACTGTTGTCAGCGCTTCCATCAAGATAGCGGGAGACGATTTTGACGAGGCTATTGTGCGTTATATGCGTAAAAAGCATAACCTTTTGATCGGTGAAAGAACCGCGGAAGATTTAAAGATTAAGATCGGATCGGCATTTAAGAGACCTGAAGTTGACTATATGGATGTAAGAGGACGTAATCTGGTAACGGGTCTGCCTAAAACGGTAAAGGTTTCCTCCGAAGAGACGGAAGAGGCGCTCCGTGAGACAACGTCGCAGATTGTGGAAACAATTCACAGTGTATTGGAGAAGACGCCTCCTGAGCTGGCTGCCGATATTGCAGACAGAGGGATAGTCTTAACCGGCGGAGGGAGTCTGCTGCGTGGTCTGGAAGATTTGATTTCCGCAAAGACGGGAATCAATACTATGACGGCGGAAGATCCCATGACTGCCGTTGCAGTCGGCACCGGAAGATATGTAGAATTTTTGTCGGGCTACCGTGAGGAGTAATCAATTGCCTTGCGGTGGGAGTGCATGTTTTATTATATAGGTAGGATATTCCGTCCTGCGGCAGAGACGACAAATTACTTTTATACTGTTGAGCTGCCGGAACAAAGCCGGAATACAGAAAGGAGAAATTTCCATGCTGAAAGGTTTATATACTGCATATACGGGAATGATTAACGAACAACACCGAATGGATACTATGACCAATAATCTGGCCAATGCTACCACGGTAGGATTTAAAAAGGAAGGCGCTACCAGTCAGGCATTTCAAGATATCCTGACTGTGAAAATTAAAGATGCGTCTATGGGAAGTCCTCGTATTGCACAACCTTTAGGATTTGATAATCCGGGTGTTAAGATTGGTGAGAATTATACGGATTATAAACAGGGATCTTTCCGAATCACGGATAATACTTACGATCTCGCTCTGGCGGGGGAAGGCTTCTTTGCAATCGAGCATACAAATAGGGCAGGCGAGACATCCACCATGTATACAAGGAACGGTTCGTTTACTCTGAATAAAGAAGGGTATCTCGTGACAGAGGACGGCGACTATGTTCTGGATACGCAGAACCGCCGGATCCGTTTGAATACCTTGATAGACTCAAAAATTTCGGATGACGGAACGATTTATCAAAACGGAACCGCTGTGACAAGGATACAGGTGGTGGATTTTGAAAATTACGATTATCTGGAGAAGTACGGTGAAACGTATTACCGTCCTGTAGAAGGAGCAAGAACTACCAATGCAAGTGCGTTGGTCAAATCAGGCTATTTGGAAATGTCCAATGTAAATATTGTATCTGAAATGGTTAACTTGATCGCTATTACGCGTCAGTATGAGAGCAATCAGAAGATTATTCAGACATACGATGATTCACTGGAAATTGCAGTGACTCAGTTGGGAAGAGTTCAGGGATAAAAGTGTGAAAGGAATGAAGTTTCTCTAAGGTTGTAAAAAACACACCTAAGAGAAAGTAAATCATTCCTCGAAGAATTGCTTGCGCGATTTTTCCGGATTTGCACCAATTCAGTAATTGTTTGTGCCGGAAGGAATGAACGACGTAGGAGGGCATGTTGCGTCGGCATGTTGGGAAGTTTGAATTTGTTTAATTGTATGTTATCTGCCGGAAAATGATGAAGTCATTGCGGTTTTACCCATTGATTTTGCAGCCGGAGGGGGATTGAAGAGGGCAGTATAATAAAGGTGCCGCGGGCGGTACGGGAAATGGTAGGGCAGTATAATAAGGTGCCGCTGAAGCGGTACATGAAATGGTAGGGCAGTATAATAAGGTGCCGCTGAAGCGGCACGGGAAATAGTCAGGGCAGTAATTAATATTAGGGAGGTATATGAAATGGTACGCAGTTTATGGACGGCAGCAACGGGTATGATCGCACAACAGACCAATATAGATACGATTGCTAATAATCTTGCTAATGTCAACACACAGGGGTATAAGACTCAGGTTAATGAGTTCAAGAGTCTGTTGTATCAGACACTTCAGACGGAGACAACATCCGCAAACGGAGAACAGAAGCCCATCGGTGCGCAAGTAGGTTTAGGTGTGCGCAATTCAGCCATTACATCGATATTCAGAGAGGGCAACCTGTACCCTTCCGACAGTGAGACAGCTTTTGCTATCGACGGAAAGGGCTTCTTTGCCGTGAGAGCGGGAGACGGAAATACTTATTATACCAGAAACGGTGATCTTAAGTTTGTTTTGGCAAGTAACGGCAATATGCTGGCCGATTCGGACGGCAGACCTGTACTGAGCAGTGCTGGACAGCCTATTATATTGGGAAGCCAGTATGTATTGAGCAGTATTACGGTGACAAAGGACGGGCAGCTTTGCTATCCCGATGCAAATAGAAATCCGCAGCCCATCGGTATTACAATCGGTGTGTTCCAGTTTAACAATCCCAACGGATTGGAGAAAATGGGAGACAGTCTTTATTCTCAGACGGCAGCCAGCGGGCAGGTATTAAACGAAGCAACCACACCCAACTTGGAGCGGAGCAACATTCTCCAGAAGTATTTGGAGGGTTCCAATGTACAGGTAGTGGACGAAATGGTAAATATGATTACGGCACAGCGGGCTTACGAGTTGAACTCTAAGGCAATCATTGCATCCGATGAAATGCTGCAGCAGGCAAATAATCTGAGACGTTAACGGGGAGGTAGCTTATGGATTTCAGTAATATAACGTCCATGTATGCGGATACATATGCAAATGCGTCAAATCAAGCCGCAGACAGGCTTCAGGACAAATTGAACGGGGCGGACTATTCAAAAGCCACGGATAAAGAATTGATGGATGCCTGCAAACAGTTTGAGGCATACTTTGTAGAGCAGATGTTTAAGGAAATGGTTAAGACGATTCCAAACGAATCGGCTGGAAGCGGCGCTATGAATTCCATGCTTGATTTCTATAAGGATGAAATGATACAGGATATTGCGGAGGAAACCACAAATCAGAACGGTGGTCTGGGATTGGCTCAAATGTTGTATGAACAGATGCGCCGCAATTATGGGTTGGACAGTATCAGCGCTGAAACGGTTGCGGCAGGTATTCCTGCCGAATAAGCAAAGGTGTATAGAGACGGACTGCCAATAATAGGCAGGCCGTTTTTGCATATAAGGTGATGATAGGATTTTATGGAAACAATAAACGGATATGTAGAGCATATCATTTTCCAAAACGGTGAAAACGGATATACGGTGTTCCATTTGGTGTCGGGAGAAGAGGAAATAACCTGTGTAGGAATGTGTAAGGGATTAACGCAAGGAGAGAACATTGCGGCACAAGGTGAGTATATAGAGCATCCTGTCTATGGAAAACAGCTGAAACTATCGGCCTATCAAGTGGAGGCGCCTAAAGACAGTATCAGCATGGAACGTTATTTGGCGTCAGGGGCGGTGAAAGGAATAGGAACGGCTTTGGCGGCAAGGATCGTAAAAAAATTTGGAAATGATACATTCCGAATTATTGAGGAAGAACCGGAACGATTAACGGAAGTGAAAGGAATCAGCGAAAGGAAGGCACAGGAAATTGCTTTGCAAATGGAGGAAAAAAAGGATCTGCGGGAAGCGCTTATCTATTTGCAGCAGTTTGGAATTTCTAATACGCTGGCAGTGAAAATATACGATACCTATGGGATGCAGCTTTACAGTGTGATGAAGGAGAATCCCTACCGACTTGCGGAGGATGTATCGGGAATCGGTTTTAAAATGGCCGATGAAATTGCAGTAAAAATCGGTATACATACAGATTCCGATTTTCGCATTCGGAGCGGAGTGCTTTATACTCTTTTGCAGGCAGTGGCAGAAGGCCATTGCTATCTTCCGGTGGACATATTACTGGAAAGAGCACGCAATATGCTGGATGTGGCAGAAGAACATATTCAGCCCCAGCTCGGTAATATGATGATGGATAAGAAACTGGTCATTAAGGGGGATTGTGTATTTGCAACATCCTATTATTATGCCGAGCTGAATTGTGCGAGGATGCTTACACAGCTTAATATTCCTATGGTCGAGTCGGAAAATCTGCCGTCCCAAGAAGCCGCCGTTCAAAAACAGCTGGAACGGCTGGCGGCGGAGCTGCAGATGGAGTTGGATGAATTACAACTATATGCGGTGATGCAGAGTATTCAAAATGGTCTTTTTATTTTATCCGGCGGTCCGGGAACGGGAAAGACCACCACCATCAATATGATAATTCGCTATTTTGAAGCGATGGGACTGGATATTTTTCTGGGAGCGCCAACCGGCCGCGCCGCAAAACGTATGGCGGAGGCAACCGGATATGAGGCGCGAACCATCCACCGTATGCTGGAACTGAACAGTGCACTTTCCGATGACGATACTAAAAAAGTAAAATTTGAGAGGAACGAAGAGAATCCGTTAGAGACGGACGTGATTATTATAGATGAGATGTCCATGGTAGATATTCAGCTTTTCCAATCACTTCTCCGTGCAGTGGCACCGGGGACAAGATTGATTCTGGTGGGAGACGTGAATCAGCTGCCCAGTGTGGGGGCAGGGCAGGTTCTGCGGGATATTATCGGCAGCGGAGCCTTTCCTATGATGGAGCTGAAAAGGATATTCCGTCAGGCGGAAGAAAGTGATATTGTGGTTAACGCCCATCGCATTAATCATGGTGAGCAGATATCCATGGACAATAAGTCTAAAGACTTTTTTGTGCTGGAAAGAAATGACGTCAATGTCATATATAAACATTTGATACAATTGATTCGCGATAAGCTTCCCGGATATGTGAATGCGTCACCGTTTGATATTCAAGTATTGACACCTATGAGGAAGGGAAGTCTGGGGTGTGAGACTTTGAACGGTATCTTACAACGATACTTGAATCCCCCTGACCCGAAGAAGAAAGAGCATGTCAGCGGCGAACATGTTTATCGGGAGGGCGATAAAGTGATGCAGATAAAAAATAACTACCAGCTGGAGTGGGAGATTGTCAGCAGATACAATATTCCTGTTGACCGGGGAATGGGGGTATTTAACGGCGACATGGGGCGTATACTGGAAATCAACGAGAGTGCTTCTGCACTGGTGGTGGAGTATGACGAACAGAAACGAGTGACATATCCCTTTTCTCTGCTGGACGAATTGGAGCTGTCCTACGCCGTTACCATCCATAAATCTCAGGGAAGCGAATATCCGGCAGTGATTCTTCCTTTGCTGTCCGGACCTAGAATGCTGTTTAACAGAAATCTGCTGTACACGGGTATCACAAGAGCAAAAAGCTGCGTCACGATACTGGGGAGCAGCAATACTGTACGGGAAATGATTAATAATATCAGTGAAAACAAGCGTTATACTGCCTTAAAGGACAGAATTTTGGAAATGTGCCATGATGAAGTGTGAAAGGAATGAAGTTTCTCTAAGGTTGGAAAGAGGGTGTGTAAACACCCCTCTTTGAGCCCAACCTAAGAGAAACTAAGTCATTCCTTGGTTTGCACCGATTCATTGATTGTTTGAGCCGACTGTGTCGGCATGTTTGGAAGTGTGAAAGGAATGAAGTTTCTTTAAGCGCACTAGGAGTATAAAAATGAATCAAACTTCATTTTTTGATTACGCTCTTGAGGAACGGATTTGACTGTCCGGAATGCGGACCGGTATGTATAAAATGGGTATAGACATGAAGACAAAACTATATAATTCTATGGTTCAGATGTTTTTTCCGCTGCGATGTCCGGTATGTGATGACATTGTCCGTCCTCAAGGTGAAAAAATCTGTAAGGACTGCATAAAGGACTTAAAACTTCTGACACCCCCATGGTGCCTGCGCTGCGGGAAAAAGCTTGCGGAAGACGGAGAACTTTGCGCGGATTGCAAAAGCAGAAAGCATGAATTTGTACGGGGAAGGGCACTATATGAATATGGGAGCGCCGCAGCGTCCATTTATCGCTTTAAATACGGAAAAAGGCAGGAGTATGCCGACTTTTTCGGAGAAGAGATTGTGCGGTATCTTGGAGATTTTATGAGGAATATACATCCGGATGCGCTGATTCCTATTCCCCTTCATAAAAAAAGGCTGGCAAAAAGAGGATATAATCAGGCGGCATTGCTTGCCAGAGCCGTGGGAAAATATTCCGGTGTGGCGGTAAACGAAAATATTTTGGCAAGAGTGAAGAATACTACCCCTTTGAAGCTGCAAAATCCGTCCGAAAGACAAAATAATTTGAAAAAGGCTTTTAATATAGTAGAAAATGATGTAAAATTAAATACAACTGTAATAATTGATGACATCTATACCACCGGTAGTACAATTGACGAAGCTGCAAGAGTTTTGAAGGAGGCCGGTGTGCAGAAAATCTATTTTATTACTCTGGCTTGTGGAGCCGGCCTTTAGAGGAAAAGGAGGACGCTATGAACGTAAGGAATTGTAGAACATGTGGGCGTATTTTCAATTATATCGCAGGACCTCACACCTGCCCCAGCTGTCGTGAGAAATTAGAAGAAAAATTTCAAGAGGTAAAAGAGTACATACGGGCACATAAGGGCGCCGGAATCAATGAGGTTGCGGATGCATGTGATGTAGATGCAGGCCAGATTCATCAGTGGTTGAGAGAAGAGAGACTGGAGGTCACAGAGGATTCTCCCATTCAGTTGACATGTGAGAACTGTGGTGCGTTTATCAGAAGCGGCAGATTCTGTGATAAGTGTACAATGAGTGTGACACAGGGATTTCAGAATATGCTGAATGCCAATGCACCTAAGCCTGCGATGAAGAAAAAACCGGATAAGGAAAACCCTAAAATGAGGTTTTTACAATAATTCGGAAGTCGGAGGACTCTCATGTTAAATGAAGAACGTATTATATTAATGACCCATCTTGCAGCATATGAAACAAATGAAGGTAAAAAAAATGTAAAAATAGACCATTATTTCCGCAGTGATTATATTGCTGTTCAGGTGCTGAAGTCTATTGTAAGCGCTACCATTGCTTTTGCATTGGTCTTTGCGCTATACGTTTTTTATGATTTTGAAAATTTTATGCAGAATCTATATAAAATGGATTTGATAGCTTTTGCACGAAATGTGTTAATTTGGTACGGAGTGACGGTGGTGGCATACGGTGTGATTACTTACATTGTCTGTTCCTTCCGGTATTCCAGTGTTAAAAGAAGCCTAAAGTGCTACTATCACAACTTAAAGAAGCTGAATTCCTTGTATCGTGAATAAGGTGAAAAAGATTATTTCATAATTCTAATAAAAATGTTCGCATTAGCGGGCGAAAGGAAACGGATGAGAAATAGAATCCGTTCGCAATTCTGACCCGAACGCCCGCCCAAACGTTGAAAAGAAGCGGATAAAAAATAAAATCGATTCACAATTCTGATTGGAATGCTCCTAAGCGGGCGAAAGGAAGCGGATAAGAAATAAAATCCGTTCACAATTCTGATCA
>Ga0137308_102308_pt1 | contig 13279 bp, 15 predicted proteins | sample Inofrocosms_June_FD_97181 | JGI IMG/M metagenome (GOLD analysis project Ga0137308, IMG submission 97181) | Mouse cecal microbial communities from Vienna, Austria - N-Acetylneuraminic and N-Acetylglucosamine D2O microcosms_June | ecosystem: Host-associated > Mammals > Digestive system > Large...
AAGGCCATCACCGCTCCTGTGGACGGATGGGCAAAGGACAGCTGCCACGCCCAGAGAGCCAGCGACTCTCCCCGCCGGCCTCCGCCTGCAAATTGCGGGTTGTACCGGCTATCTCCCCACAGCGGCAGCCCATGCCCCGCAAACTGGACCCGGATCTGATGGTGACGGCCTGTGGATAACTCTATCTCTACCAAAGTCAAAGGCTGCGGATCTTCCATCCTTTTAACGGCCCGGTACCTTAATTCGGCACGTTTCGCCCCCATTATCCCCTTTTCCACAATTTTCGACACATTATTTCTGCTGTCTTTCAACAAATAATCCACAAAGTTTTCCACATTATCCACAATTCTTCCGCAAACGACGGCTTTATACACTTTCTTCATTGTTCGGCTTTGAACCTGCTGGCTTAAGGCTGCCGCCGCCTTTTTCGTCCGGGCATACACCATAACTCCACCTACCGGCCTGTCCAGTCTGTGGATAACTCCCACATATGGTTCCCCGGCATGTGGATATTGATTGTGGATATGTTTCTTGATCTCGCTGACCATGTCAGGGACAAATGAAGCACTGGACTGGGACTCCATCCCCACCGGCTTTTTCACAACTATGATATCTTTATCCTCGTATAATACTTCCACCGCGGTCTCCTCTCCCTGCTTTTCTACCGGTTTCTTAAAATTAAATAAAACCTTGCATTTTTCTCTCTCCTACTGTATAGTATAAGATAATAGATAATGTAGTTTTTAAAACTACATAGCAAGGTTTTTTACTCTTTATGGGAATACATAATTTTTTTCAATAGAAGGAGGTATCTCTATGAGCAAACTGCACATCAAGGACCCGGGCAGCGCCATCACCCATTTTATCGCTATGGTGCTTGCCATCCTGGCTGCCACCCCCCTGCTTTCCAAAGCATACCGCGAAGCCGGCGGACTGGCTACGCCTGCCCTGGCCATATTTATCCTAAGCATGATACTGCTCTATGCTGCCAGTACCATATACCATACCCTGGACATTTCCCCGGACATCAACAAGCTCCTGCGCAAAGTTGACCACATGATGATCTTTATCCTTATCGCCGGCACATACACACCGGTATGCATGGTGGTCCTTGGAGACCGCACCGGATGGGGACTTTTGGCTCTCGTCTGGTCCATCGCCCTTTTCGGCATCGTCATAAAAGCCTGCTGGATCACCTGCCCTAAGTGGTTCTCTTCCCTTTTATACATCGCCATGGGCTGGGTCTGCGTCCTGGCGCTGGGAAAGATCGTCCGGGCGCTTCCCGCCGCCGCCTTTGGCTGGCTTTTGGCCGGAGGGATCATCTACACCGCAGGCGGAATCATCTACGCGCTGAAGCTGCCTCTGTTCAACTCCAGACATCAGAACTTCGGCTCCCATGAGATCTTCCATCTGTTTGTCATGGGAGGAAGCTTCTGCCATTATGTGATGATGTATCAGTTTGTAGCATAGCGCCAAAGATATCAGGAAGAGCTGCCGGCATCCTGCTCCTCGGCAAACAGAGGACGCAGCTCCATATCCGCCGGCTTCTCTTCTTTTGGCATATATTTTTTAAAAATATTGTTAAAGAAATACGAATTAAAAAACGCAATCAAAGCCACTCCGAAGATGGTAAGCTGGGGAATGTATGTCAGCGACAAAAAAATGATCACCCCGTCTGCCGCTACCATCCCTATGGTGCTGAACACATGGCGGACAGACATGAAAAAAGAATTAAAGATCGTTCTCTTTACCGGATTATAAAACCGGGCCTGCAGCGGAAACACGTAGGTAAACATGGCCATCCAGATAAACGCCATGGATAAAAACGCGGTGATCATCACAGTCCGAAGGGTCGAGGGCGACACCAATCTCACGAAATAATACAGATCAAATGCCAAAAGCGTCCCCACAGCCAGAAAGATCAGCCATATGATGGTAGCCTGCTTAAAATTCTCCTTAAATGACTTAAAAAATGACCGGAACGTGTATCCGTCATCATCTCTCACCAGCCGGAGCGTAACGTAGTACATCGCGGTGGTGGAGGCTCCTATGGTGATCACAGGGATCGAACACACGACCCACAAGACATTGACAATAAGCACATCCCAAAATTTACCGATAAACCGCCACACCGGATTGTCGTAGTTAAATAAACCTGATAACATAGGCATTTCCTCTTTTCTAAATTTTCTTTATTATATCGGATATACCATGAAAAATCAATTTTATGCTCTGATTTCATAGAAATTTTATGAACAGTCCCCAAAGGGTATGGTATAATGTTAAGATACCCTTAATTTTAATACAAGAATAGAGGAATCACTATGTCTCTGAAAGAACAATTAAAAGAGGAACTTCGCTCAGAACGCAGCAAGATGAAAGACATGTCCCCTTCGGACAAGCTGTGGTACATCTGGGAATATTACAAGTTTCACATCGGCGGCCTTGTATTGGCCGTCATACTGCTGAACATCATCGCCACCTCTGTTTACAACGCCACCATCCACCCCGGCCTGTACTGTATGATCATCAACCATCAGTCAGCCCAGGAACTTGACACCTCCATCCTGGAGGAGGATTTTCACGCCTTCATGGAATTCGGCAAAAAGGAACCTGTCTACGCGGAATCCATGTTCATCTCCTATGGGGACGCGGCTACGGAGTACAGCTATGCCTCCATGGCCAAGCTTTCCGCCCTTGTGGCCTCCAGGGAGTTGGATGTTCTCATGGCTGACCGGGAGAACACGGACCATTATGCCTCCATGGACGGTCTGGCAGATTTAGAGCAGCTTCTTCCTGCCGATATTCTCCTTTCAGTGAAAGACCGCCTGGGATCTTCCCGGGACAGCGCCGGACAGTCCCGGGCCGTCTCTCTGGATATATCAGGCACCGACTTTGCCCAGGCCATGCATCTGTCAGAAAACGCGTCCAACCTAAGCGTCATCAGCAATTCCACTCATACAGACGCAGCCATTGCCCTGATCCGATATATTTTTGGTCTTTAAGCCCAAAGCCAAGTTTTTTCGCCACGCTTATAGACGCCTCGTTGGAGGCGTCTATTTTTGCGTACAAAGGACAGTCCATATGCCTCCTATACCATTCCAACACGCCTTTACAGGCTTCCAAAGCCAGCCCCTGTCTCCGGTAAGGGCTAAAAATGTGGTATCCCAGTTCCAGGGCATCGGCATCTTTCACACACTCCCACAGCCCGGTCAGGTTCGTCACCCCTGCCTTGCCCACCATCGTTCCTTCCTTTCTGTCCACAACCGCCCAGATACCGTAACCATAAAATCCATATTGACAATGGATATAATCCTCCAACGACTTCCTGTTGCGGAATATCCGGTCCGCCCCGCCTTCCCCGGCTTCTGCCGAGATCCTGCTTTCATCCCCGGCTTTAAATTCCCGCAGCATCAGCCTCTTTGTCTCTATTATGACCCACGGAAGGCCCAGATGTCTGCGCGCCGCCTGCTCCAGATACTCCCGGTCCACATCCTCCACAGACTCTATGACATGATCCGCCGGGAGCCAGCCCTGACTTTCCCCATTTTGCCATAATCCAACAGAGGCTTTCCCGGCCGCCTTAGCAGCCAGGAGAGCCTCCCTGTCATCCGATACGATCACATAATGCAATTGTCCCTCTATCATGACCGGATACTCTCTTGTCATGGTGTTTACTCCTTACAGCCCGTTTCCCCAAGCCACTCCCGCCGCATTCCGGCGGCATTAGCAGATTAACAGGTCTCCGGTTCCGGGTACTCCGTCTCCTTCGTGTCCACGGTCATGGACTGGATCTTCTTGCCGAACGCCGCATAAGCGCCGTCCAAATGAGGTGATTTTTTGTGCATGATAAAAAACTGGGATCCGGCGGAATCCGGCGCCATGGAACGCGCCATAGACAGCACGCCCGGCGTATGCTTCAGGTCATTGGAAAACCCGTTCTGGGCAAACTCGCCCTTGATGGAGTACCCTGGTCCGCCGGTGCCTACTCCGTCCGGACATCCGCCCTGGATCATAAAACCGCTTATTACCCTGTGAAAGATCAGCCCGTCGTAGAATCCCTTCTTGATCAGACTGATAAAATTACGGACCGTATTAGGAGCGATCTCCGGATACAGCTCCGCCTTCATCACATCTCCATTTTCCATGGTGATGGTTACAACTGGATTTGCCATGCTCACAAGTTCCTTTCTTGTTGGTAAATTCCTACCTATTTTATCAAATCCGCTCCGCTCTGGCAAGCCTGTAATTGCCATAACTTCCTCACAATACCTGCAATAAGAATACCAGCAGGCAGCACCCCATGGATACCGCGAACAAACTGACCCTGCAGTACCCCATGACCATGGCAGCCGCAAATCCCACGACAGAGATCCATGTACGCTCTGTGACCTCCAAAATGGCCGGAAACGTCATCACCGACAGCGTCACATACGGCACATAAGTCAAAAAGGAGCGGAATGTCCGGTTCTTGATCTCTTTCCTTAAAAATGCCAGGGGAACCACCCGGATCAGATAGGTGGTCACCGCCATTACCAGGATATACATATAATTTTTCATGCTTCCTCCTCCGGCACAGGCATAAGCACGGCTGCTCCCGCGGAAATGGCCAGTGTCAGCACGATGATCTTCATCCCCGATGAGATAAAATCAAACAGAGGCAGCCAATGGACCGCGGCGCTTAAGGCCATAGCAATAAAGATAATGGGCAGCAGCTTCCTATCCTGCCTGGCCGCCGGCATAAAAATGGCGATAAACATCCCATACAGAGCCATGTTCATGGCATTTAAAAATGTCCCCGGCAGAACCCCCGTAGACAACACCCCCGCCAGAGTCCCCAGAGACCATCCGGGGACCGCCACGCTCATGACGCCGTAAGTATACCACGGATCCAGCTTCCCTTTCTGGGATATGGACAGTCCGAAGATCTCGTCAGTTACCCCAAAGGCCACAAACAGCCGGTGGTAAAAAGGCAGTCCCCGGTCCAGTTTCTGCGACAGGGCGCAGGACATGAGACAGTACCTGAGATTGATCACCGCCTGAGATATGACCATCTCAATATAGGGAGCCCCAGAGGCAATCAGCGCAAAAGAAGCAAACTGTCCTGCGGATGTATTGTTGGTAAATGACATAACCGCAGCCTGCACAGGTGTCAAATCCGCCTTTCTGGCCGCGATGCCGATGGTAAAGGACACCACAAAATACCCCAGGCCAACAGGGATGCCCTCCCTCATTCCCTTTATGTAATTCTGCTGATGCATAGATCAGGTTCCTCTTTCTTAATTAAAATTGGCAGTGTCGGTTTTTTTCCTAAACCTCCCACAGATCTTCCTTGGTGGTGGACACCGCGTCCACCCCTGCCTGAAACGCGGCCATGATGTCCTGCTTATCGGACAAGAGCCCGCCTGCCACCAGAAGCACGGAGGTGGTCTCCCGGATGCGCTTCAAGATCTTGGGCATCATCCCCGGCATGATCTCCATAAAATCCGGCTGAAAAGACGTCAGCTGCTTCCTGGTATTTTCAAGGGCAATGGAATCAATGAGAAAGGCCCGCTGTCCGCCGATGAGCCCAAGTTCCATAGCCCGCTTCACCATGCCTGTCCTGGTGCTGATGATCCCGTCCGCCCTGGTATTCTCCTTAATAAAATCCACCGCCACCTCTTTGGAGCTTAATCCCGCGATCAGATCCACATGGACGATGGCCAGTTTCCCCCGTTCCTTTACCTTTTCCACAATAGATGAAATATTGCACACATTCCCGTACAAAATAAATACCATAGCGCAGTCTTTCTCCATGGCGTGTTCCAGCCCTGTGTCGTCTTTCACAGCCGTGATCACCGGAGAAGACGCGAAAATATCCTCTAACTTCAATTTACAGCCCTCCCAACCTCTCTATCATACACCAATCTTCCGGGAAAATCAAACGACAGCAGGCAAAAAGCAAATTCCTTTTTATCTGCTGCCGTTCAACTATATGCGTTTTTAAGCCTTACTCTTCTTACGATCCACCCAGGCTCTGCACACTGCCGGATAGTTGGTGATCACGCCGCCGCACTCCCACAGATCCAACTGTTCCAGCTCGTCCATGCCATTGACCGTCCAGACATTGATGCCGATCCCATACTCTTTACAGCCCCGCACCAATTCCTCCGTAAGCCCTTTATAGCCCGGATGATACCACTGAAATCCTCTGGAATGGCAATAATACCCCGCATTGCCCATCCCCGCCTCACCTAAAAGCGCGCCGCACTGCGCCTCTGGGGCCAGCTCCTTGATCCTGACCAGGGATATGTGATTAAAGGAAGAATACAGCACCTTATCCTCCAGACCGTGGCTTCTGACCATGTCCACGATCTTTCTCTCAATATCCTCATAATAATAATGTCCCGTCTTTATCTCAATATTGGTGACCATGCCAATGTCGGCCGCCCAAGCACAGTACTCTTCAAATGTGGGAACCGGATGAAATCCTGCCTCCAAAAACTTCTTCGCGGCGTTAAACCGCTTCAATTCCTCATAGGTGTAATCCACCACCCTGCCTGTGCCGTCCGTCACACGGTCAATGGTCTCGTCATGGATAACAACCAGCACATCATCCTTTGTCAGCTGAACATCCAACTCTATGCCGTCGCATCCGGCCTCGGCCGCTTTTTTAAAAGCCAGCATCGTATTCTCCGGATACCTTCCGCTATATCCCCTGTGCGCCCATACTTTCATCTTTTTACAGTCCCTTCTCTTTATTACGCCGCCTATTATACTGCCATATGCCCCTTAATTCAAGGCTTTTTTTCTATTTCATGGCAGCTTTGGAGTATCCGGTCAGCATATATTTCTGGAAAACAAAAAACAGGATCACTACAGGGAAGATGGCCATAACAGCGCCGGCCATGATCTCATGGTTGTTCATGGTGGCCTGACCGGCAAATGTATTTTTCAGCTGGGCCAGCCCAACGGTCAGAACTCTCCTCTGTTCGTTTTTCGCAATGATCTTAGGCCAGAAATAGCTGTTCCATCCATTGGTAAATGTCACCAGGGTCGTGGTAAACAGCGTTGATTTACACATAGGCGTCAGGATCTTAGTGATCACTCCCACTCTGCCAAGTCCGTCCACCTTGGCCGCGTCAATATAGCTGTCATCAATGGCCATAAACGTCTGCCGCAGCATAAAGATGTAGTAGGGAGAAATGCACTCCGGAAGGATCAGTCCCAAAAACGTATCGGACAGTCCCCAGTTGGCGCACATAATGTAGATGGGGATAAAGGTAACCTGGATGGGGATCATCAGCGCGCCCAGCACGATCATAAAGCACAGATTCTGTCCCTTAAATTTTCCTTTTGAAAATCCGTAAGCCGCGAAAACACCGGTGACGATCTGGGAGATCAGGATGCCCGCGGTCATAACGATGGTATTGTAATAATACTTTCCGAAATCGACCCGGTTAAATACATTGGCATAGTTCTCCAGATGGATCTCCTTTGGCCAAAGCGTCGGCTTTAGGAGCAGGATCTCCTCCTGTGACTTTACAGAGGATGACAGCATCCAGTACAAAGGAAACATCACGATGAGAGTTACTATGATAGCCAGTGTATACTGCACGATCTTAATTATCTTCTTTTTTCTTTTCGCTGCCAGCTCCCGTTCCAGATGGCTGGCTGCTTTGGTTCCGCTCATAGGTATGCCTCCTTTTTATGAATCGTAATGAACGCTGCTGTTGGAAACCTTAAAGGTAGATGCCGTAATGATCAGAAGCAGCACGAAAAACGCGATGGCGATGACGGAAGCTCTGTCCATACGGAAATCCTCCATAGCATACAGGTAGATCTTATACACAAACACCTCTGTGGAGCGGTACGGTCCTCCCTTGGTCAAAATGTCAACCGACTGGAACACTTTCATGGAGGAGATAAACGTGGTCACAAACAAAAACAGCGTCGTAGGCGAAAGCATGGGAATGGTGATCTTCCAAAATCTCTGCACCGCCGTGGCCCCGTCCAATGACGCGGCCTCATAGTAATCTTTGGAGATCCCGATCATGGCCGACAGATAGATCATCATGCCGTATCCCACTGCCCTCCACCCCGTAAGGAGGAGCACGGACAAAAGAGCCGTATTCCGATTGCCCAGCCAGTCAACTGCCGGCAGACCCAGGGAAGTGATGAGATAATTCAAAATACCGTTATCCGTGTTCAGTATCCACAAAAACACAACCGCTGCCGAGGACATGGCCACATACTTAGGCACAAATACAACTGCCCTCATAAAGGAAAACGCCGCGTTCATCCGGTTGAAGATCAGCGCGAATATCAGTCCTCCCACCAGGGTAATGGCCAGCTCGCCTATGGAATACAGGATAGTCACCTTTAAGGAATTTAACAGATGCTTGGTCCCCGAACCGTTAAACAGCCAGATCCAGTTCTTAAGTCCCACATAATTCCAACGGTCATTCAGCAGGTTCCAGTCCGTAAAACTGATCTGGATCAGCCTGCAGATGGGGTAATACGTAAATATTGCCAGAAAAATCAGCGCCGGCAGGACACAGACAAAATCTTTTACCGCTGATACAGTCCTCGGCTTCATGAAAGGTTTCTTCTCCACCTTAACGCCTCCTTTTTGAAAATACGGCCCTCGGCAGTAAAACCGAAGGCCGCTTTCTAAACTGTCTTACTCTTCTTTATGCGTCTTCCAGAACTTCATTGATCTCTTCCACCATAGTTTCCAGCTTTGACGGGATATCCACATCCTCCACCATGATCTCAAGCATATAGTTCTTCCAGATGGTGGACAGCTGATTCCAGCCCGGATGCTGGATCCTGGGGTTGATCAGGTCAAGATTGTCAAAAATACACTGGAACGCAGGCTTCTCTTTCAGGAATTCTTTGCCCTCTTCGGTCTGGAGCACGGAATTTCTTGTAGGAATATAGCCGGTCTCCCTGGCCCACTTCATATTTACTTCCTTGCTGCACAGGTAGGACAAAAACTGCCATGCCGCGTTCTTGGTAGCCTGGTCGTTTTTGGAGGGGATCAAAAGCACACAGCCGCCGATCTCCTGATTCTTGGTGTCGCCTCCCGGCAGCCACGCCATGCCTACCTCAAAATCGCACTTGTCAACATAAGTATTGTACAGAGAACTGGTGTGGATCACGGAAAATGCCTTGCCGTCGATGAACGCCTGCCTCATATTGGAGGAAGCGTCGCTGTCCATGGTAGTCCAGTTCACATAGCCCTTGTCAACCCAGCCTCTGAACTGGTTCACCAGTCCCACCGCCGCCTCGCTGTCAAGGTCTGTGGAAACCCGGTCGTCGTTGATCAGCTTCACACCCTGGTTTAAGTAAAAGGTCTCAAAATACCACTGATCCCACCCTGGAATAATGGTTCCGTACCGCTCTGTGGCGCCGCCGTTGACCACGGAAGCCTTCTCCAAAAACGCGTCCATATCGTCCCACTTCTCCGGGATGGTGATGCCTTCCGCATCTGCCATATCCTTATTGTAATACATGATCTGGGTAGAGATAAGGAACGGAAGGGCCACCTGCTTTCCGTCGTAGCTTGACGCGTCCACCATGCCTTTTCCGAAATCGTCAATTTCAAATCCCGTAGCCTGGATGTAGGGCGTCAGATCTTCCGTAAGGCCGCCCGCGCCGTACTCTGCCACGTAAGGCGTGTTGGCCACGGTCACTGCCGGAAGTCCTGTCCCCGCCGCGTTGGCCGCCACCAGAGCCTCATTGGTCTGAGCATAACTTCCCACATAGGTGGCCTCCACGGTAATCAGATCCTGGGAGCTGTTGAAGCCCTCCACGATCTCCGCCACTGTCTGGGAATACTGATCTTCCAGAGCATGCCACCACTGGATGGTAATCGGCTCTGTAACCTCATACGCGGACGGATCTGCTGAAGCAGCCCCTCCGGCCGCCTCATCTCCGGAACCGCCCTGGGCAGCCTGCTGTGCTCTGCCGCCTGTGGAACCTCCGCCGCTGCACCCGCTAAGCAGGCTGCACCCCAGCGCTGCCGTCAATACTACTGACAACATCTTCTTCATAGATACTTCCTCCGATCATTTTTTAGTAAAATACTTGTTGAATTTTTGTTAAACATTGTTAAATATTAATCACAAAATACAGGGCGCCCAGTGTGATGTTTTACCAATATTTAACGATATCCTTAACAAGGATAGAATTTATGTACTATAAACTTACCATATTTTTGTGCTATTTGTCAATATTAACCTTGTTCTTTTTTCATATTTTCTATAATTTCGTGTATTATATCTAGAGTAATTTTTATTTTTGATAAAAAAGTGCTTGATTTATCTGTTGAAAAATGTTAAACTTTTTAAAACAACATATTGGTTAACGGTTTTAGGAGGTTACTGTATGAAAAAAACAACGATCAAAGACATCGCCGCTGCCGCGGGAGTCTCCCCCGCCTCCGTTTCCATGATCCTCAACGGCAGAAATCTGTCCAGGTTTACGGAGCAGACGATCCAAAATGTTTACCGGACCAGCCGTCAGATGGGATATATCTCCAAAAAAAATCAGCGCCATAAAAACCCCAGGCAGACCATCCTTATTGTCTGTCCTTCCCTTATGAACCCTTACTATGCCACCCTGATCCAGAGCATGGAGCAGGAGGCCAGGCTGCGGGGGTATCTTACTTTGGTCTTTACCACATACTGGGATAAGGCCGCGGAGCGTGAAGTCCTTGAGATGGCCACGGAGCCCAACATTGACGGCGTTATTTTTTCCATGATCCCCCAGCAGCCCCGTCTGGCGGAGGAGACCAGCAAGGTGGTCCCCATCGTGGCAGTGGGCGACCGGGCTTACGACTTAAACCTTGACACCGTGGACGTGAACAATTATTCCGCCGGACGCATGGTGGCCGACCACCTGATAAAACTGGGCCACAAGCATATCGCTTATATCTCCACTACCCTCAACGAGGAACATTCCTCCCGGCTGAAGCGGTGCGACGGATTAAGAGATGAATATTCCCAGTCCTGCCCTTTGGGCACCGTCACAGTGTACAGCCAGGATGTTTCCTCCCACAAGGAATTATACGTCACGGAAGTGGAGCATGAAGTGGGCTATGCTCTGGCCCGCAGATGTTTGGAAGAATCGCCCAAAGTCACTGCCATCGTGGCGATCAACGATATGGTGGCCTACGGCGTGAGAGCCGCCCTGATCGATGCCGGGATACGCATCCCGGAAGACATGAGCCTCTGCGGCTTTGATAATATCTATCCCTCCAGATTTTCGGGTGTGGATCTGACTACGATCGAACACGCCATTGTGGAGAGAGGCAGGAGCAGCATCCGGCTGCTGTCGGAAAAATTTCGGGTGGAATCAGAGTCGATCGATGACAATGCCATCACTCGGGTAGAATATCAGAGCCGGCTGGTGATCGGCCGCACTACCGGAAAGGTAAAAGAAGAAGATTAGAAGACGCGGTCCTTTACGCCGCGTCATTATCCTCCTGGTAACGTGCGAATACATACCGGAACAAATAGGAGCTGATAAAAGCAGCCAGCGCCATAAATACGGGAAACAGAACGGGAATATGCCAGGCCAGGACCCCGAATACCATGTAAGTCACCAGCACGGTCACCGATATGTAGAGGTTGCCCATGGCCATAATGAAGCTGTGAGGCAGGATGGTTTTTATGGGCAGGCAAAATCTGGACAGTACAGGAAAGATGTAAAGCGCAGTCAGGATGTAAATAAGGCTCAGGCACAAAAGGACGCCGAAACAGACTACCCGCACCCCAGAGGGGATGGAAATCCGCATACAGGCCCACATATCCGCCGCCAGAAAAGCGCCTGCCGCCAGAACGATCAGCCACAGCATCGTGGCCTGCCTGAAATTTTTCATGAACGCTTTCAGAAAGCTTTTGAAAACATAGCCCTCCTCGTCATCCGCCTGTTTCAGGGTAAACTGATACAGGGATGTGGTGGCAGCGCCCATGGTGACCACAGGGATGGAGAATAGAAACCACAGGATCCCCAAAAGAAATACATCCGTGATCTTGTTCATAAAATTCCAAAACCGATTTTCAGGATTAAACAAATGATTCATGGCAATCTTCCTTTTTTATTATTTTTAATCCGTATACCACAAGGAGAGAACTTATGAGATTTTTACAGAGAATTCGGGAAAGCTTTTCCAAAGACATTGCTACGTTAAGAACCCTTTCATTTACACAGAAACTCCGCTTTATCCTGGATTACTACCGAGGGTATGCTTTTATCTTTTTATGCCTTGCGCTGGCAGGATTTTATCTTGGAGACGTCTGGATGCAGACGCGGCGCGAAACCGTGCTGGAAGGATTTTTCACCAACGACGAAACCAACTGTTTTCCCGCGGACCAGATCGCTAAGGAGTTTTCCCGGGTGTTAGGGCTTTCTTCCAAACAGCAGGTTGTGTTTGACGACAGCCTTTACATCCAAAGAGGCTCCTCCATCGACTACCACACCGCCAGCCAGAGCAAGATCGTGGCCTACGTCTCCGCCAGAGAGCTGGATTTTCTCGTTACCACCAGAGAGCTTACGGATTATTACAGCAAAACCTTCCCGCTCTGTGATCTGGAACAGCTCCTTCCCTCCCAACTGGCTGGGCAGCTGAAAGACAATCTTTATTATATCCCCGATTCCCAGGGGGTGACAAAAGCCTGCGCCGTCAGCCTGGAAGGCTCCCGTTTTTCAAAAGGAGCAGCCTCCCATACGGCTGCCCCCCATTATCTTATGGTATTCTCCTACACACAGCATCCGGATGCCGTGATACGTTTTCTTGAATACGCCTTTGAAAAGGACCCTCTTCCCTAAATGACTCCTTCCAGCAGCTCCTTCATCTCCCCCAGGGATCGAAAGACCCCATGAGGCTGTATCCTGGAGTTTTCCAGGTCCTTTTGGGTAGTCTCCCCTGTCAGCACCAAAAAGCCCCAGGCGCCGTGGTATACTCCTGTGGCTACATCCGTGTACAGACGGTCTCCTACGAAAGCCGTCCGCTCCTTTTTCTCCCCCGTCCTCACTAACACCATGTCAAGGGTCTCCGGAAACGGCTTACCCAGATACTTGGGCTCCACCCCCGTGGACGCGGTGATCGCCGCGCAGAAAGAACCGCAGTCCGGTATAAATCCGTCTTTTGTGGGACAGTTTAGATCCAGATGGGTCGCCAGAAACAGCGCCCCTCTCCGGATATACTCACAGGCCCGGCACAGTTTCTCATAGGTCAATGTGGTGTCAAAGCCCACAACCACAATTTCCGGATCCGGGTCTTTCTCCCTCC
>Ga0137308_102310_pt1 | contig 13245 bp, 12 predicted proteins | sample Inofrocosms_June_FD_97181 | JGI IMG/M metagenome (GOLD analysis project Ga0137308, IMG submission 97181) | Mouse cecal microbial communities from Vienna, Austria - N-Acetylneuraminic and N-Acetylglucosamine D2O microcosms_June | ecosystem: Host-associated > Mammals > Digestive system > Large...
TCGTCTTTTTTCGCTGATACCATAATCACAGGGATATTTTTCTCCTCCCGAATCTGCTTGCAGATCTCAAATCCATCCACACCAGGCAACATCAAATCCAGGATAATCAAGTCAAATTCCTCAGACAGTGCCCTTGTCAGACCAGTGTCGCCCCGTTCTTCAATCTCTACTTTAAATCCGCTCAGCTCTAAGTAATCTTTTTCTAAATCTGCAATCGCCTCTTCGTCTTCAATAATTAATAGTCTACTCACCAACTGGCACCTCCTGATATTTTCTAAGTACAAAACACATCACTGTGCCGGCTCCTTCTCTGCTTGTCGCCCACACTTTGCCTCCATGGTCCTCCATAATCTTATGAACAATAGATAGACCAATGCCACTTCCTCCTCTAGAGGAATTTCTAGAAGTATCTGTTCGGTAGAAACGGTCAAAGATATATGGCAAATCTTTTGCTGCAATCCCGCGCCCATTGTCCTCAATCTCCACCTGAATAAAGTCCCCTACATCAAGCACGCGGATATGGATGGATTTCTCCTCTTTATCCATATATTTAATCGAATTGCCGACAATGTTATTGATAACCCGCTTCATCTGCTCTGCATCTGCAATCACCACCACATCGCCTTTTACCTGATTGTCGTATGCAAGCTCAATCTGCTGCTGTCCAAGCTCCAATCCAATATCCTCAAAACAGTCATCAAAATATTCTCTGACATTAATCTTGTGAAAAGTATAAGGAATCCGGTTGGTATCAATCTTGGAATAGAACGTCAGTTCGTTAATCAATCGGTCCATATCATTGGCTTTATTGTAGATGGTTCGCAGATATTTCCCTTGTTTCTCCGGCGTATCAGCCACACCGTCTAGAAGTCCTTCCACATACCCTTTGATAGCAGTAATTGGCGTCTTCAAATCATGAGAAATATTGCTGATTAGTTCTTTATTCTGACTGTCAAACACCACCTTCTCCTCTGTGGACTCCTTAAGGCGAATTCGCATCTCTTCAAAGTCTGCACACAGTTCGCCAATCTCATCATTGTCTTCAATCTCCACTTCAAAGTCCAGATTTCCGTCCCGGATATTTCTTGTCGCCTTTTTCAGCGTCTCAATAGGATTGAGGATGCTACGGTAAATCCAGAGAATCAAAAAGCTTCCAGTCATAGCCATAATCAACATCACTGACAAAAGCATCTCTCCTAAAAAATCCTTTGTCTGTGCATTCAGCACTTCCGCTGGCTGCATACTTAGAAATCCCCAGAAGACAATGGTAATCAGAAACAGCGGGACCGCAATGACAACGCTAAACGTAATAATCAGTTTCGTTTTTAAGTTCACTGCTTTTTCCTCCGTATATTCGCTATTAGAAAGTATACCATATATTTCTTTGGTTATTTATAAACTTTTTGTAAAAATACTTGACTTTTTGTAGTGCTAAGAGTATGTTAGAGACAAAGAAAAGTCCATAGAGTAGTTTTCTCTTATTCAGAGCGGTGGAGATACATAGGATCTGTGAAACCCGGCAACCCCTTATCCATAAGGAAGGTGCTAACCTGAGCGAGTAATCGAACAATAAGAGGATTTGATAAAGAGCCATTATCAGGTCCGCTTATGCGGACCTTTCTTTTATGCAAAAAAATTTATTATTTACTTCTTGAAAGGAGCAACAACATGGAAAAATTATTATTTACTTCTGAATCTGTCACCGAAGGACATCCCGACAAAATCTGTGACCAAATCTCAGATGCCATCTTAGATGCACTGATGGCACAGGACCCTATGAGCCGTGTGGCATGTGAGACCAGCACAACAACCGGTCTGGTGCTTGTAATGGGCGAGATTACAACCAATGCCTATGTTGATATTCAAAAGCTTGTCAGAGATACCATTCGCGAGATTGGCTATGACAAAGACAATTATGGATTTAATGCGGACACCTGTGCGGTGATTACTGCGATTGACGAGCAGTCTACAGATATTGCAATGGGTGTCAACAAAGCCCTAGAAGCAAAAGAAAATCAGATGGATGACAAAGAGATTGAAGCAATTGGAGCCGGAGACCAGGGTATGATGTTTGGCTACGCAAGCAACGAGACGCCAGAGATGATGCCTTATCCGATTGCACTTGCACACAAGCTGGCACTGAAACTTACCGAAGTCCGCAAGAATGGAACACTTCCTTATCTAAGACCAGATGGCAAGACACAGGTATCCGTAGAATATGATGAGAACGGAAAACCACTTCGCCTGGATGCGGTAGTGTTATCTACACAGCATGATGCAGAAGTGTCACAGGAGCAGATACATAAGGATATTAAGAAATATGTCTTTGATCCAATTCTTCCAAAGGAGATGGTTGACAAAGACACCAAGTTCTTTATCAATCCAACAGGACGTTTTGTGATTGGTGGACCTCATGGGGACAGCGGACTGACAGGGCGCAAGATTATCGTGGATACTTACGGTGGATATGCACGTCACGGCGGCGGCGCATTCTCAGGAAAAGACTGTACAAAAGTGGACCGTTCAGCGGCATATGCAGCGCGCTATGTGGCAAAAAATATCGTAGCTGCCGGCCTGGCAGAAAAATGTGAGATTCAGCTTTCCTATGCGATTGGTGTGGCTAGACCTACTTCAATTATGGTGGATACTTATGGGACTGGTAAGATTTCCAACCAGAAATTGGTGGATATCATCCGCGAGAATTTTGATTTAAGGCCAGCAGGAATTATTAAGATGCTGGATTTAAGAAGACCGATTTATAAGCAGACAGCAGCATACGGACATTTTGGAAGAACAGATTTGGATCTGCCGTGGGAGAAGACGGATAAGATTGATGTATTAAAAGCTTATCTGTAAACTTAATACTTTTAAAAGATAGAAAGTTCATTGTCAGATTTGCCAAAATCATCTATACTATAATAAGCCCCTTGTTGGGTATCTTTTAGTATAGGAGGGAGAGTTTCATGAAAAAAATATGGCAGAGTCTTCCAGTTCGTCTGTTAGCCGGAGTTTTACTTGGTATCCTGGCTGGACTGGTGGCAAATGAGACATTCATGAACATTATTGTAACTTTAAAGCAAGTGCTTGGACAGGTGATTACCTTCTGTGTACCTTTGATTGTCATTGGATTTATTGCACCTTCGATTACAAGGCTTGGAAAGAATGCTTCGAGGATGCTTGGGATTGCGCTTTTGATTGCGTATGTCTCGTCTGTGGGAGCTGCACTTTTCTCAACGTTTGCGGGTTATACACTGATTCCGCATCTGTCGATTGTATCAAATGCGGAAGGACTCAAAGCACTCCCAGATGTAATTTTCCAGTTGGAGATTCCTCAGATTATGAGTGTGATGAGTGCACTTGTCTTCTCGATTCTGATGGGGCTTGGAGTTACCTGGACGGGTTCTGTAAGGACCACTGAGATTTTAGAGGAATTTCAGCAGATTGTATTGCAGATTGTGACAAAAATTATTATTCCGCTTCTGCCACTTTTTATTGCTTGTACTTTCTGTGGATTGTCATATGAAGGAACGATTACCAAACAGTTGCCGGTATTTTTAAAGGTGATTATCATCGTAATGATTGGACATTATCTCTGGATGACCCTTTTGTATGTGCTGGCAGGTCTCTACTCTGGAAAGAACCCGGTTGAGGTGGTGAAACACTATGGACCAGCTTATATTACAGCCGTTGGAACGATGTCTTCAGCAGCAACGCTGGCAGTTGCTCTGCGCTGTGCCAAAAAGTCTTCGGTACTTCGGGAAGATATGGTAAATTTTGGAATTCCTCTTTTTGCCAATATTCATCTGTGCGGCTCTGTGCTGACAGAGGTCTTCTTTGTAATGACGGTATCTCAGATTCTGTATGGCAAGATTCCTTCTCTTGGGACAATGATACTGTTTTGTCTTTTGCTTGGTATCTTTGCAATCGGTGCACCTGGAGTTCCTGGAGGAACCGTTATGGCTTCTCTTGGACTTATCACAGGTATCCTGCTCTTTGATGATACGGGGACTGCCCTGATGCTGACCATCTTCGCACTTCAGGACAGCTTTGGAACCGCTTGTAATGTCACGGGAGATGGCGCACTGACACTGATGCTTACCGGATATGCAGACAAACACAAGATTGCTGCAAAACAATAAATACGATGCATAAAGATGGGGTGATAATTATCACCCCACTTTTAGTTGGAATTTCTGAATTTCTTTTTCGCTGGCTACTTTTTCAATAACAGCTCCCAGTGCTTTTAACTTTTTATCCAGATTTTCATAACCGCGCTCAATATAGTAGATGTCATCTACAATTGTGATACCTTCGGCAGCCAAGCCGGCAATCACAAGAGCAGCTCCGGCGCGTAAGTCTGGCGCGCTGACTCTGGCACCTGTGAATTTTTCCACGCCACTAATCACAGCAATATTTCCTTCTACTTTGACAGAGGCTCCCATGCGTGCCAACTCATCTACATAACGAAAACGGTTCTCAAAGATGCTCTCTGTTACAATACTTGTACCATCTGCCAAGGCGAGCGATACTGCTATCTGCGGCTGCATATCGGTGGGGAAGCCTGGATATGGCATTGTCTTTACATGGGTAGCAAGAAGCTTCTTAGGGCCAATCACACGAATGGCATCGTCATATTCATGGACTGTGCAACCAAGCTCTAAAAGCTTGGCGCTGGTTGCCTCTAGATGCTTAGGAATTACGTTGTGTAATACAATATCACCGCCTGTCACCGCAGCGGCAAACATAAAGGTTCCTGCTTCTATCTGGTCTGGAATAATCGAATACTCAGTCTTATGCAGGGATTTGACGCCCCGAATACGAATCACATCTGTACCAGCTCCTTTGATGCTAGCACCCATACTGTTCAGAAAATTCGCTACGTCTACCACGTGTGGTTCTTTGGCTGCATTTTCAATCGTTGTATTGCCTTCTGCCATCGCTGCTGCCATCATAATATTAATCGTGGCTCCGACGCTGACCATATCTAAGAAAATATGAGCGCCGTGAAGCGTTTTGGCTTCTGCAATAATAAAACCATGCTCTACTTTTGTAACAGCTCCCATCGCTTTAAAGCCTTTTAGATGCTGGTCTATCGGACGGCTTCCGATGTTGCATCCGCCAGGTAGTGGCACTTGTGCTTTTTTGTATTTTCCAAGCAGTGCTCCTAAAAGATAGTACGAAGCGCGAATCTTTTTCATGCTCTCACTCTCTACGATAAAGTTCTCCACACCAGAGCCATTGACCGTTACGGTATGACGGTCTATGCGTTCAATATGGGCGCCAATTCCTTCCATTGCTTCTAAAAGTGCATTAATATCCCGCACATCGGGAAGATTGTCTATATGGACGGTTTCATTTGTCATATTTGCTGCTGCAAGAATTGCCAGAGCTGCATTTTTAGCTCCTCCAATCTCTACTTCTCCTGCGAGAGTATTTCCACCCTTAATAATATACTGTTCCACGCTTACACCTCGGTCGCTTTCATTCAACTATTTTATATGTAAAGGTTGCGCCAAAACGGCGCTTCTTATTCGCTGTTTTTTTGATACATACTGATTCCAGTATATTTAGCTATTATAACCCGGTGTTATCAAAAAATCAATGAACAGTATGTCAAAAAAGGGCCGATTTTCGCAGTTCTTCAGATACACTATTTATAAATTTGCGTTTATAGCCAATAATTTATGGAAAAAACGAGAATTTTATGCATAAAAAAAGACTGCCGCAAGAGATATCTTGCGACAGCATTTCCTTAATAAGTTATACGGTAGCACCATGTTTTGCATAGAAATCGTCAAATAACTTATTGACTGCCTCATGGGTATCGCCACAGATAGATGGAAGGTCTCCGCCCCATGCAGCGCCAGCCTGCTCAAAGCCTTTCTCCACTGCTTTCTGGAACTTCTGCATCTTCTCTACATCATCGCCTGCCAATGCATGAGCAAAGTCAAAGATTCTCTGAGAAGTCTGCTTTACTCCCCAATATCCGTCTTCAGAGATAGCTTCTTGTGCATCTGCTTTGGTCTGAGCATCCACAGAATATTTGCCGCTGGCCATCATCTTCCAGAAATCATCACCCTGAATCATAGAAGAAGTAATACCCTGCTTCTGGAATGTCTGAACCATCATGTTCGTGAAACGAGACATCTGGTTGTTCAGGTCATCTTTTAAGCTCTTTACTAAAGCAGCTCTCTCAGAATCGCTCATCTTGGTGGTTACGTTGGTGTCTTTGCTGAATTCAACCTTATCGGTATCCTGCTCCTTTTTCTTGGAAGCCTCCTCAGTAGTATCGGCAACTGCTTTCGAACTTGTCGCAGCTGTTCCGGTGTTCTGCATCGCCTGTGTATACTGTCTGACGGCTGCATCTTGGTTTACATTCACCTGCATATCAAATCCTCCTTTTACATAATATAGTCAGATAAACCTGCTTCTTATGGAGTATATCGGCACTTTCTGGAAAAAAATAAAGGAAAAGATTGTGTTCTTATGGTAAAATAGTTGTGAAACCTACACTTGGAGGAAACATCTATGAAAAATATATATCTGCTTTGCCTTATACTCACCCTTCTTCTGTCAGGATGCTCTATCTTTCGTCTAGAACCCATAGCATCAGAGACTGTACCCCCGAACGAAACGTTCGATGATAGTATATACAGCACTATAGAAAACAGCTTAAAGAAGTCTATTTTGCCCGAAGAACCTGTAGAAGATAAGGAAGAGATGGCTGCTATTGCAGACACCATCTTTACTTCGTCTATGTCTGAATATGAAAAAGTCAAAGCTATCCATGACTATCTTGTTATCCATGTAGACTATGATTATGATAACCTTGCCACCGATACACTCCCCGACAGTGCCTTTACCGCTGAGGGGGCACTTCTTCTTAACTCTGCTGTCTGTGAAGGCTATGCCAAAGCCTTCTCCTACCTCTGCCAGAAAGCGGGCCTAGAGGAAGTCCTTCTCTATGGCACAGCCGACGATGGCACTGGTGTACAAACTCACGCCTGGAATCAAGTGGCGATTGATGGAGAATGGTACAATATCGATGTCACCTGGGACGACCCTCTGATGAATGGAAAAGTTATCACAGATGGCTCTAATCTTATCTACGAGTATTTTCTTGTTCCTGATGAGCCTTTCCTTAACAATCATTTTCCTGAGTCCGCTGATGCCATGCACACCTGCACATCTGACCGCTTCTTAGCGGACAACCGTCGTCTGACCATTGAGCCCTATCTCGTAGAGCCCTATACCTTCACTTCCACAACCGCCGATATGCAGGTTGCCATCACCCAATACCTTACTGACAATATCTTGCAATTTCAGCTTGTCTGTGACACGACTTTAGACACTCCCGAATTCTTAGCTGACTATGCACTAAACCAGACCAAAGAGACGATGCTTACCCTCTCTCTCTATGGCCAAATCTCTGTAGAAACACAATATGGCATTGCCGACTACGCCATCTTATCGGTTACCATTACGCCCTAATCCTGTTCTTTTTTCTACGAGGCCACTACATCCTTTTTACCAAGCCACCATATTCCCATTATTGTAAATACAAGCAGAAACACCCCTGCACTTCCCCAATAGCCGATTACACTTCCCACCATATCCTCTGTCTGATTTGCATTCATCCCCATCAGCATCAGCGCATATGGCCAGAAAAGCCCCAGTCCCCCATTGTTTATCAAAAGCCCTATAATGCTTCCCAAAAGTGCGAGTGCAATGGGCACTGCAAAGCTTCGTATTATCATTGACAGCACAAGCTGTAAGGCTGCAATCCCCATTCCTCCAATACTCCCCCGAAGTATCCAAGAAAAAATCTTTAGAGGTGGCATCCCTGTAAGTCCCACCACTTTTCCTGTTATTACAAACAGCACCCACAGCCAGCCCTGTAACGCTATGGTACATAAAAGTGCCAGACAAAGCTTTGCCAAAAACACATCCTTTATGGGGATTGGCATTGTCATTAACTGGTTCCAGTTGTGATTTAGATGCTCTATCCTCCAGATATACGCGCAGTACAACGCAATCAAAGGCGCATAGAAAAAGTTAGAGTAAAACAGCGAACACTGCGTCCAAAGTGAATACCATTCTGCTTCTAAAATCCCAATATTTTGCAGATAATTTCCACCTCCCATCACCGCAGGAATCACTGGAATTACCAAAAATACCAACCACAGATAGGAATGTCTTAACTTCTTCTGTTCCATTCTTACACACTGTAAAAGCATCCTATATCTCCTTTCTTAAAAAAAGGCTTTTTCCAATCACATATCCAGCCACTAACAATACTATCAGTAAAGCAAAAGAAAACACATCAAAAGGCTTATTATAATATGTTATCACTCTAGTCTCCTTCTCCCAGTCAAAAGCCACAAAACAAAGCTGCGAATAATATGCCCATATCAGCACAAGTTTTCCGATACCATTGGCAAAAAACCATGAAAACAATCCTACAAAAGAACCCAAAAGTCCTATTGCCAGTGGCAAAATCTGATTTTCAAAGAAAAAAGACAATACCACTTGTAATAAAAAAATAGCAAAACTCACCAGATAAATCTGAAGCACAAAAAAGAGAATCTGCACAGGCTCTAAAGGTCTTTGAAAATGATATATCGCACCTTGTATAAAGAGAATTCCAACCTCTGCAAATACAAACAGTGCCAGATAACACGCCCCCATCAAAAGCTTCATATCAAATAACCTGCCTTTATGTTCTAGGGTACACAGAAGCTTTAGGGTATCTCCTTTCACCTCTGCATCACACAACCTGCTCGCGAGCATTGCCAGCATCGTTGGCGCCAGTATCGTATGAATCATTGGAAGTTGCAAAAATATCATCCGATATCCATCCGCCATCTCCTCCTTCGTATTCCTAGAAAGTGCCCAACTTACCCATAAGAAGATAAGCATCAGAAAAGCCATAAGAAGCAGCCCCACCTTTCGATATCTTACCTTTATCCATTCTGTTCTCCATTCCCTTTGCATTACAGACTCACCTGCTTTCCTGTCAACTGTAAGAAAATATCCTCCAGACTTTTCTGTTTTGCAGAGACTCTAGTAATCTGTGCACCGCCATTTGCCAGAAGTGCAACAAGCCTTGCCACCTGTAGTTCTTCCCGTTCTCCAAACACCAGTTCTCCTCCTTTTATCGCATAGCTTTCTCCATACCTCTCAAGTGTCTGTACCGCTGCTGCCTGGTTAAGTACATACATTGAGATAGTGCTTCTGGCCTTATCATGCAATTTTTGCAGGGCTCCCTGATAAATCATCTTTCCCTTGTCAATAATCCCTACATCCGTCGCCATCTGGTCTATCTCACTAAGCAGATGACTTGACACCATCACCGTTATCCCATATTCTTCTGGCAGCCTCTCAATCAGCTCCCTCATCTCTTGAATTCCTGCCGGGTCAAGTCCGTTAGTTGGCTCGTCTAAGAGTAGCAGTTTGGGCTTTCCAAGCAGTGCTGCTGCAAATCCAAGCCTTTGTTTCATCCCTAGCGAATACTCCTTGACTTTTTTCTTCTGCTGCCCGCTCAGGCGCACAATCTTTAACACCTCGTCAATCTCTTCTCTTGGCACACCTTTTAAGGTCTGTACAATCTCAAGGTTCTCTCTTCCACTTAGATGTCCATAATAGGAAGGTGCTTCAATCAGAGAGCCTGTACGTTTTAAGATTTCCATGCGATTGCTCTGATATAGTTCCTTTCCAAACATCGAGATTTCTCCGGTTGTCGGTTTGACAAGCCCTAAAAGCATCTTCATCGTTGTAGATTTCCCGGCGCCATTGGGCCCCAAAAAACCATAGACGCATCCAGGCCGTATTTTAAGGCGCAGATTTTTTACCGAATATTTTTCTCCATACTGTTTACTAAGACTATTCGTCTCTATGATATACTTCATACCGCTTCCACCTTTCTTATACTGTCTCTTTTCTTTCTCTACCTTATCACGCCCTTCTTACTCACGACTGACGTCTACCTTACATTTTCCTTAACTTTTGTATAAGAAGCTGAAATCTATGGAAAAAACATCTATAATAGAAATAACCTCGATAATTACAGAAAGGAACATAATTATGGAACATCTCTATCAAGCCCGGATTCTTCTGGTTGACGACAATACCGATATTTTAGATATGCTGAAAAATATTCTGACCCGTCGCGGTTTTCTCTCGATACAGACAGCTTCTAACTGTGAGATGGCCCGCGCACTGTTTAAAAAGCATCAACCAGAATTAATAATTTTAGATATTATGTTACCTGATGGGGACGGCTTCTCACTGATGCGAGATTTTCGCCTGGTATCTGATGCACCTGTTCTCTTTCTCTCCGCCAAAGACGAGGACAATGACCGCCTCTTTGGTCTGGGGCTTGGCGCAGATGACTATCTGACCAAACCTTTTCTGCCCGATGAGCTTATCCTTCGTCTCAGCGCTATCTTAAAGCGCACTTACTTTTCTTCCTTTCATACAGAATCAGAAGAACATAGTCTAATCCTTGGTATGCGCACCGTCTATCTAAAGCGTGGCATTATCGCCACCCCAGATGGGGAACTCTCACTGACTGCCAAAGAGCTGGCTCTTCTAAAAAAATTAAACGAAAATAGGGGAAATATTGTCACTTTTGATGCACTCTCTGATGCGGTGTGGGGAGAAAATTACTATGGCTATGAAAATACACTGATGGTGCATATAAGAAGGCTTCGCGCCAAGATAGAAGAAAATCCTTCTAGCCCTGTCTGGCTTTTAACTGTACGGGGATTAGGATATAAATTGGTCAAAGGTTAAGGAGGAAGTCACTTGTGAAAAGTTTATCAAAGATTATTGCGCGCTATCTCTTTACAGCTGTTTTGATTCTTCTGATGACTCTATTTTTTAATATATTTCTCTATCCAGTTACCGCCTTTTATGTTGTTCAGCCTTCTGGCAATACAAATTATAACAGCGCAAAAGGTCTGTCGGAAGAACTTCGAGAAGATAATGGCGTTATCTCTATAACGGAACAAGGCAAAAAACAGATAGAGGAGCAATTAGCATTTTCCATGTTGCTAGATGACAATGGAACCGTTATCTGGAGCTATCATCTGCCAGAGGATATTACCAAGCGCCACTATACAGCCAGTGAGATTGCTGTCTTTAGCAAATGGTATCTCAATGACTATCCCATTATCTGCCAGGTGACAGACTATGGACTTTTGGTAACAGGCGCTCCCAAAGGGAGTCTGTTTCGATACAATATTATTGACTCTGTAGAGAGAATAAAACGTATGTTCTATATGATTCCAGCGATGCTAATTCTAAACCTTATACTGGTTCTTCTTCTGGTTATTGTATGGAGTGTTCGTTTCTACCGCTCTCTTCGTACCATCGCATTAGGCCTAGAATCTTTGTCTAAGGAAGAGCCTATCTGTCTTCCTGAAAAAGGTATGACAGAGCTTCTGGCTAGACAGCTTAATCAGACCTCTAAGATTCTTACCAAGCAGCGAGAACATCTGGCCAAGAGAGATGATGCCCGCACCACCTGGATTAGCAGCGTCTCTCACGATATTCGCACACCGCTTTCTCTGATTATGGGCTATGCTGCCAGTCTCAAAAGCGATAGTGCACTTAGCAAAGAACAGCGGCGCACTGCAGAACTTATGGAGCACCAAAGCCTCCAGATTAAACACTTAATCGAAGACCTGAATCTAACCTCCAAGCTAGAATATGATATGCAGCCACTAAGACGCATGGCTTTTCAGCCTGCTCGCCTGCTTCGCACGCTTGTCAGTGACTGCTACAATCAGGGGCTTTTAGATACTCATGTACTTGAACTTTGCATCAGCAAAGAAATAGAGCCTGTCTATCTAGACGGAGACACCTCACTGCTTACACGTGCCTTTTACAATCTAATCCAAAACAGTGTCCGCCACAATCCTTCTGGCTGCCAGATTCAGATAGACGCCAGTCTAGAGAAGGGCTTTATCCGCTTTCAATATGCAGACAGTGGTTGTGGCATCCCTTCCAATGTTATCGCTTCTCTGACAGGTACACTTTCTGACCATGAAAAAGCCCCACATATTATGGGGCTTCGCATCGTCTCTCAAATCTTTAAAGCACATAACTGGAAGATGGAATTTCTAGATAGAAACACCATTTTAATTCACGCCAAAATCATAAGTTCTGTCTCCTAAAGAAGGGTATCCCAGAAAAACATTGACCAATACGGCTGAATAAAAAACTGCTCCAATAAGACAGCCAGAAAATACACCCACTGCCCTGTCTTTTCCTCCATCTCTTTCCCTCTACCAAGTGGCAGAGGCAACCTGCAGCCTTTAGTCAACAGCCAAACTAATAGATAGCCAAGCAAAGCGCCCAATAAGTTTGTTAATATATCATCAATGTCCGTCGTCCGAAAGGTAAATATCTGTACAGTCTCAATAAACACCGTCAGAAAACACCCAAACTTTAAGACTCCTTTCCATCCCTGATACTGTTCCCACAACAGCGGAAGTAAAAACCCCACTGGTATAAACATCAATACATTTAGTAGATACTGCGTCGTACTGCGAAAAAGGTCCACCATTGGAATTATATTATAAGAAAAATCAAACTCCCAATGCATCATATTAGGAATCCCTGTCACAGAGAAAATCCCGGATAGCACACAGATATAGAGAAACACGCCTATCGTATGCACACTCCCAATCTTTCTTCCCTGTATCTTGATAAGTAGCAGTATCACAGGTGTCAATATCAACATACTTGTCAGGCAATCCATCCATATTCCATAAAATCTCCACATAAAAATCATCGGCCTCCTCTTTCTATCTACCGTTTACTACCGTAATATACCAGAAAAGACCGAATATTTTCTTTAGAATTCTATAAAGATTTCCTTAAGATTTAATGTCGTTGTTCTTGATTGTCATAAATTTCACAAAACCGGGCTGAAAAAGAAGGCTGCTCTTTTGCCACTGCCAGATGCGATATATCTCCCATCCTCAGACTTCGAAACATCGCAATTCCTTTCTCTCTCTCCTCTGTCACCACTTCTGTCACGGAAGTTGGTGCCAACGCCAATCCATGCCACAGTGAAAATGGTGAAATATTTAACAGATGCGATAATACCACACAAGTTAGCCCAAAATGACAGAAAAATGTCACAGTCTTTGTATGAGCCTTCTCCACCCGATAACTCATACCTTCTCTTATATATCCATACTTAGCTAACAGCTTATCTAGGTTTTTTACCACATT
>Ga0137308_102311_pt1 | contig 13238 bp, 6 predicted proteins | sample Inofrocosms_June_FD_97181 | JGI IMG/M metagenome (GOLD analysis project Ga0137308, IMG submission 97181) | Mouse cecal microbial communities from Vienna, Austria - N-Acetylneuraminic and N-Acetylglucosamine D2O microcosms_June | ecosystem: Host-associated > Mammals > Digestive system > Large...
AAAATCCTTTTAAGAAGCTGGACATCCGGTTCCGGGAAGCCAAACTCCTGCCAAAAACAATCCCGTTCCATTCCATTCAGGCATTCCTTTCTGCGATTTATACCCAGAAGGAAAAGGCGGGTTCTGAATACCAGCGCCGCTGCTGCGTCAGGGATATAGCCGTCATCGAATTATTATTTGCTACCGGCATGAGGATATCGGAATTATGCGCTTTAAAGCCATCGGATATAGATCTTGAAAGCAGGAATATACTGATATACGGGAAGGGGGCCAGAGAGCGGATCTTGCAGATCGGCAATCAGGATGTTGTGTCCGCACTGGTCCTGTATCAGGAAATTTTCCGCGCAGATATGGAATCCTGCGGGTATTTTTTTGTAAACAGGCTGGGGCATAAATTATCGGCTCAGTCAGTCCGGTATATGATCGTCCGCTATGCGGAATTAGCCGGTATCAGCCAGCATATCACTCCGCATATGTTTCGGCATTCCTTTGCTACCCTTCTGTTGGAACAGGATGTGGATATCAGATATATACAGAGAATGCTCGGGCATAGTTCCATCAGCACAACAGAGATATATACCCATGTGTCGAATAAGAAACAGAAGGATATTTTGGTGCATAGACATCCGAGGAATTTGATGGTGGTGGATAAAGGATAATTCCTGATTATTGGAGGTTGAAGTCTAAAGAATAATTCGGGATTATCCATTATACTTTATAATGCAAGGGGAATATGAATGGATACAAGAGAGTATATTAAAACACTCATAACCGGGCTTTCTACAGATGTTCAGATTCTTTTTGTTGCAAATGTCGTTAATAAAACAACAATTAAAGATTTTAGAAATACGCCCGACAGCATAATAACGGAATACTTTACAGAAGACGAATATAACCAAATGCTACTTGCAATTCGTCAAAATGGGTATCATGTAAATGTTTTTTTTGATGAAGATGAATTTATCAGATTTATAATGAAGCATGAAAACAGCGATATGCTGTCCCGATGCGTTGTATTTAACTTGGCCAGAAATGGCTCTGGTTTATGCAAAAAGTCCTTGATTCCTTCTTTGTGTGATGTGTATAAATTACCATCAACAGGCTCCAACGCTTATATGACATGTCTTGGACGCCATAAATTTCACTATAACGCAATTTTGAAACAGAACAGAATCAACGCTGTAAATTCTTGGTTATATACAGGTCGGGGATGGCTGAATGGTATAGAACCACCCAAAAACAGGAAACTGATTGCAAAACCCACTTATGAATCTGCCTCGCGTGGTGTACGTGAGTCCTCTATCTTTGAATATAATGCAGATTCTATAGTTTTGCTAGATAATTTATATAACGAATTTGAACAAGACATCATTGTACAGGAGTTTATTTCCGGTTATGAAGTACAGGTGCCATTAATCATAGCCACTGAACCTATTGCATTGCAACCTGTTGCCATTACAATTAACCATTCGGCAAATTTGGGCAACAGGATTATTACATATGATTTAGCCTTCTCCGAGGAATACAGCTTTACTACTTATTTTGAAATCAACAAAGATATTTCCAACAAGCTAGTTGTTGAAGCAATCAGGACAGCAAAGTGCTTGGGGATGGAGAATTATGGTCGCGTGGATTTTCGCATAGATACAAACGGCAACTATTATATTACAGATATTTCCACTCACCCATACCTTATTAACCATAGTGCGTTTGCCTTTGCTTTTCAGGAAATGAATTTTGACTACAAAGACATTTTTGCATGTATCATTCAATTAGCATATCAGAAAAAAGGACATTAATATTCTGACCAGTATTGCATATCCGAAAATATACATGCTTTTTCCCATGCATTAGGATAAGGCATTTCTTTTTGACATATAGCATTTTCATAAAAGAAGCGATATTCTTCCACAGAAGAATATTGCTCCTTTTCTTCGATTATAGTTTTCAGCAAATTGTAATGATTTTTTATATAAAGTTCGTCTACCATTGAAATGGTTGGAATAGAATAATTCAATTCGTCAAAAATTACTTCTGCTTCCTTATATAAACCATTTACAATCAGCATATGCAGATAGTTAATTCCGATTATAAAGCGATAGTATTCATGTGACCTGTTGCTCTGAAAAAGAATTCTCATTGGTTCAAGAACATCGATTTCACTGAAAAATAGGAGTATCATTCTGTTGCATTCAAGTAACGGTTTGGAGGGTAAATGTCCCGGTTCCGCCAATAAGGAATCATATAGTGCTACCCCATTTTGAAGTGTTAGGTTTCCAGAGAATATTCCGACTAATATATAGTTATTAATCAGCTTAGGGATACCATAAATATTCATATTAAATGCATTATCAAGAAATTCGATGCCTTCGCACGCTTTCATGTATAAATTTTCCCACGAAAGGCTTGAATCTGCTGTTGTCCCGACAACATATATGGAAACACCGAGAAAGTTAGTAAGTGACATGAGATATTCCTTACCATAACTCATTCGTTTGTGTTCAAAATAGTTTAAGCTTCTTTGTGTTTTTATGTATGCTACTTCACTTGCATATAAGGCAGGAGAAAGACGTTCCAAAATTCTCAGTTCTTTTTCTAAATCCGCTTTATTCCCCAATGCCTGTTGAATCTGCTTGGTAATTGTTTTTTCTATTTTTTTTGCCTTTTCATAATCACCAAGTCTATTGCAATATAGAAGAAAAAGAAGGATACCAATTCGGATATGCTGTGAAAGGTCAATATCTTCATTAAAATATTCTATAAGTATTGGTTCAATATCATGAAAATCATAGATATCTCCAGTACGATATTTTAAAAAACATAAAACATAATCTCGTTCTATAGTTACCACTGGATCTACACATACATCAGATGATTCAATTAAAGCATAGTATTTCTTATATTCCGTTCCTGTCCGATAATTATTCATAGAATAGCTTATATTTTGATATACATTCCAGTAATTATCATATTTCTGCAATGTTTCTAGCAACTTATCATCTGGATTACATCCATCGACACACTGACGAATACAGTGAACCGTCAATAACGGAATTGCCTCAGAGATATTTCCGGACATATTCATATGGAAATATCTCTGATAGAATTGATTAGGAGAAATTTTTTCTAGAATTTTTGCGAATTTATAATGATAATCCTTGCTTCTCCCATTTAGTTTTGAAACAAAAAAGTTATATATCGTATCTGCAGAAAAGAGAAATAAATTTTCATCATCTTCTCTGGTGATCAGCTTTTCGTCACAACCTATTTTCATATAAGAATCCAGCGTTCCCATAGATTGTTCTAATAGCCTGTGTAGATATAATAAATTAAATTCTTTGCCTATTACCGTTGCTGTCTGTAAAGTATGCAAAGCTTCTTCGGTCATTTTTACAGATATTCGTCGCTCTAATATTTGAAAAAGTTGCTTATGCAATGATTCTGTACCAGTCAGGGAAGCTAAATCAATGTATTCCCTTATATTAGAAATCAGACCAATATTTCCCTTTGTAATATCGTACAATTCATGTATCATATGTTCATCAATTATACCCAGAATTTCTGCTTCCTGGACAAAAGAATGATAACTTAAATCGCACTGTATTTGAACATGGGGACATTGAGTGAGTTCCGAATCCAAATCATCTGTGTCATTAACCGTTAATAGCATAATTGTATCAGATGGGAGATAGCAGTTTACATCTTTTTGCAATATTATGATCTTTTCCAATAGTTTTCTTGACTCTGAATCCCACTTGTCTACATCATCCGCTAAAATAAGCAATTTATTTTTTTTAGACAGCCCAAATATTCGATTTAAAATTTCAATTTCAATTTCGGGAAAAGAAAAAAGCTGATATTTTAACTGATTTCTTTTATAATTCGTCAACAGTTCACTTGCCAATCCTGCTATTTTACTTTTTTCACTAATGAACTTTGTTGCCGCAGATAATGCCTGATGTCTATATTCACCGATTTTAGAAAGCGATGTAAGAAATACACCATATTCCAAATTATGCAATGCGGATGTAGCCCCCAAAGATAAGATGACTCTGGTTCCTTTATACGATTCCTCTAATTTCTTTAAGATATAGCTTTTGCCAGAACATTCCTTTCCCGATATAAGTATGGTCTTTTCAAGTTTATCTATCTGTTCTTCTATTTTATTAAATGTGATACTTATATATTTAAACTCCATAAAACATGCATCCCCATTTAAATGTATTTCTCTGATTATGAAGCATATATTTTAACAGTGTGATAATCCCGAAATATTTTTGGGACTCCAACCCTCAATAATCAGGAATTATCCTTCATTCCTATTTCTCATCATTATATCCCTTTAAATCCCACATTTCAACATATTTTTAAGGTCAAAAAAACGTCATTCGAGGACACATGGCAAACTTATAATATATCTATAAAAAATAAATAGTTTCAGCAGTATATATAAAACAAATACACGGGAGTCAAGCTATGCTTTAGATTGAATATAGGGTTACTTTTTTGTATAATTATAGCAAATTACAGAGAAAAATAACTTTGGTGATTATATGAAGAGGGTGTGTGATGTAAGATGATACATATTGCTGTTTGTGATGATGACCAGAAGGACCTTGAAGAAATAGATTCTATGGTGAGAGAATGCTGCAGTCAAGCAGAAAATGTTTATCACAGAGAGATATTTGAGAGAAGTGTTGAACTGATAGATGAGATAGGGAAGGGGAAATATTTTGATATTTTTCTGCTGGATATAGAGATGCCTCAGATAGACGGGATGGAACTTGCGGCAAGGTTAAGGGATTATTTGCCGCAGGCTGTTGTTATTTTTATTACTTCTCACGAGAAATATGTATATAAATCTTTTGAGGTACAGCCTTTCCGGTTTATTCCGAAATCAAGGATGAAACGTATGCTCCCGTCGGCGATAGAAGATGCATTGCGGTTTGTGACAGAACAAGAGAAGGAATTTTATATTGTAGAAAATCAGAAGATATTGGGAAAAATTCCGATTAGAAATATTCTGTATGTCTGGCATAAGGGGAAGTATGGATATATAGAGAAGGCCGATGGCGGGAATATAAAGGTTCGTAAAACATTGAAACAGATCTTTGAAGAACTGCCTGCCGGGGATTTTGTGTGGGCTGACAGAGGATGCATTGTCGGAGCCATGCAGATAGACAGCATTACCAGCACGGAAATTGTTTTGACAAACGGGAAAAGGATTTCAGTCAGTCAGGATCGGCTTGTAAATGTGAAAAATCAGATCAGGGATTACTGGATGAAGAGAGGATGAAAAGTGCCGGAGATCATATCAAAAATATTGGATGTTGTTTATACTTTTTTGGAGTATGTCTGTTTATATCGTTATGCAGAAATTTTTTATGAGCCGAGGAACATAAAAGGATATGGAAAATATGGAAGATTGACAGTCAGGAGCATATTGATCATATGCAATGTATTAACTGTCATATTTTTAAACAGCATTGTTCTTACATCGCCCTATACGATTATAGTAATGATTATAGAATGCATAGTATTTATACGGATTTTTTGGAGATGTGATGTTTTAAATGCAATTGCAGTAGTCGGGGGATATTTTTTCGCACTCAGTGTTTCAGGAAATGTGGAGATATCCTTTATTGGCTTTTTAGGAGGAGAAGAACTGATACATATAGTCACAAGTGAACAGGGTATGTATCGTATAGTATACTTGCTTCTATGTGGAACAAACTGGTATCTGATAAATACTTTGCTGGCTGCGTGGCTGAAGAAAAAAGAGATAAATATAATCAGTATAAAATATATAGTGATTATATTTCTTGTCGGCCTTGTAGGACTGACTTTTATTTTAATAAAGATGCTGTCAGGGTTTAATATTGTTATTACAGTGGTATTATATGGCTATGTGATTCTTTTATCGGCAGGAATTTTTATTGCATATTATATTTTGAAAAGTAAAAATCTGCAAACCCGGATCAGACTTCTGGATATCCAGAACGAAATGCTTGAACAGAATTATCAGCGGGTCAGTGATTTTTATATTGCGAATGCAGGACTGCTCCACGATATGAATCACCACTTGAAAACATTGTACCATATGTTGCAAAAGGGCGAGGAGAAACAGGCAGGTGAGTATATTGAGAGCCTGCAGATAACACTGAATGTTATTGAGATGCAAAAATGGACAGGCATTGATATGATAGATGCTATTTTGAATGAAATGGAAAAAATGGCAGAAGCCAGAGGGATTGATTTAATTATAGATGCGTACGCACTTCCTTTGGATATTGATATAGAAAAAAAGGATATGTGTTCTTTGTTTGCAAATCTGCTGGAAAATGCAATAGAAGCAGCAAAGAAGGAAACTGTGATAACGATCAAATATGTCCACAGAATGCTGTTTGTCCGGACACAGAATGATTTTCAGATAAAGCCAATCATAAAAGGCGGACGATTAGTAACAACTAAAAAGGATACATTTCGCCATGGATTTGGAACACAGAATATAGAACGGATAGTGAGAAAATATGGGGGAACAATAGAATATGAGATACGGGAAAATGAATTTTATGTAAGTATTATGATGGGAAATGTTTGAATGATAGTGATGATAAAGCAGAGGCATATAAAACCTCTGCTTTATCATGCTCTTTAATTTTTTTTCTTTAATGAAGCCGGTAATTTCGGCTGGTAGCGGGTGAGAGTAGAGGCTGAGCCAGCACCGAAATTTGCAAAACCAAGCGCAGCTTTGGCAATCTTACTCAGAATAGATTGAGCGATCATATGAAATTTCCTCCTTTCGTATTTTAGCTGGTAGTATAAATATTGCAATAAATGCAATAGATAATACACTGAAGTTTAAGAGATAGGATTCCTGCAGCAACAGGTATAATACTGTTATGATAAGTGTGTCAATGCCAAGTAATATAAAGGCAAGGCGTCTGTTTCTCTGGAGTACGTCCTCTGCGACAGGATGGTTGGGATTCCTGACAGGGCAGTTTGGCAGGATATAGCTGATGCTTATGAACAGCAAAATAATCCAAATATAATACGGCAAGAGAAACGCAGACAGCATTTTTGCGGTCAGGGAAAGAACTATATATTCCAGATTACTGATGATAAAACATCTCGCGTAAGTGGATGCATGATATCCGCCAGCGGTCACTTTAAGCGGGATCGAAATAAAAAAGTACAACAGCCCGATAAAAAAGGAATCCATGAGGCAGGCGATCACCATAATGGAAATCATGGAAAGCGCACTGGAGATCATTAATTCAAAGCCATACTGATACACTTCAAACATCTCTTCTTCGATTATATTTTTCTTTATCATATAATCTGTAATTTTCTTCACCATATTATGGAACAATGTTAAGATACTCCTTCTGCCTGATAATGAGTGCAGGTTTACTATATAACATATCCTTCTCACTGACGCTTATTGTAACATAAATTCAGCAAAAAAACATAAAGTGTCCTCCAATGACGGTTTTTTGACCTCGAAAAAAGAAATTGAGGTCAAAAAACTGCTATTGGAGGACACTTTGAGATTTTGGCGGATTTTTCTGCTATGATGGTAAGAAAAACGTGGACAGTGAAATCGGAAGAGAAGAATATCGACAAAGGAGGAGGAAGAGATGTTTAAAAAACAAAAGTGGCAGGCGAGAATATTGAGTTTTCTGCTGGTCCTTATTATGGCAGGGCAGGACTGTGCGGCGCTGGCAGCCCGCGCGGAAGAAGGAGAAGCCGGTGTGGTGAAGACTGTGCAGGAAGATACGGACACTGCCGGGAAAGACAGCGGCGGGAAGGAAGCTGATGCTGCCGGGAAAGACAGCGGCGGGAAGGAAGCTGATGCTGCCGGGAAAGACAGCGGTGGGAAGGAAACGGACACTGCCGGAAAAAACGATGAAAACAAAGATACCGGTACACCAGAGGGAGAAGAGAGTAAAACGGATACCGGTGACAATAAGGCGGATGATAAGGGGATGACGGATACGGAATCAGATGCCGGGAAAGAAGAAGGAAAAGATGCCGGGACGGATACCTTCGGCGGCACAGATACGGAAACGAAAAAGGACAGCGCCGCGGCGGGTACGGAAGCAGAGACAGACGTATCCGGCAACGACATCCCCGCGGACATCTCCGGCAACGACCCCGTGCTGCGGGAGCCGGAAAACTATTACCCGGAGGGGGAAGAGGAAGACTACGGGGAGCTGGTGGCATATGATGCCTTCAGCAGGACCTACCTGACCGGGGAAGCGCCTGTGGCACAGGCAGGGACAGATAGAGAGGGACAGTCGGAAGATGCGGCTGGCGGAGAGGCAGCGAGGGCTTCCTACGTGACCGTGATTGGCCCTTCCGCTTCTTACTACATAGATGAGGAAGGAGAACTGCAGGAGACGGACAATACCCTCTCCACGGGCGCGATGGCGAGGTACGCCTTAGGGAGCGTGCGGTATGAGAACGGCAGCGGGCCCATGACAGTATCCCTGCCGGAAAAACTGTCGGAACAGGAGGGGATCTATATAGACGCTTCCGGGCACACGTTGGAACTTATACCGGAGGAGGGAGATTTTACAGGGAGCGTGACGGAGGACAACGCCATCCGCTACAGCGACGTATTCCCCGGGGTGGACTACCAGTACACAGTGCTGGGAGACAGTCTGAAGGAGGATATCATCTTATTGGAAGAGACGGATAAGAACACATTTTCTTATCTGCTCCATACGGATGGGCTGGAGGCGGAGCTTTCGGAGAACCAGATCATCTTATATGAAGATGATAAAGAGGAACCCGCGTACTTTCTGGAAGCGCCGGAGATGGTGGACGCGGCGGGGGATGTGTCCTTCGCGGTGAAATTATCTCTGGAGGAGACGGAAGAAGATACTTACCGGGTCAGCGTGGAAGCGGACAGGGAGTGGCTTTCCGATGAGAACAGGACATACCCGGTACGGATCGACCCCACGGCGGTGAATGTGGGCCCCTCCGCCTTTTCCCTTGCCTGCGCGGAGGAAGGTTCCCCAAGATCGGTGATCGGGGACAACCAGTACCCCTATGTCGGGTATGACGACGGCGTGGTATCGGGCAACTATAAAGGGTTTGGCAGCAGGCATTTAAACTGCCGGACCTACATGATGATAAACTATGACTTTTCCGCCCTGATGGCGGAGGCGGAAATCACCGGCGCGTCTCTCTCCGTGACCCAGAAGACGGGCTGGAGCAAAGGGAACTCGCAGTTTGGCCTCTATCAGGTGACGGATGCATGGACGCCGGGGCGTCTTACGTGGAACTCCCAACTTTCCTTAGGCAGGAGTTTCGTGGATGCAAAATCTTCCGTGGGCCGCGGCCAGAGCATCACCTACGACGTGACTGATGCGGTATCCGGCTGGATAGGCGGAGGGGCGCAAAACTACGGATTCGTGATGAAGGCGGAGACGGAAAAGAGCGGGGATTCCGACGCAGGGAAGATGCAGTGTGAGGTGTTCTACAACAGGAACTCCGCCTCCTACGGGCCGAAACTCGTGGTCTCATGGACCGGGGCACTGGTGGATTTTGTAAATCTGGACATCAACGACCTGACGGTGGATGTGGAGCCGATCCTTGCGGACAGCATCTTTGGCGGGAGCACCACTCTCTCCGTGCTGGCAAACGGTCTCTCACAGGCGGAATCTGAGGTGACTTATACTTTGGTGGAAGGCGGCAGCGGAAAGACAGTTCCGGCGGCTTCCGCACTATTATATCCGGATTCGGACCTCTACCGGGCGGCATATCCTTCGGCGCGGGAGAATAAGAGAAAACGCGCCAACTGGCAGGGGGATACCGGGGAACTGCAGACCGACGTGATCTACCATGTGGAAGCGACAGCGAAAGGCAAGGACCTTCTGACGGGCGCCCCGGCGGAGAGCGACGTAAAGATGAGCGACACGTTCCTGATCTATGAGGAGAAACTGATCGATGTGCTGCCCAGGATCGCGGACCACTACGGGGTGGACATCAACACGATCTTAAAGGACAACGACATGCCGGACATGCTCTGTGTGCAGGGGGAGCGGATTTTTATCCGGAACCCGCAGACAGCGGAGCCCTACAGCAATTTAGAGATCGACTACAACCTGCAGGCGCTGATTGACGGGCTGCTGCGGGGCAGGGCTCTAAACTGCATGTACGGCTTTGAGCCGGTGAATTTAAATACCGGCAGCTTTTACATGACACAGGAGGACGCTTCGCTGACGGACATCGGCGGGACTTTCTCTCTGGAGAGAAATTACAGTTCCATAGGGGCTTACTACGGCAGCATGTTCGGCGCAGGCTGGGCATCCCCCTACAGCGAGAACCTGTCCTTCCTCGGGGACGGCAGGGTGTTATATTTCGCGGCGGACGGCATGGTGCTTCCCTTTGAAGGGGGCACGGTGGCGGCGGCAGAGGCCGGGGAAGAGGCAGAAAACAACAGCGCCCCGGCAGGAGAAGAAAGTGTCCAGGCGGATGATGACGGTGCAGAAGACAGCGGAAAGGACAGCGCAGCGAGAGAAAACAGCCCGGAGCAGACGGGCAGGAGCGGCGGCGGGGACTGGAAAGCCCCGGAGGGTTATGATTATACCCTGGAGCAGACGGAAGAGGGCTGGACGGTGACGGACCCGTCAGGGGTAACCCACGGTTTTGACGTATTCGGCCTCCTAAAGACCATCACGGACATCCACGGGAATGTGACTGAACTGGTGTATGATACGGATTTCTACCTCTGCGCCATCGTCACCCCATCCGGAAAGACGTTCTCCGTACAGATGGATGAGGACCAGCGGATCGAGGGGATCACACTGCCGGACGGCAATCAGATCACTTATACCTATGATGGCAATGACGACCTCGTAAAAGTTACCTACGGCGACGGCGCTTACCGGAGCTACCAGTATGACAATGCCCACCACATGACATCCTGGCAGGATGAGAACGGCGCCACCGTGGTGGAGAATACCTACGACGGAAAGGGCAGGGTGACCAGCCAGAAAGACGCGAACGGGAACCTTGCAAAACTCTCCTACAGCGGGAATGCGACCACCGCGACGGACAACAACGGGAACGTCACCGTTTATACATACGACGATATGATGCGCACCACGAAAGTGGAGCATCCGGACGGCAGGACGGAGCGTTTTTCCTATGACAGCAACGGCTTTTTATCAGAAAAGACGGACGAGGCGGGGAACACCACCCGCTATGAAAATGACGAAAAAGGGCGCGTCCTGAAAGAGACAAGGGCGGACGGCGCGGTAAGGACGTTCTCCTACGACGGCGCCGGGCAGGTGCTGACGGAATCGGATTTCTCCGGGAATGTGACAGCCTATGTTTACGACGCCCATGAAAACCCGGTGAAGGTGACAGACGGCAGCGGCAGAAGCGTTGCCTGCACTTACGATGCGTTAAACCGCCGCACCTCCATGACGGACGGGAATGGCAATACTACAACTTACCATTATGAGGGGACAGAGGCGGTGCCCGCCTCCGTGACAGACGGGGACGGCTATGCCGCAGCCTATGCTTACGACGCCATGAACCGGATGCTGTCGGAAACGGACGCGCTGGGGCATGTGAAGAGATATGCCTATAATAAACGTGGCTGGAACACCAGCGAGACTGACGGGGAAGGCGGGAAGGAAATCTACACATTCGACAAGGCGGGGAATGTGACCGCCATCACGGATAAAAACGGGAAACAGGCGGTATTTGCCTACGACAGCGCCTACAACCTGACAGAGGGGAAGGACGCGCTGGGCAATACCCTGACTTATACTTACGACGGGAACTACAACATCCTCTCCGAGACGGATGCACAGGGGAACACCACCAGCTACGAATACGACAGCAGGGACCGGCTGATAAAAGAGACGGACGCCCTGGGCAACGTACAGAGCTATGTGTATGACGCCAAAGGAAACCTGACGGAATATATGGATAAGAGAGGCGCCAAAACACAGTTTACCTACGATACGGTATTGGATAAGGCGCTGACAAAGACGGACGCGCTGGGCAATACCACCGCTTATGAGTATGACAGAGACGGCAGGATAACAGGCGTCACCTGTGCAGATAACACCACTGTCTCCTACAGCTACGACGGCGCGGGGCGGCCTGCCTCCCAGACGGACCAGAAGGGGCTGGTGACGAGCCTGTCCTACGACGCTGCGGGAAACCTTTCGGCAGTGCAGGACGATGAGAGCAGGAGATATAGCTACAGCTATAACGGCAGGAACCTCTTAACCGGGGAGACAGATCCTCTGGGATATACTTTCTCTTACGGCTACGACGGCGCGGGAAACCTCTCCTCCGCTACAGACCAGAACGGGAACGCTGCCATCTACGGCTACGATAAAGCGGACAGGCTGATCACGATACTGGATGCGCTGGAGGGAAAGACTGCCTACAGTTACGACAAAGCGGGGAACCTGCTTTCCGTGACCGATCCGGAAGGGGCGGTGACAACCTATGAATACGACGCCATCGGTGAGCTGACGAAGGCGGTGGATGCTTTAGGCGGGGAGACAAATTTTGTATATGACAGCTTAGGGCGGATCACCCAGATGACGGATGCAGGACAGGGATTAACTACCTACCGCTATAATGCATTGGGGCAGCTCATCTCCTCCACGGACGTGCTGGGCAGGACGACGGAGCAGGTATTCGATGCGGCGGGAAACCTTTTAAAGGTTGTCTGCCCGAACGGCGATGAGGAAAGCTTCAGCTATGACAGCTCAGGGCGCCTTGTGAGCAGCAGAGACCGGGCAGGGCTTACTACCTATTTCTCCTACGATGTGATGGGCAGGGTGGTGAAAGCCTTCGACAACGCAGACAATGAGATGACCTACGCCTACGATGAGCGCGGCTCCCTGACGGAGCAGAAGGATGTCATCGGCAGGACAGCCCTCTATGAATACGATATCTTCGGCAGGATCGTAAAGAGCATGGGCATCGATACAGCGGAGACGTCTTACATTTATAATACAAGGGATGACCTTGTGGGGATACTGGATGCGGAAGGAAAGAGCACCGCTTACGAATACGACGGCGCGGGGAACCTTATAAAGACGACGGAACCCGGGGAAGCGGTATACCAGTATGTATATGATAAATTAAACCGACTGGCGAAGAAAACCAACCCTCTGGGGGCGGAGACGCTCTATACCTACAATAAGGACAGCAGTTTAACCGGGAAGACCGATGGCAACGGCGTCCAGACGGGG
>Ga0137308_102313_pt1 | contig 13232 bp, 13 predicted proteins | sample Inofrocosms_June_FD_97181 | JGI IMG/M metagenome (GOLD analysis project Ga0137308, IMG submission 97181) | Mouse cecal microbial communities from Vienna, Austria - N-Acetylneuraminic and N-Acetylglucosamine D2O microcosms_June | ecosystem: Host-associated > Mammals > Digestive system > Large...
AAAGGTTCTGCAGCTTCCTTAACTTGATAAGACGGCTGCTTACCAGATTCTTTTCTCCTGACGCTCCTGTTGGTTTTTGCACCACTGCTATTGATTTTAGTATCAAGTGCTTTCCCCGGTCTTTTATTTGTCTTTCGGGGAAAAAATCTGTAAATCAGGATAAAGTGAATGATATTTAGCAGAGTTTATGTTACAATTAAATTATTTGAATGACGAAACGGTAGCTTTGATTTCTGGATAGACAACACTAAAAGACAATGGGCTTATGTGAAATGGAGTAAAGAGCAATAACAATTCAAATTTATGAGGAAAATGACATGGCGAATCCGTGGGAAGAAATATCACTGTCTGATTACGAAAATCACATGAAATTAGATTCTGTTATGCAGCTGCAAACTTTGAATGAAATGATGAAAGGACAATTTGCTGCTTATCCTGTTCCCCAAATTATGATATTGGGTATCGCTGGCGGCAATGGTCTTGAACACATCCCAAAAGACAAATTTGCGAGAATATATGGTGTTGACATTAACACTTCTTATTTGCAGACGGTCATCCGGAGATATCCGGAACTGATCGGATGCCTGGAATGCCTGTGTATCAATTTGATAGACGAAACGGATAAACTGCCAAAAGCAGATTTTTTGATTGCCAATCTGCTGGTTGAATATATTGGATATGATTGTTTCCAAAAAGCAGTTAAACAAGTACAACCCCGGTATGTCTCCTGCATTATCCAGATAAATGCAGATGACGGATGGGTATCCGATTCACCATATATTCATGTGTTTGATAAACTTGATGAAGTTCATCATCAAGTGGAAGAAGATTTACTGGCTCAGGCTTTGGAAAGTATTGGATATAAAAAAGTTGCACAGAACGAAAAAGCATTGCCGAATGGAAAGAAGTTAGTCCAATTAGATTTTATGGAGATGTGATGAATCAGACTGCGGCGCTTATAATACACAAATGATAAAAGGGAAATCGGGGAGCAGGGGCGGCAATGTGGTGAAATTTTAGTTAATGTTCCGACACCAGCGTGGCTGTGATTTGCTAAGGGGCCGGGAGCGTCAAGGATAGTGTATGCTCCAGTTACCATTTGTACCCATAGTGTCCTTCTACGCCGACAGCATATCCAAAAATTCCTGCTCAGTCAGGGCTTTGACACCGAGTTGCTGTGCCCTATATTTTTGTGGAAAATAGTTGTTATGAGTGATATAATCAAATAGATTAATTAATGGAGGAATTTATGTACGAAAGAATGCTCAATAAACAAGCAATACCTACCATATATTGGTTTTACTTTCAAGAATGGGATGGAGGCTCCGACAAAAACCGAATAAGATAAACAGATTGCGCTTCACGGGAATGTGGGGTGCACGGATTCTTTGCACATGAGAATAGCGGCGGTTTTTCTGTTTCTGACATTGATAAGGATGCCAGTTACCGATTTTCCATTGAATATTGGTTATACTTATGCCGCAAACAAATGGAAGCGTATGCGTTCTGTGATTAAAAAGGCATTTATATATAGTGTGGCTGTTGCTCTTGCAGGGGCAGTATTGCTTTTTGTCTGTGCAGTTCCGGTGGTAAAAGGATTCATCGACGATAAAGAGACGGTTGCATACGGTCAACATTTTCTTAGGATTATCTGTATTACTTGCCCGGCAGTTTCTGTAACGATGATGATAATATCTGTTTTTCAGGCTACCGGGCAAAAAACGAGACCGATGATTCTGTCATTACTGCGTAAGGGCGGGCTGGATATTCCCTTTATGTTCCTTATGAATGCGGCGGCTGGCGCAAATGGCATACCGTGGGCAACTCCGATTGCGGACAGCCTTGCGATGGGTATGGCACTGGTTTTGTTTATTCCATACAGAAAACAGCTAAAGGAAACTATGGAGAATTTTTCGGAGAAGGAATGACTATGGGATATCGTTCTAATCTTTGGACGAACCTTTCGCAATTGCCAAAAGAAAAGTTTTCCGTTTTGCCTATTGTACCATGTTTTTTGGAGTTTTACCATATACATTTATAAAATTCAACACATAGTATCCATAGCAAAATTATACGTTACAGCCTGACCATAAAATAAGCTGCGTAAGCAATTTACCCGTGCAAGGTTGCCTTTTTTCCAAAATTAGGATACAATACAAGTATACAAAAATCGGGGAACAGGATCCTGATTTGCGTGCCCGCCGAGACGGGCAGACGGGAGTTTTCTATGGAAGAAAGAAAATACGCATTACTGATCGACGCTGAGAACACCAGTTCCAAATATGTGGATGTGATTATCAGCGAGTTAAAAAAATATGGTATTATCACCTACCAGAGGATGTACGGGGACTTTACCAATCCGGATTTGGCCAGTTGGAACAAGAAGGCACTGAAATACGCCATTGTCCCCATACAGCAGTCCCGGTATTCCACGGCAAAAAACGCGGCGGATATAATGCTGGTCATCGACGCCATGGACATATTGTACAAAGGCAGTATAGACGGCTTTTGCATCGTGACCTCGGACAGCGATTTTACCCGCCTGGTGAGCCGTCTGCGCGAGGAGGGCAAGTCCGTGATCGGCATGGGCAAGAGCGATGCCTCCAAGACCTTTATCGCCGTCTGCGACGAATATAAGTTCCTGGACAAGATCGTGGACGACGAGTCCAAGGGGGACAAGACCGTGGTGGAGAGGGACTCCATCACCCCCATCGGGGAGATTAAATCCGCCATCAACAATCTGCTGCAGGAGTGCGAAAACAACGGAGAACCTGCCAATCTGGGCATGGTCAAGAGCAATTTGCAGAGGCTGTACCCTGATTTTGACGAGCGCAACTACGGCTATAACGCCATGATGAAATTCATCACCGAGGCCACCAAGTTCAAGATTGTGAAGCAGGGCACTACGATTCTGGTGGTGCGGGGGGGACAGGAGGTGCCGGTCAATGTGGAGGCCAATGTACAGCAGTACATTATCCGTAAAGCGGAGCAGAACATTAAGCTGGAGATCCTGGGGCAGCAGCTCCATGAACATTTCCCGGATTTCAAATACAAGGACTACGGGTATGCCCGTCTCTCCCGCTATGTGAGCAGTATCGAGGGCGTCCAGATCGACGGCAACAATATCGTGACCCGGCAGTGAGTGCTCCCGGACCCGAAGGGGTCTTATATATAAGCTTCCAAAAGTAGATAAAAAGTTGATATTTCCGCCTTATACTGTTATGCTGAGTAGGACGTGACACAGAAAAGTCTTTCTGTGCCGATAACAGGAAAGGCGGATTTTTATGTATAAAATACTGATAGTGGACGACGAACCGGATGTGGTAAGCCTGATCCGGGATTATTTTGAGATTAACGGGTACGAGACGCTGGCGGCGTTCAATGGGGAGAAAGCCATGGAACTGGCCTTGCAGCAGCCGGATGTGATTCTGCTGGATATCAATATGCCCCAAATGGACGGACTGGCGGTGTGCCGCGGGATTCGGGACTATGTGTCCTGTCCTATCCTTTTCTTGACGGCCCGCATCGAGGACAGCGACAAGGTGCAGGGCTTTGCGGCGGGAGGGGACGACTACATCCTGAAGCCCTTTTCCATGGAGGAACTGGGGGCCAGAGTGGCGGCTCACATCCGCCGGGACCACCGCTGCAAGGCGGACGCCAACGTAAGGTTCTGGGGCAGGATGGTCATAGACTATACCGCCAAGACCGTAGCGGTGGAAGGACCGGTGATCCCCTTTGCCAAAAAAGAATATGAGATTATCGAACTGCTGTCTCTGAGTCCCGGTCAGGTGTTTGACAAGGAGCGGATCTATGAGAAGCTCTGGGGCTATGACGCCGAGGGGGACAGCAGCGTGGTGGCGGAGCATGTGCGCCGGATTCGCTCCAAACTCAAGGAATACGGAGAAGAATATCATCTGGAGACGGTATGGGGGATGGGATATAGATGGAAAAAGTGAAAAAGCCACATGGCAGGAAGCATCGCCGCCGGCGTCAGAGATCGCTGCGGCAGGCCCTGTATTACTGTATTCCTGTCTGCGTTGTTCTGGCTTATATGGGGACCATGGCAATCGGGCATGGCACGAATAAGTTGCAGTATTGGTATGAATCAAACCATATGGGTGTAGAGAATGCGCGAATATGGGATGACGGATATGAGATTCTCATTGACAGCAATGGAGTTGTACATTGTAGCTATGTGGGTAAGGAAGAGCCGGGATATGATGTGAGCAGCCAGGACCCGATGCAGCGGATTATCTATGAGTTAATCAGCTATATGCAGGTGATCCTGATACCGCTGTGGATACTGGCCTGCGTGGGATTGACAGTGTGGATATTTTATAAGAGGGAACTGGAAAAACCCCTGCGGGTGTTGCAGGATGCCTCGGAAAAAATAGCGGACAACTGCTTGGATTTTCAGATGGAGCCAGTGAAAGACAATGAGTTGGGGCGGCTTCGGGAGGGCTTTGAGAAGATGAGAGCGGCCCTGTATGAGAACAACAGGACCACCTGGCAGCAGCTGGAGGAGAGAAAGCGGTTGAACGCCGCCTTTGCTCACGATATGCGTACACCCATCACCGTGCTGAAAGGTTATGGGGAGATGCTGGAGCGATATGTTCCGGAGGGCAGAATTTCCCAGGATAAGCTTATGGAAATCCTGGGTATGATGAACGGGCAGATCCTCAGGCTGGAGAGCTACACACAGAAGATGAGCAGTATTCGGAAGCTGGAGGATCTGGAACCGGGACCGGCGCCCATTCCGGCCGCGGCGCTGCGGGAAAAGCTCCGCGGCATGTGCGAGATCCTGGGGGAGGACATCTCCTATTCTTTTGACGGCGAGGGAACCCTCTGCCTGGATGAAGCGCTGGTGCTGGAGGTGTGTGAAAACCTGGTGTCCAACGGCCTGCGCTACGCCCGGCAGATGCTGCAGGTGACGGTACGCGTGGCGGAGGGGGAGTTGACTGCCCCGGAGGAGGAACAGGACAGAATCCTGGAAGTGGTGGTGGAGGACGACGGTCCGGGGTTTGGCCCGGAGGAACTGCGTCATGCCACAGAGCCTTTTTACCGGGGGGAGGGGCAGATGGAGCAATGCCATTTCGGCCTGGGGTTGTATATCTGCCGTCTGATCTGCGCCAAATGCGGCGGCAGTCTGGCACTGTCCAACTCGGTCTGCGGCGGCCGGGTGACCGCCAGGTTCAAAATTTTTTCGGAAAAACAAAAAAGTAGATAAAAAGTTGATAGATATGCAGTAGGGTAATGGTGTGGAGCAATCCACACCATTTTTGCGGTTGTAAACCGCCGTCGGTCAAGGTGAAGCCGCGAAGGGACTTCACTCTTAAGCGCCATCGCGCAGCGACTTTATATTAGGAGGAGAGAATCATGGAACAACAAAATAACTGTATTGTCATCAGCCATGTGGATAAGTACTATGGCAAAAAACAGGCGCTGAAGGATATAAACCTGACCATTGAGCAGGGCATGTTCGGGCTGCTGGGAAGGAATGGCGCAGGCAAGACCACGCTTATGAAGACTTTGGCCACCCTGTATGAGAAACAGGCGGGGGAGATATCCGTGTGCGGTATCCCGGTCAGCCACGCCAGAGAGATCCGGGCCATCACCGGATATCTGCCCCAGGATTTTTCCATGTACCCCAATATGACGGTCTATGAGTGCCTGGACTATCTGGGCACACTGTCGGGGATGCCCAGGGCCCTGCGGCAGCAGAGAATTTCCATGCTGCTGAAGAGAGTAAACCTGAACGGAAAAAAGCATAGCCGGGTAAAAAGCCTCTCCGGGGGCATGAAGCGAAGACTGGGCATTGCCCAGGCCCTGCTCCACGATCCCAAGGTGATGATCGTGGATGAGCCCACCGCGGGTCTGGACCCGGAGGAGCGCATCCGATTTCGAAATCTGCTCTGCGAGGTGGCGGAGGAGCGCATTGTGATCCTGTCCACGCACATTGTGGGGGATATTGAGGCCACCTGCGAGAATATCGCCATATTGAATGACGGAGAACTTCTGTGGAAGGGCACAGTGTCCCAGCTGCTGGAGAATGCCAGAGGCAAGGTCTATACGGCGGAGATACCTGCAGGTATGCTGTCCCAGGTAAAGCGGGACTATATTGTGACAGGAATGCTGCGCAGCGAGCGGACTGTGACGGTGCGGTTCCTGGCGGACGGGGAGTCCGGAGAACAGTCCGCCGGTCTGCTCCCGGGGGCCAGAACGGCCATGCCAGGCTGCGAGGACGCCTATATGTACTGCCTGCGCCAGCATGGCTGTGAGATTGTGGGAGGTGAAGAGTGATGCTGTTTCTCAAGGAATGTAAAAAAGTAATCTTTTCCATGACCTTTGTGTTGTATGTGGTGACGGTGATCGCCATGTATGTGACACAATTTTGTCATGAGCGGCCCCCCGTTGCGGCCCCTCGGCCAGGAACCGGAAACTATGGCGCTACGGTGCGGGAGGATCCGCAGCTGATTATGCCGGCGGCGGTGGAGAGCCTGCTGGGAGATTATCTGTCCGGCAGTTACCCGGCCTATCCGATTATGTTTTACAAGAATGTCAAGCTGAAGGAGAATGAAAGGCTGGAGATGCGGGCTGTTCTGGAGGAACTGACAGGGCTTTCCGGGGAGGAACTTGACGGATTTACGGGATATCAGGATGCGGGATATTATAGTGAAGGCATGGACGAAAACGGCAATCCCATAGTACAGTTCCGGGAGACGGTGCTCCCGGCGTACAGTCTGCCGGAGAGTTTGACCTATGAACATTTTTGCGAATTAATGGAACAGGCCGACAGGATCATTGGCGGCGGCAGCAGTTACGAGGTGAAAAACCTGGCAAATAATTTCGGCCGGGCCCCCATGACCTATGAGGAGGCGCTGCAGGAGTATGAGTCCCTGATGCTTCCGGGGGAACTGGGCAAATCCTATCTGCGGCTGCACTGTGACTATATGGGGATTGTCTTGGCGGTGATGCCGGTGTTCGTGGCGGCGGCCCTGTGGCAGCTGGATAAAAGGGCCCGGATGCAGTCCTTGATTTACACCCGGAAGAGTTCTGCCGTCAAGATCGTGGGAAGCCGCTATCTGGCGCTGGTAAGCTGTATGACCGTGCCGGTGCTGCTGACCCTGGCCTATACGGTTTACACTGTCGCCGGGATGTACCCCCAGATGCATATTGCCTGGGGCAGTGGGCTGGGAATGGCTCTTTTGTGGCTGCTTCCTGACATTCTGGTTGTCTCCGCGGTGGGGGCGCTTTTGACGGAACTGTTCTCCCCTCTTCTGGCCATCTTCTTACAGTGTGTGTGGTGGTTTTTGGCGCTGAACAGAACGGAACTGACGGGAGATGTGGCGCGGTTTGGTCTGCAGGTGCGCCATAACAGCCTGAGCAAGATAACCCTATGGCAGAGCCAGTGGGATAATTTTGTGTGTAACAGGCTGACGATGGTGATTCTGGCGCTGTTCTTTGTGGCGCTGGCCACATGGCTGTATGAGCGCGGGCGGAGAGGGAAAGGAGCCTGGACAGACAGACTCCTATATTGGGGCAAAAGCCAAAACTATGGCATCCGGAAGGCAGGAAAGAAGGTGACAGACGATGGGGATATCTGAGAGAATGGAGATCTATGGCAATATCCTGAAAGTGAATCTGCGGCGTCAGTATCCCTGGCCCGCTCTGGCGGCGGTGGCGCTGCTGGTGCTGACCAGGCTGCTTTTTAACTTAAATGCCCTGGAGGGGGCGGCGGTGGCCCAGCCTCTGGAGATGCTGATGATTTGGATTGGTCCGGCGCTGCTGGCGACGGTGTTTCTGCCGGAGCAGAACCCGGAGATCCGGGACGTGGTGCGGGCCAGACAGACCGGCTATATGCAGGTGTGTGTGCTGCGGATACTGTATGCCAGCCTGACCATTATAGCGCTGATTCTGGTTTTTACCGGGATTATGAAAGCCTATGAAAGCCAGGTTCTGCCCTACCACATATGGGGGAGCGTCTGCTCAGCCCTGCTGTTTGGAGCGGTGGGGCTGGCGGCGGCCGGGCTCAGCGGCAATGCCGCCGGCGGCTTCATGGTGTGTATGCTGTACTATCTGGCCAGCTATGGCATGGGCCGCAGGCTGGGGTGTTTCAGTCTGTTTTCCATGACAAAAGGGCAGATGAGCGGCAAGGGATGGCAGCTGTTGACCGCAGTGGCGCTGGTAGTGGCTTCGCTGGCGATTATGAGGCGAAGAAAACAGATATAGAGGCTGCAATCTTTATGGTGTCATCAATAAGCATACCACCTAAAAAAATCTTGCAAACATAGTATCTGTATGCTATTATAGAGATACAAAAAGGGAAAGCCATAGAAGCGGCTCTACCCCGTTAACTAAACAAGCTATACCTCATATGAGGTCAGCCGTCAACTATTGGTAGTAGTTGGCGGCTATTTCTTTTTTTCCTTGAAAATCTGATAAATCAAATTCGCAAGGGCTACAATGAATATCCCTATCTGGATCAAGTCCTGATATGTAACATACATCGTACCACCCTCCTTTCTCTCGTCTGGAGGGCTTTTTTAACCCTCCGAGTAAAAAAGAGGGGCAAAGCCGCCTTGGCTCTATGGTTTTCCCATGCATCAACTATAACACACCCCATATTTGATTGCAACCTCCTTCCCGAATCAGTTTTCTCCGGGCTTAGCTTACATAGAAAGAGGCGGAAAGGCATGTTGCAATCAATTTGGGAATATGTTATGATTTGTCATAGAACAATCGTATAAGCTTGCCTTGTTTCTTGGCAGACGCAGGTGGGCTTATAACTTATCTTGAGGAAGCTTGATCTTCCCAATTGACAGCAATTTGACATAGGTTCAGACTGTTTCTTGCGGGGAAGGAATTGTCATGAGAAAGATAAAGGGATATATTTTTGCACTTATATTGTGTATACTTTTTATGTGCTCCGGCTGTGGAAACCCTGAAAGCCAGACCGGGCAGGGAAGTCCCGAGCTTTATCAGGATGCCCGGCAGCAGGCGGACGGGCATGCAGCGGCGGATTCACTGCCGGAAACGGAAGCGCTCTTAAAAGAAGATCAGGTGCTTGAACTGGGAGATCACATGGCTGTCTGCCATATACACAGGGAAGCGGTTGAAAAGGGAATTGACGGGTTTGGCAGCCTGCATTTGTGGAACCCGGACATGTCCTCCCTTGTGGTGTGCGCGGATGAGAACGATATTGGCTATTGGGCCAAGGAGATGTATGCCTGGGTGGAGGGGGAGTGGCGGAGAATCGGTCGCTTTGAGCGGGTTTACTCGGAGACGGAGTTTTATGAGATGCCGGGAAGGGGCATGTTTCCGTATTCTGACGGGTATCGGGAGTTGGTCTGCTTAGGCGGGGAACCGGTGGAGGAAAAACGGATAGAGAAAGACTTCTATGAGGAAGACGCGTTCTGGTCCGATACAGAATGTATCTGGAGCGAAAAATATAAAAACAGTGTCAGACTGTACCCCGTCCGGCCGGAATGGGAAAATGTTACAACGGTGATTGGCGGAGTTTCAATAGAAAAATATATCAGGGTGGTCTCGGAACCCTGAAACAGGAGGGGGATACATCATGGTCAGAAAACATTACCGTTTCACCGGGAGAGTGCAGGGCGTGGGCTTTCGTTACCGGGCGAAACACGCGGCAGGCGGCATGTGTATCACGGGTTGGGTAAAAAATGAGTGGGACGGATCCGTGGAGATGGAGGTACAGGGCACGGAGGAGGCCATCAACCGGATGCTGGTGATGATTAACCGAAGCGATTACATCCAGATCGAAACCATAGAATGCAGGGAAATCCCGCTGGAGGAACAGGAGACTTCCTTTCATGTGCGATAGCGGCCAAGTTGTTTTCAATGTTCATGGGACTGGCAAGAAAAACTTGCCAGTCCTATACATTTTCTGGTATACTGTTTTTATGGGTTCCCGGTTGGACATAACCGGAACGGCAGGAGGTTGATCCGAGCCGGATTCCCGGTTTGGCCGGGGCAGGTTCAAGATACGCGGAAACGAGGAAAATATGGAACTTTGGGATATATATGACGCGGATAAAAGGCCCACCGGGCGCACCATGCGGCGCAATGACTTTTGCCTGGCGGAGGGAGAGTACCATCTGACGGTGCTGGGCGTGGTGGCCCGGCGGGACGGACGGTTCCTGATCACAAAGCGGGTGCGGACCAAAGCCTGGGCGCCGGGCTGGTGGGAGGTCTCCGGCGGCGCCGCCATGGCGGGGGAGGAGTCCCTGGATGCGGTGCGCCGGGAAGTGAAAGAGGAAACCGGGCTGGATGTGACGGGCTGGGACGGAGGCTATCTGTTTACCTACCACCGGGAGAATCCCGGCGAGGGAGATAACTATTTTGTGGATGTTTACCGCTTTATTGGGGATTTCACAGAGGAGGAACTGCAGCTGCAGCAGGCGGAGACGGACGGGTACCGTCTGGCCACGGCGGAGGAAATCCGGGAACTGGCTAAGCAGGGAATCTTTCTCCACTATGACAGTATCAAGGAGGCGTTTTCTCTGTTCTGAGGGATGCGGGTTCTATGTGCGGAAAATGGCGGGAGCAAGGTAAGTTTGGATGTTTCACATCCAAATACGCATTAAGGGATATTGCAGGCGCAGCCAGCAATATCCACGAAGAGGTAAGTTTGGATGTTTCACATCCAAATACGCATTAACGCAGTATCGCAGGCGAAGCCTGCGATATGCATAGTAAGGTAAGCTTGAAGGGAAACACCACGGAAAGAGGCCGAAATGAACATAAAAGGATTCACCTATGGGTATGACGCCAGGAAGGGCTTATATGACAGCGAGGAGGGCCGGTACAGCCAGGACGCGCTGATGGACACCGGGATCAACTGGGTGTGTCTGGCATTTCCCGTTAATCAGAAAACCTATGCGTCCACGGAGATCTTCTTTGACTATAGAAAAAATGTGCCGGACTTGGAGCTTCTTACCACCATCGGACGTTTTCACGCCAGGGGCGTCAAAGTGTGTTTAAAGCCCATGATCAATTCCGACGACGGCGTATGGCGGGCGCTGATCAGTTTTCCGGACGAGACTATGATGGAGGAGGATACATACTGGGCAAAATGGTTCGCCAGCTATCAGGCTTTCCTGACTCACTATGCGGCGCTGGCGCAGTACGCGGGCTGTGAGATGTTCTGCCTGGGCTGTGAGATGCTGGGCACGGAGCACAAGGAGAAATACTGGCGTCAGACCATCGCCATGGTCAGGGAAGTATATCAAGGGCCTCTGGTATATAACACCAACCACGGCAAGGAAGAGACGGCGAAGTGGTATGACGCCATTGACTATATCGGCACTTCCGCTTATTACCCGGTGGAGAGCGGGCCAGGCGGGAGTCTTGTGGAAATGCGGGAAAACTGGCGGCGGATTGCCGAAAATCTGGGGGATTTGAGCCGGCGCCTGGACAAAAAAATACTTTTTATGGAGATTGGCTGCCGCAGCGCCTTAGGCTGCGCGCAGATGCCTTGGGATTTCGTTCACAAAGAGTTTCCGGTGAGCCAGGAGGAGCAGGCCCGGTTCTATGAGTCCTGCCTGTCCGTCATGAGCGGCCAGGAATGGTTTGAGGGTGTGTTCTGGTGGGACTGGGGGACCCATATTTACCATACCCGGGAAGAGGCGGAGCGGGATAAGGGATTTAACATTTACAGGAAACAGGCGGAAGATGTTGTGAGAAAATGGTATCAGAAGTAATCCGGGGTAATGCATATGGAAGAACATTTTTTTTATCAGGAAGAGATCTACTTTACCAAGAATAGCAGTCGGGAACTTGGGGAGAATCAGGACAAGATAGTGGAACTGCTGCGCAGCAACCTGGCGGTGGGCGTGGTGGGAGGCTTCTTTGAAGAGGGATACCCGGTATACTTTATCAGCCATTTTGCCCTAAATAATTTGGGAATGTCCTTTGAGGAATTTATGGATCGCACCGGAGGCTGCTTTCTAAAGGCAATTTATGAGGAAGACAGGCGCATATTTCAGGCCGTTTCCCCGCAGGGCGAGAAGGACGTAAGGGAGTACCGCATGTTGAGCCGGGACGGAGATCCTGTTTGGGTCAACGAGGTGCGCACACTGTCTTCCACCGGTGAGGGGAGGAGGATCTGGGTGTGTTCCCTGCGGCTGATCGATGAGGATTACCGCAGACAGTGTTTGAGCCAGGAAGCTTTCGGCCTGATGAAAGACACGTATTACCGCATTAGTTCCATAGATCTGGGCCGGGGACAGATCGAGACGCTGAAGCTGGAGGATACAGAGCAGCAGCAGGAGGCGCAGTTTCACGGCGATTACCGCAAGATGCTGGAATATTGCGTACAGCAGTATGTGGAGGAAGAGTTTCAAGAGAAAGTTCGAAATATGCTGTCGCCGGAGAACCTATGCGCCGTACTCCGGACATCGGGAGACTCCTCTTCCTTTACCTACCGCAGGCGGGTAAAGGGAAAAAGCGTATGGGTCAGATCGGAACTGATTCCCATGAAGGGATATACCCCGGAGTACCCCCTGGTTATGTGGTACGTGAAAGATATAGCCAGAGAGAAAGACCAGGAAAAGAACTTGTCCGATGAACTGCTTACCGACAATGCAATTCTGCGCAGAACCCTGAGTGAGGAAGAACAGTACCGGCAGGCCATTATCTCCGAAGCCCTGTTTGTATTCAATGTAAATGTGAGCCGCAATCTGATTGAGGATGATTTCTACAGATTTACAGGGGAGCGGAACACCGCCATACTGCCTTTGGTGGGAATGCAGGCTCCCTGCGACGCGGATGCCTTTTTCAGCAGATGGGGAGAACAAAAGATTTTGCAGGAGGATCGGGAAAATTATGACCGCTGCATCAATATGCAGTATCTGCGGGAGGCATATGAGCGGGGAGAGACCGAACTGGTGCTGGAATATGAAACCAGGATAGATGAGGACGCCGCGGTGATTCTGCGCCATACGATTCTGTTAATCCGCGACAACGCCAGCGGAGACATTATTGCAATGAACAATCTGAAAGATATCACGGCCCAAAGGAAGAAGGACAGGGAGACCCGTAAGGCTCTTTTGGATGCATACGAGGCGGCGAACCGGGCCAGCAGCGCCAAGACGGATTTCTTGTCCCGCATGTCTCATGATATCCGCACTCCTATGAACGCCATCATTGGCATGACAGCCATCGCGGGCACTCATCTGCAGGAGCCGGAGAAAATAGCGGAGTGCCTGGGC
>Ga0137308_102315_pt1 | contig 13223 bp, 9 predicted proteins | sample Inofrocosms_June_FD_97181 | JGI IMG/M metagenome (GOLD analysis project Ga0137308, IMG submission 97181) | Mouse cecal microbial communities from Vienna, Austria - N-Acetylneuraminic and N-Acetylglucosamine D2O microcosms_June | ecosystem: Host-associated > Mammals > Digestive system > Large...
CGGAGCGTCTGTTAAATGATCTGGACAAGCTGGACTGGCCGGAGAAGGTCAAGAAGATGCAGAGCGAGTGGATCGGCAAGTCCTACGGCGCGGAGGTGGATTTCCAGGTAGAGGGAAAAGACGAGAAGATCAAAGTGTACACCACAAGGCCTGACACCCTCTACGGAGCCACTTTCATGGTGCTGGCACCGGAGCACGCCCTGGCAAAGGGGCTGGCCACAGAAGACACAAGAGAGGCTGTGGAGAAATACATTTTTGACTCTTCCATGCGCTCCAACGTGGACCGTATGCAGGATAAGGAGAAGACGGGCGTATTCACGGGAAGCTATGCCGTCAATCCCTTAAACGGGGCTAAGACTCCCATCTGGCTGTCCGACTACGTGCTGGCGGATTACGGCACAGGCGCCATCATGTGCGTGCCTGCCCACGACGACCGGGACTTTGAGTTTGCCAAAAAGTTTAATATCCCCATTATCCAGGTTATCGCCAAGGACGGGAAAGAGATCGAAAATATGACGGAAGCCTACACCGAGGCCAGCGGTACCATGATCAATTCCGGAGAGTGGAACGGCATGGAGTCCGCAGTGCTGAAAAAGGAAGCTCCCGTTATGATCGAGGCCAGGGGATTGGGCAAAAAGACGGTGAACTACAAGCTGCGGGACTGGGTATTTTCCAGGCAGCGGTATTGGGGCGAGCCGATTCCCATTGTCCACTGCCAGGCGTGCGGCAATGTGGCGGTTCCGGAGGAAGAACTGCCCTTAAGGCTTCCCGATGTGGAGAGCTATCAGCCTACAGGCACCGGGGAGTCGCCTCTGGCTGCCATTGAAGAGTGGGTAAACTGCAAATGTCCTAAGTGCGGCGGTCCGGCCAAGAGGGAGACCAATACCATGCCCCAGTGGGCAGGTTCTTCCTGGTATTTTCTGCGGTATGTGGACAGCCACAACAACAAAGAGCTGGTGTCTAAGGAGAAGGCGGCCAAGTACCTTCCGGTGGATATGTACATCGGCGGCGTGGAACATGCGGTTTTGCACCTTCTCTACTCCCGGTTCTATACCAAGTTTTTGTGCGACATCGGCGTTGTGGACTTTGACGAGCCCTTTACCAAGCTGTTTAACCAGGGCATGATCACCGGCAAGAACGGGATCAAGATGAGCAAGTCCAAAGGCAATGTGGTGTCACCGGACGATCTGGTGCGGGACTACGGCTGCGATTCCCTGCGGATGTACGAGCTGTTTGTGGGGCCGCCGGAGCTGGACGCGGAGTGGGATGACAGAGGCATTGAGGGCGTCAGCCGATTCCTGAACCGGTTCTGGAACCTGGTGACAGACAGCAAGGATAAGGATATCGCGCCAACAAAAGAGATGGTGCGGCTGCGCCACAAGCTGGTGTTTGACATTGAACAGCGGTTTAATCAGTTTAACTTAAATACGGTGATCTCCGGTTTCATGGAGTACAATAACAAATTTATGGAACTGGCTAAGAAGGAGGGCGGCATTGACAAGGAGACCTTAAAGACCTTTGTGGTGCTGCTGGCCCCCTTTGCCCCTCATATCGGCGAGGAGCTGTGGCAGCAGCTGGGCGGAACGGACAGCGTGTTCCACGCGGATTGGCCGGAGTGCGACGAGGAGGCCATGAAGGAGGACGAGATTGAGATCGCGGTTCAGATCAACGGCAAGACCAGAGCCGTGGTCCGCATACCGGCGGAGGCTTCCAAGGAGGAGGCCATTGAGGCCGGCAGAACTGCCGTGGCCGACAAGCTGACCGGAAATGTGGTAAAGGAGATCTATGTTCCGAAAAAGATCGTGAACCTGGTAGTGAAATAGGATAGAAAAGCGGGAAGGCAGAGGACTTCGGAGGGATCCGGGGTCCTTTTGTCATTGGCAGCGTTATTGTTTACGGGTTCCCGTGAACGTAACTGCATACGCCCATTTAAAATCGCCTACAGCCATGGGGCATATGTTTTGGCCGCATAACAGTACCGGTCCATGGCGTACACAGTGACCCGGAAACATTCGAAAGCACGAGTAAGTGGACAAAAGCCGGAATGTTCACTATAATGGAAAGATGGACATAGTCTTATAGAAAACGGTTGTAACAGAAAGGGGAAAAGTTGTGGAAAAGGCAGTATGGGATGATCAGTATAATCTGGGGGTAGAAGTGATCGACAAAGCCCATGCCAATCTTTTTCGGATTGTGGCAAAGCTGATGGATCTGATGGAGGATAAGGAGAACATCCAGGGCGCCTGTAAGGAGGGACTGAAATATCTGGAAAATTATACCATGAAGCATTTCTTTGAGGAGGAGGCGTACATGCGGTCCATCCGGTATAAAGAGTATGCCAGGCATAAGAAGATCCATGACACGTTCCGCAATGAGACGCTGAAGGCGTTAAAATGGTATCTGGAAAAGGAAAGGTACTCCCCAGGGTCAGTCCAGCGGTTTGTGGGTACGCTTCTTGGCTGGCTCACCGGGCATATTATGGCGGAGGATCAGGCCATTGTGGGAAAGGTGACCATAAAGAGAGTCTATGACCGCTCCAAGGAGATCGCTATTGTGGCCAGGGCGGTGGACCATGCCATGCAGGACATTTTCCGCCTGAACGCGGAGCTTGTGGATGAAAACTACAACGGGCGGAACGTAGGGAAAGGATTTTACTGCCGCCTGGATTACAATATGGAGGATGGCAGCAGGATACGGCTGCTTTTGGGTGTGGAGGAACAGCTGGTTTTAAAAGGGGTGGGCATGTTTTTGGGGCTGGCGGCCCTGAAAAAGGAGAGAATGGCGGACCAGGCGGCGCTGCAGATCTTTAAACAGCTGTTCAGCCATATGGGCAGACTGTTCCGGGTGGATGTCCCCCATGAACTGTACCGGGAGGATATGCTGACCCAGGAGCAGTTCCGTGAGGAGTTTATGACAAGGTATCCCTGCAACCTGCTGTTTCGGACCAGGGTGGGACACTTTATATTCTGTTTCCGCAAATGGAAAGCCAAGGGGTAGAGAGATATTTGCAGTCCGGAGCTTACGGCATACCGATGAGGCGCGCAAAAGCTGCAGTCCCAAACCTATAGGTTCCCCCGTAAGATGCTCAGAAAAAATGGCTTTCAGGCAGCATTTAGCTGCGCCTGAAAGCCGTTTTTTGTGAGAGCATGCGGAACATATCCAGCCGGCTTCGGTCTGCGGGACTTAGGTATCCGGTAAGGATATCCGTCAAAAGTCCGGTCTCCTCGCCGGAGAAGGAGATGTTTTTATTACCCGCCTCCGCAGTGAGGCTTAGAAAGCGGGGGAGAACCTGGTCTTTTGGAGCATTGTTCAGCTGTTGGGAAAAATCAATGAGGAACTGGATTTTTTCGGGCGCCATAGTTTTCAGTCTGGGATCTTTTTGCCAGTCATTGTTCATAGAGGGTACCTCCTTTAAAAAGTGGGGTTAAAATGGAGCTGGAATTTGTAGGCCTATGTAAATTGCTGCAGGGCCTGAAGGACGAAAGCCGCCTGTTCTAAGCGGGCCTGCTGGTCCGGGGGAAGAAAACTTTTTATCTGCTCAATGGAAGCGGGCATGGAGCGGCCGGACGGGGCCTGTGCAGGGCCTGGCTGGGTTGCCGATTCGGGACCTGTGGGGCCGGACCGGCCCGGGGCCAGATCCGAAAAGGGCTGGGGATTGCTGTAGGGCGGCATGGCGGCAGGGATGACGGTCTGGTCAGGAACGATCTGGGTAGGCGGGGCATCGTCCATGGCGGCGCGGTCAGGGGCCTGGGCAGCCACGATATCAGGGTACTGTCCTCCCATGCGGGGGCCGGAAAGGAAGCTTAAGAGCATGTCGATCAGATCCTGCTCCTGGGTGTTGCCGTAAGGCTTGATGGCTTTCATGATCTCCAGCGGGGACCCTTTCTGTCCGTCGCCGGGGGAACAGATTCCCATGGCTCCCACCGGTTCCTCGCGAAAAAGGGAGACGGTCCGCTGCAGTTCCCGCAGTTTTACGAAAAGGGAGAGAAAACGCTGTCCGGTTACGGGTACATAAGGAATGGCGGCTTTCACCATCTGCAGATGGTGGTCGCCGATAAGATAGTCGAAATCAGTAAGCTTCATGGTGGATTCATCAGTCATAATAGGCGGCTTTCCAAATCTCTTTGATGACAGTGTATGAGGCGCTTATGAATAATATTCCGCATATGATAATATTGGAAATAAAAATAGGCGGAGGACATAATGTCAGAACGATTGATCATAGATGGAAACGCGGTGTACGAAATTGATGAGGACTGCCTGCGGCAGCAGGAGGCCAGAAGAAGAGGACGAAACGGGCAGCGGGGAGGACGGAGGGAGTGGCAGATGTGCCAGGAGAAAGGAAAGGCAGGAGAGGACCGATAAGGGGAAGGGGCGCCGCTGCTGCCGCTGACGCCCCTTCCCTATCTTGGAGATAAGATACAATTAGAAAAGGAGCCGCCGGGAGAACCCCGGCGGCCGGTTGGAGATGGCAAGATCAGCAGCAGAAGCAGCCGTTGTTATTGTTGCCGCAGCAGCACAGAAGGAGAATGATCCAGATAAAGTCGCATCCGAAACCGATCCCGCAGGATGTGTTGCAGTTGTTGCAGCCGCCGCCGCATCCAAAGCTGAAACCGCCGCCGCAGCAGCACAGAAGGATCAGGATCCAGAGAATACCGCTTCCGCCGTTGCCTCCTGTTGAACATTCACACCCGCAACCGCAGTTAGTTGCTGCCAAATCACTCATACTGTTTCCTCCAGATATTTTCTTTACAATCTATCATATGAACGGAGGGTTGGCAAAGTTTCCAGGAAAGCGGTTTATTTTTCTGTCAGAGTCCATGGGCCGCATGCGGCTAAAGACGGGACATGCAGTCCAAGGACAAGGGAGACCGTCATGGCTCTTGTCAGCCGTTTGCGCCGCTAAGGGCCGGCAGCCTGGCCTAATGGCTCTTGTCAGAACCTGCCGTTGATGCTATACTGTTTCGAAAAAGGAGCTGTGAAATGGAATTAAAAAAAGAGACAATCGTGAAATTAAGAGGTTTGATCGTGTTTGCCGTGTTTGCCGTGGTGGCCGGCGTCAATTATCAGAAGCTTTTGGGGCTCATAGGCAGCTGCGTTGCCATGGCTTCCCCATTTCTTTTAGGAGGGGCCATTGCCTTCATCTTAAATGTACCTATGCGGGCTATTGAGCGCCGTACCCCTATCCGAAAGAGCAAGCGGTTTCGGCGGCCCATAAGCCTTTGTCTTGCCATTGCCCTGGCGGTGGGAGTTCCGGCGGCGGTGATTATCGTGGTGGGACCGGAGCTTTTTCATACCATCGAAAGTTTGCAAAAGACCATTCCTCTGTTTTTAGAAGAGGCCCAAAATCAGGCCGAGGACCTGTTCTCTCGCTATCCGGATATGGTAGCGTATATTTCCAGCGTCCATATTGACTGGGAGCAGCTGGGAAAACAAGTTATGGCTTTCTTATCCAGCGGCGCGGGCACCATGCTGGCATCCACCTTAAATGCGGCGGTGTCCATTGTCAGCGGGGCGGTCAGCTTTGGCATCGGCTTTGTTTTTGCCATCTATGTGCTTTTGCAGAAGGAGAATCTGGCAAGGCAGATAAAGCGGCTGGGCAGGGCGTATCTGCCGGAGAATGTGTATGAGAAGACGTTGGAGGTGGCCCGGCTGACAGAGCGGATCTTCTCCAATTTCCTGGCAGGACAGTGCGTGGAGGCGGTGATTCTGGGGGCTATGTTTTTTGTGACGCTGACGCTTCTGCGCCTTCCTTACGCCCTGCTCATCGGGGTCCTCATCGCGTTTACGGCGCTGATCCCCATATTCGGGGCGTTTGTGGGATGCGGGGTGGGAACCTTTTTGATCCTTATGGTAAGCCCGGTAAAGGCTCTTATCTTCCTGGTGGTGTTCCAGATCTTACAGCAGCTGGAGGGCAATCTGATCTATCCCCATGTGGTAGGCGGGTCCGTGGGGCTGCCGTCGATCTGGGTGCTGGTGGCCGTGACCATAGGCGGAAGCGCCATGGGTGTGGTGGGTATGCTGGTGTTTATCCCCCTGTGCTCCGTGCTGTATGCCCTTTTGCGGGAGGCGGTGGCAGGTAGGCTTCAGCGAAAAAACCAGAAAACTAGGCAAAAGGGCGGCGCGGCAAAAGGGAAGGCGGCGCAGGCAAAGACTTGACCGGGCAAAGCCGGACCGGAGAAACGGTTATGATTTGGGGCGGATCATGGCCTCATAGTCGGCTTTTATGTCTTCTAACAGTCCGTAGGTCACCCGAAGGCCGCCTCTGCCTTTTCCCAGTTCGATATCCGGCTTGTTGGCACCGTGGAAATCAGAGCCTCCCGAAGGCAGCAATCCCAGCTTTTTTGCCATGACCTGCAGCTTGGCGCTCTGGGGCTTTACATGGGAGGAGTGGTAAACCTCCAGTCCCCGAAGCCCCAGCTCTTTTAGCTGGAAGGCCAGTTTTTCTACCTCCTCGTATCCCAGATGGTACTGCATGGGATGTGCCAGACAGGGCCAGATACGGCAGCGGTTCATAAGCTCCATGACCTGCCGGGGGGTAACGGTCTCCTTGCGGGCGCAGTAAGGGCTGCCGTACCACAGATATTTCTCAAATGCCCTGGCCGGGGAGGGAACGTATCCTTTTTCCGTTAAGACCCTGGCAAAATGGGCTCTCGTAATGACGGTCTGGGGATTTCCGAACATCAGATCTTCTTTTGTAATGGCAAATCCGTTTTCCTGAAAGCGCTTCAGCATGGAGTCGTTGCGCCGCGCGCGGACCTGGCGCAGTTCATCAAGTCCTTTTTTCAGTTCTTTGTCCGTTTCGTCCGCGAAAAATCCCAAAATATGGATCTCCGTTCCCTGGTAGATACAGGAAAGCTCCATGCCCGGGATCAGTTCCAGAAGAGAGCCGGCAGCGGCAAGCTTTGCCTGGGCGATGCCGTCCACGGTGTCGTGGTCTGTCAGGGCTATGGCCCTAAGTCCCAAAGAGGAGGCGCGGTCCACCACTTCTTTAGGGGTTAAGGTCCCGTCGGAGGCTGTGGAATGGGTGTGCAGATCGACAAAATTCATAAAAATTCTCCCTTTTGAAATAGTTTGGTAACACTATAGTAACATGTTCGGGAAAATAAGTAAAATGGAAAAAAAGAGATTCCATTTTCCACAAAGTATGGTATACTACTTCTTATGAAACTACATTATCATGTGAAACAGGTGGAAAAATGAATACAGACGATCGCTATAATAATCATAGAGCATCAGGTAACAGAAGCTATTCCGGAGCCGGCAGAGGGACAGGCTCCGGAACTTCCAGAAGTTCTCTCGGCCGGAGCGCGGGAGGCAGTATGGGCCGGAGTGCGGGGGGACCTTCGGGGAGAGGCGCGGCAAGCGGGGCAGGCAGAGGCCAGGCGGGGCAGGGCAGAAGCCCGGGCCGGACGGCTCCGGGGACCGGAGGGCGGACATCGGGTTCCTACGCAGGCTCCTCCAGAGCCTCGTCGAGACCGCCGGGGGCAAGGCAGAATCCCTCCCAGTCCCACTACTCCTCGGGAGGTCACGGAGGCAGAAGGGGCCGCAGAAGGAGACAGTCGCCGGATTACCGGATTATTGCCGTGGCCGGAGTGGTTCTGATCCTGGCTATCGCGGCTGTGGTCTACGGTATGAAGCACAGCAAGAAGACGGACGCGGACGCCAAGACCACGGAGGCTGTAACCACGGAACCGGAGACGGAGCTGGAGAAGAAAGTGACGGTGGACGGTCTTGAGATCACCGGCATGTCCAGAGAGGACGCGAGGGCAGAGATCCTTAAAAAGTATCCTTGGGAAATGAAGATTACTTACAAGGAAGATACTTACGAAGTGTCCAATCTGATGGAGGAGAAGGTGAACCTTCTTCTGGATGAGATCTACAGGGGAACGCCTAAGGAATCCTACACCCTGGATACATCGGGGCTTGAGGCGGCCGTTGAGGCACAGGCGGCAGCGGCGGCGGCTAAGTGGGACAAGGCGGCCAAGAACGGTTCTATTTCCAAGTATGAACCTTCCAACGACACCTTTGTGTTTGAAGGGGAGGCCGCGGGCGTCTCCGTGGATCAGGAGAAGCTGGCGCAGGATATAGAGGCCGCGCTGAAGGCCAAGAAGTTTGACGCCTCTATTGCGGCTTCGGCCAAAGAGGTGCAGCCGGAGATATCCGTGGCCAGCGCCAAGGAAAAGTACAAAACCATCGGCACATACACCACCAAGACCACAGCCAACAGCAAGCGGAACACCAACGTGCGTCTGGCCTGCGAGGCGTTAAACGGAACCATCGTTCAGCCGGGCCAGGAACTCTCCTTTAATGATACTGTGGGGGAGAGGACGGAAGCCAAGGGGTATCAGGGAGCCGCGGCTTACAATAACGGCGAGGTGGTTCAGGAGATCGGCGGCGGTGTCTGCCAGGTCAGCACTACCTTATACAATGCGGTGCTGAAAGCAGGGCTTAAGATTTCGGTGCGCCGTTCCCATACGTTTGAGCCTTCCTATGTGACTCCGGGGCAGGATGCCACCGTAAGCTGGGGGGGACCGGACTTTAAGTTTATCAACAATTCCAACACTGCCATCGGCATTCGGGCCAGGTACGCGGATCAGACGTGTACGGTATCCGTTTACGGGATCCCGATCCTGGAGGAAGGAGTCACATACTCTCTGGATGCCAAGAAGATCGCAGATCTGGATCCTCCGGCGCCTACTTACGAGGAGGATCAGACCCTTCAGCCGGGCGAAGAGGTACAGAAGTCCGCAGGGTCCAAGGGAAGCCGCTGGGAGGTCAGACTGGTAGTGAAGAAGGGTGAGGAGATCATCAGCAATGATGTGGACCATACCACTCAGTATAAAGGACACGCGCCTGTGGTGAAGCGCAATACTTCCGGTGTGGTGATCCCGGCGGAGGGGAGCACCGAATCCACGGCGGAGACTTCGGCTGCGGAATCCCAGCCGGGCGAGACGTCAGCAGCCCAGGATCCGGGGCCGGCAGGACCGGGTCAGGCGACCCAGTCGCCTGCCACTGTGCCGGAGACTACGGTCGGACCCGCTAACGCAAATGACAATGGGCCAGCCGGGGCGGATGTGATGCCTGGGCCTCCTATCCAGGATCCGGTGGTTCCGGGCGGCCCGGATATGGGAGCGCCCAGCGGAGAGATCATGGGGCCTGTGGGGCCGTAAGGGATCTTGGTGTGAGAGCGTAAAGAGAGAGAAAAGAGCAGTGGGGCCGTAATGGATTTGGCCCGGCTGCTCTTTTTGGTGAGGGGATCTTCTGATGTCAGAGGCGCTTTAGACGGGCGGCTGGGGACGGTGGTTGTGTTTCCACGCTTCAAAGACTTTGGCGTGATCATAGTCAGGGGCAAAGGGCAGGGCGGCCTGGCAGACGGAACGGATGGTGTCCAGATCCTCCTCCAGCTCCAGGGCAATGGTCTCAGGGGATTTTTCTTTTTTGATCTTTTTGCAGACCTGTTCAATGAGTTTGCTTCCTTGGCCGTCGTGAAAGCCGTCATGAAACCCGTCGTCAAAGATCATTTTTCCAATCTGTGTCATTCTCAATTCCTCCTTTATTTTGCTTCGAAAGCTTTCGACGATGACTTTGTCGGTAAAGGTCAGGATGCCAGCTAAAACTTGGATGGTGGGTTGGCGGTCGGGAATCTGGCGGGCCAGTTCTACGGCCTTTATGGCAGCATCCTGTTTCGGCTTTCGGCCTTTGGCCGTAAGGGGCAGGATCATCAGCTGGAGCCGTTCGCTGTCTGTCAGCGGTTCGCCGTGAAGGAGTTTTTGGCGGATGTGGTCGTAAATTTGGCGGGTGTCCAGGTTTATCAGATATGCCGGTTCTATGCGGACGGTGATGGCATTGAGATCGTAACACTGGCAGGCGGATGCTATGTCGGCAGTGTAGATGACGATGATGCGTAGTTTTGTCAGCTGGTCCAGACGGTTTGCCATGGCGTAGCGCCGGATGACGCGGGCAGCGTAGTTGATGTATTTCACAAAGTTTGCTTTTTCGTAGTCGGATTCGTAGTCGATGATGGCTACGGAGTCATCCTCCAGGAGAAATAGGTTGTCCAGCCGCAGTTCGTTGACTTCGATGACCGGCAGGTTGGTGGGGAGGATGGCTTTGACTTTTAAATGCGGCAGCCCGAAAGGGGCAAGGCTTTGGCCGATGAGGGCTTCGCTGGTGACTTTTGACGCGATGTCTTTGTTTTGATATGCGATGTTGTCCATTTGTCTCCTTATCATTATAACATGGGTTTATGGGGGGGGCGCCAGAGGAATGTTGGGATTGTGGGGGAAAATGAGGTGGATGTTGGCGGGTAGGTGTGGAATGTTGGTGGATTGCTGTGATGATTGTGGATGGTTTTAGATCTTGGAGGGAATGGATATTCCCGGGTGATGGGAGTAGTATAGCAGAGTTTTTGGAGGGATGCAAGGGATTTTTTTGTGGGTGGGGGAGTAGGCTCGGTTTGCATTGTATGGGAAGAGAAGGGGTATGCTCGCTTCGCGTCGCATGGGGAAAAGGGGTATGCTCGCTTCGCATCGCATGGGGAAAGGGGGATGCTCGCTTCGCATCGCATGGAAAAAAGGGGGGCTGGTGGCATCGACTCCGCGGTGAAGCTCGATTCCGCTCCGCTCCATCTCGCTCGCGGGCTTCGCCCTATAAAAAAATGCAGGAGGGAATCTGCTTACGTGCCAGCACGACGCAGATTCCCTCCTGCATTTTTTTGCACCGCTCATTGCAGTGCCGGACATTGTTCCCAAAATAATACGCTGAAATGCTAGATTTTACCTTTTCAAATTGATAAATAATTGTTATAATACTACACAGGTCAGTATGTATGTTTCATACATGCTTCACTTTGCACCATCAAATTTGTAGGAGGAAAATCAAATGGCAAGAAAAATGAAAACCATGGATGGTAATCAGGCGGCTGCGCATGCTTCGTACGCGTTTACGGAAGTGGCCGCTATGTACCCCATCACCCCATCGTCTGTTATGCCTGAGCATGTGGATGAGTGGGCGACAGAAGGAAGAAAGAACATCTTCGGACGCACGGTTCAGATCACGGAGATGCAGTCCGAGGCAGGTGCTGCAGGCGCGGTTCATGGGTCTTTGACGGCCGGCGCGCTTACGGCTACCTATACGGCTTCCCAGGGTCTGCTTCTGATGATTCCCAACCTGTACAAGATTGCCGGTGAGCAGCTTCCGGGCGTTATCAATGTTTCTGCCCGCGCTCTGGCCAGCCACGCGCTGTCCATCTTCGGCGACCACTCCGACGTGTACGCATGCCGTCAGACCGGCTGCGCTATGCTGTGTGAGTCCAGCGTGCAGGAAGTTATGGATTTGACTGCAGTAGCGCATTTGGCTGCGATCAAGGGTAAAGTTCCCTTTATTAACTTCTTTGACGGTTTCCGCACCTCCCATGAGATCCAGAAGATTGAGGCTTGGGATTATGAGGATTTGGCTGAGATGGCTGACTGGGAGGCGATTGCCCAGTTCCGTAAGCATGCCCTGAATCCAAATCATCCGTGCCAGAGAGGTTCCGCTCAGAACCCGGATATCTTCTTCCAGGCAAGAGAAGCCTGCAATCCATACTATGACGCCCTTCCGGCGATTGTCCAGGAGTACATGGACAAGGTTAACGAGAAGGCCGGCACCGATTATAAGCTGTTTAATTACTACGGCGCAGCCGACGCGGAGCATGTGATCATCGCCATGGGTTCTGTCAATGATACCATTGAGGAGACCATTGACTACATGGCAAAGACAAGCGGCGCAAAAGTGGGCGTTGTGAAAGTACGCCTGTACAGACCGTTCAGCGCCGAGGCTCTGATCAACGCGATTCCGGATACGGTTAAGAAGATCTCCGTTCTTGACAGAACAAAAGAGCCGGGTTCTCTTGGCGAGCCGCTGTATCTGGATGTAGTTGCCGCGTTAAAGGGCAGCAAGTTTGACAATGTTGAGATCGTATCCGGACGTTACGGCCTTGGTTCCAAGGACACCACACCGGCTCAGATCGTAGCTGTTTATGAGAATAATGAAAAGAAGAGATTTACCATTGGTATTGAGGATGACGTAACGGGCCTGTCCTTAAAGCTGGGCGCTCCTTTGGTGACCACTCCCGAGGGGACTACCAACTGTAAGTTCTGGGGCCTTGGCGCTGACGGTACCGTAGGCGCGAACAAGAACTCCATCAAGATCATTGGCGACAATACGGATATGTATGCGCAGGCATACTTTGACTATGACTCCAAGAAATCAGGCGGCGTTACCATGTCTCACCTGCGTTTTGGAAAGAGTCCGATTAAATCTACCTACCTGATTCATAAGGCTAATTTTGTGGCATGTCACAATCCTTCTTATGTGAGAAAATATAACATGGTACAGGAACTGGTTGACGGCGGAACATTCCTGCTTAACTGCTCCTGGGATGCCAATGAACTGGAGACCCATCTTCCGGGACAGATGAAGAAATTTATCGCTGACCACAACATTAACCTGTACACCATCGACGGTGTGAAGATCGGTATCGAGACCGGCATGGGCCCCACTCGTATCAACACCATTCTTCAGTCCGCATTCTTCAAGCTTACGGGCATTATCCCGGAGGAGAAGGCCATTGGGCTGATGAAGGACGCGGCAGAGAAGACCTACGGCCGCAAGGGCGAGGATGTGGTTAAGAAGAACTGGGCAGCCATCGACGCAGGTGCCCAGGGCGTTGTGAAGGTGGAAGTTCCCGCAAGCTGGAAAGACTGCGCCGACGAGGGCCTTGACTACAAGGTGGTTACCGAGGGCAGAAAAGACGTTGTTGACTTTGTAAATAACGTACAGACCAAGGTTAGCGCTCAGGAAGGCAACACCCTGCCGGTATCCGCGTTTAACGACTATGTGGACGGTTCCACGCCATCCGGTTCCGCGGCTTACGAGAAGAGAGGCATCGCGGTTAATGTTCCGGTTTGGAATCCTGACAACTGTATTCAGTGTAACTTCTGTTCCTACGTATGTCCTCACGCGGTTATCCGTCCCGTTGCCATGACCGAGGATGAGGCGGCTAAGGCTCCGGAAGGAACAAAGACTCTGGCGCTTACCGGCATGCCGCAGTACAAGTTTACGGTTTCCGTTTCCTCCCTTGACTGTACGGGATGCGGCTCCTGTGCCAATGTATGTCCCGGCAAGAAGGGCGAGAAGGCTCTGGTTATGGACAAGCTGGCTGACCATCTGGATCAGCA
>Ga0137308_102318_pt1 | contig 13202 bp, 4 predicted proteins | sample Inofrocosms_June_FD_97181 | JGI IMG/M metagenome (GOLD analysis project Ga0137308, IMG submission 97181) | Mouse cecal microbial communities from Vienna, Austria - N-Acetylneuraminic and N-Acetylglucosamine D2O microcosms_June | ecosystem: Host-associated > Mammals > Digestive system > Large...
GGCTATCGAGTCCCTTTTAACTTTGTTCGCATTATCGGAGTCTATGAAGAGGTCTATGACAAGCATTCAAAGAGCGAGGACTTCGAATTAGAGCGATTAGACGACAGCTCATATATTCTGCTGACTGACGCAAAGAATGCCGTCCTAAGATACGTTAGCGATGAAAAAACGAATATCAGCCTACTTCCGAATTACTTCTGCCAAGCCTTGATTGTCCAGCTTGCTAGTTATCTAACCGGGCCGCTGATGAAAACAACGCTGGCCGACAAACTCAACCAATTAGCACTCCAGGCCTTAGAGCACGCAAAGTATTTAGACAGCAGAAGTTCATTCAGAGTAACTCATGACTACATGGCACCACACCTGAAAGCGAGGGCTATCTGATTATGTCGCTGAAAATCTTTAAACAATCTTTGGCAGGCGGTGAAGTATCCCCTTCCATGTATTCTAGGATCGGAGACCCGGTAACGCAGGCGGGGCTGGCAAAGTGCATGAATATGGTTGTCGAGCCCCAAGGTCCTGTTGTCAGACGCCCCGGCTTCTCAATGGTGCGGGAAACAAAGTATCCGGACCGCAAGTGCAGACTAATTCCGTTTACATTCTCAGCTACTCAGACGATGATTATTGAGCTTGGACATCACTATGTTCGCTTCCACACGGACGGCGCAACATTGATGAACGGAGATGTGCCGTACGAAGTTACAACGGATTATGACGAATCGGAGCTATTCGATATTGATTACGCCCAGTCTGTAGACATTATCACTCTTGTGCATTGTGCTCACCCGCCCAGAGAATTAAGGCGGTACGGAGCGCTTGACTGGAGAATATCGGATATTACCTTTAACACGAAGATATCAGCTCCGGCCGGTGTAACAGCAACTCAGCATATCGCTGCCAGTGCTACCAATAAAGACGGCTATGTCAGAAAGTACGTTGTCACCGCTTGCAACGTTGATAATTCCGAAGAGAGTAGGGCGAGCACAGTAGCAAGCGTTATCTGTAATCCGTATGGAGACGGTGCATACAACACTATCGCTTGGAACTCAGTAGCTGGAGCTGACCATTACCGTGTTTATCGAGATAAGGGCGGTATCTATGGTTATATCGGAGAGACCAGACTAACAACGATTGACGATGACAATATCGCACCGGACAGTTCTATTACACCTCCTATCTACGATGATGTTTTCCTTACCTCCGGAGGTATCACGGGAGCGACCGTTGTCGCACAAGGCAGCGGCTATACAGGACCGAATGGAGAGGTTACGAGTGTCGAGTTAACAGAAACACAAACTTGGGGTGTATGGGGCTCCGGTAAAAACTTTTACGGAGTAGTGCCGGAAACATGGTGTGAAGCATGGCAAAGTAGTGACGGCTGGGCCCTTGGTTTTCTGGGGGACGGCATAGGACTTGTGCCGGGGCAAGACATTATTAATTATTTTTCAGCCACGGTAAACATTTATGACGCCGAAGGTTCAGGGGTCGGAGCAACCGCAGAGCCTATCTATTCCTCTTCTTCGGAATGGTTCCATATAACCGGTCCAAGCGGTAACTTAAAAGAAGGCACGTACGGATTTAGGCCGGTCAAAGGAATTCGAATTACCAATCAAGGAAGCGGGTATAAAAGGCCATACTGTACAGTTACTATTCACGGCTGGCCGGCATGGACTTATCAGTACAAAGCCCTAAATTACAATTTTGAATTTAAGCGATATACCGGAGAATTCCAAACCAAAGTTAACTCCGCCGGATTCTTAACCGCCTCAATCAGAGTTACCGATAGCACAGGTTCAGGAGCTCAGCTGGAACCTCTTATATCCTCGGAAGGAAAACTTACCGCCGTTGTTATTAAAAACGCCGGAGCCGGATACACAACCCCGACCGCCACACTTATATCAAATTACGGCTCAGGGGCGCAGATATCCTTGACAGTTGCCAACGCTGGAGACTATCCGGGTTGCGTAGGATACTTTGAACAACGCAGGTGGTTTGCCGGAAGCCGAATGAGACCACAGTTCATTTGGGCAACAAAGACCGGAACGGAAACTGACATGGGTTATTCTTTGCCGTCCCAGCCGACCGACCGCATAAAGGTAAGAGTAGCTTCGCAGGACTCAAACCGAATCCGTCATATCGTTCCATTGTCCCAGCTTCTAATCCTGACCGCCAGCGGAGAATGGCGAGTTAGTCCGCTAAACTCGGACGCCTTAACTCCCGAGACAATGAGTGTGAGACCGCAATCTTATGTAGGCTCCAGTCAGACTAAGCCCGTGCTTATTAACAATACGATGATTTTCGCAGCTGCCCGGGGCGGACATTTAAGAGAACTCGGATATTCGTATCAAGCCGGAGGATACATTACAAGCGACTTGTGCTTAAGAGCAACACACCTTTTTGACAATAAAGAGGTTATTGATATTGCATACAGCAAAGCTCCTTATTCAATCTTCTGGTGCATTAACAATACGGGAGCATTGATTAGCTATACCTACATTCCCGAGCAACAAATCAGTGCTTTTGCTCAGCACTCCACAGACGGAACTTTTGAGTCCTGCGCCGTTGTACCGGAAGACACAGAAGACATTCTGTATTGCGTTGTAAAGAGAGAAATCAACGGCAACCCAGTTCGATTTATTGAACGCATGAATGAGTTCATTAAGAAGAACCAAGTTGACCAGATTTATCTTGATTGTGCCGGTACTTATTCCGGCCAGCCCAAAAAAGAGATTACCGGCATAAGTTGGCTCAATGGCAAGACAGTTTCAATCTATGCTGACGGCTATTGCGTGCCTGACCAGAAAGTCGAGAACAGCAAGATTGTTTTGAGCCGAGCTGCCTCAGTTGTCCATGTCGGATTAGCTTACAACTCAGACATAAAGACTTTACCTTTGGCAGTCCAGCTTCAAGATATGTCTTTCGGAACAAATCACCGAAAGAATGTCACGGGCGTTTCTTTGCGAGTTTTAGAAAGCGCTATCCCGCTAGTCGGACAAAGTTTTGAGAAACTGTATCAGCCACCGACCAGAAGCCGGGAGGCCCCGGGCACACCACCGGCCAGAAAAGACGGCGAGATAGATTTGCCTATACAAGGCCACTGGACGAATGAAGGTGAGGTTTGTATCCGACAGAATAAGCCGTTGCCAATGAAGGTATCGAGCATTACAGTGACCTGCGATATCGTATAGAGTGCGCATACTCTTTTGAGACCCCTCCAAAATTAGTGATAGTTTTGGAGGATTTTTTATGGATTTTTCCGCCGGATTATTGTTTAACGCTTTTAGTCTTGCTGCTCAAGGTTTGGCTACAGTTTTCAGTGCCTCAAGCGCAAAAGCGGTAACTAAATACAACAACGCCGTGGCGCAGGCTCAAGCTGATATTGCTCGCATTAACGCAAAGACTATGGAGGATCAGTACGCACAAAGATTGTTTGCTGCGGAAAGCCAGTACCAGCAGGAGACAATGCGAGCCGGCAGAGTCAAACAACAACAGAAAGTTGCGCTGGCGGCGAATGGTTTGGCTGTAGGTGTTGGGAGTGCTGCTGAGATTCAGGTCTCAACCGACATTATTAAGAAGATTGATTTACAGCGAATTGAGAGCAACGCTAAGGCCGAAGCGTGGGGCTATCGCTCTAAGGCAACCGACTACGAAAATCAGGCAATTATGGCAGAGGCCAAAAAGCAGAATGCCTCACAGGTTTTTGCAAATACTCTTCTTGGCGGAATCGGTCAAATTGGATTCGGTTGGGCAGCAGGAAAACTTGCCACAAGCCTTACGGCTGAGGCCAGCAAGACAAAGACCGAACAGCCGAAAATGAAACAGCCCTTACAAGTTGACGCTATCTCAAGTGCTCAACCTTCCTTATTGATTGACGCAACTTCTAGCGCTCAGCCGGCTCGGACTACAAAAATGTACCAAACCACAAACAAGTTTTCTCCAATGTACGGAGTCAGATAAATATGCCACGAGTTCCAACCTATAACGACAACGTCCCGGGCGTCATCGAATCCGGTAGAAGTTTTACAGCACCGGTTAACAATGTCGCACCTTCTTTTGATTATGAAGCCGTAATGAACCGGGCAATGCAGCCGATTCAAAACTTTGCCGGAGCGGTTACTAAATTAGAAGCGCATTACAACGACACTGTTGTTAAAGCCAGAGCGGACGAACAGCTTGACGCTTTTAATAATGAGCTTCAAACAACACTGTACGACCCGGAAAAAGGCTATTTCAGCCAGCAAGGTAAGAATGCCGTTCTTCAATGGGACCAGTCACAAGAAACAATCCAGTCGATTTACAGCAAGCACCTATCTGAAATTGACGACCCGAACGTACAGCAAGCATTCAAATCGGTTGCGCTCCAGAGATTAAATTCGCTTAGAGAGAAGTCAATCCTCTATCGCAATCAGCAGAACAACTTATTTATTGCGAATGCCTCCAAAGCGCACGCTGACAGCTTAATTGAGCAATTCGCCGTATCTGGATTCGGAGAAGATTCGAACCGAACTATGGCAAGCCTGATGAATGAAGTCGAATATCAAGGCAAAAAAGGAGGACAAAGCGAAGAATGGATTAAAGCTCAAAAAGCAAATTACGCTTCACTAGCTTACGCCAAGGCCTATTCCAACATGGCAATCAGCGACCCCGTTGGGGCCATGGAGCATTTTCAAAATGTCGGAAGCAAGGTAATGAACGCCGAGACCTCTAACAAAGTTTTCGGAATGCTTTATCACTCCGGCTATCCGCAACTAGAAATTATGCTCAGGAACGCAGGAGGTGCGACAGCAATAGCTTTATCGTCCGGTGCGGTTCAAAGAGCAACCGGAGGCAAAGAACTATCGAGAATGGCGCAAGCCCAGCAGGGTTTAGGAACGCCGCCGAAAGTTGACGACAAGGTTTTAAACACGTCCGGATACAAGGGCTGTAACCCTCTAAACGTTAAAGTATTTGGCAATAAATGGGACGGGCTCATAGGTAACGATGAAAAACAACACGGAATATTTGCAACTCCTATGGACGGCATAAGAGCCGGCGTAAAAGTTATTCAGTGTTACGACAAGAAGTATGGAATCAATACTGTAGAAGGAATTATCTCCAGATTCGCAGCCGCCGAGGACTCCACCAGAAGCGCATACATTAGTAATGTTTGTAAGGCTGTAGGAGTTGCACCGGATGAAAAGTTGGATGTAAAAAATCCGGAGGTCATGCAGAAGTTAATAACGGCGATGATTAAGCAAGAAATCGGAGGCGTGGCTTATTCGGAAGAAACTATTTCCGCAGGAGTCAGAGCAGGACTTGGAATTGAGCCCCCTGCACTTTCCGACCAGCAAACCCAACAGACTCCGAAATTAACCGCCCAAGACTTAGCTTTTAATCCGAACGCCAAGACTGGAATCTCTGTAATTGACAACCTTCCCCTTCCTTACAAGCTGAAATTGTTTCAATCGACTCAAGGGAGTTCCAGACAAGAAGCAGCGCAATTAAAGAACCAACTTAACCTTGCCATAAAGAACGGTTTGGCACTTGCTCAAGATCAAGGCGATATCTCGAAAATGCCGGGACTGGATTCGTTCGTCCAAGTCTATGGCCAAGAGGAGGGCGTAAGGCTCTACGAGGAAAGCCAGAAGCAAGCCCGCTTTAATTCTTATCTGCACATGGCACCGACTATGAGCGTGGAAGAGATGGACGCAATGAGCCGACAGTTCACACCTTCCAAAGACGATCCGATGTACGCCCAGAGGATAAAAGATAGGGACGAATTCGATAAAGCGTGTATCCAGATTACTAAACAGCGCAAAGAAGATCCGATTAAATACGCCGGGCAAGCATTCCCAGACTTGAAACTTCAGCCGATACAGGATTGGAATAATTCAGGTTTTGCCGTCCAAGAGCTGACCAAGCGAGCCATGAACGCAGAGACTATTTCTCAGCGGTTCGGAAGCCGTCCCACAATTTTAAGCAAGGCGGAAGTGGCCGGCTTTATGTCTTTCATGTCAGGCTTAGAAGCTAACGACCAAGCCGTCTACATTAACAATCTCAGTAAGGCGTTATTCAAAGACGGAGACGGAACAGCCCTAGCGATTCTCTCAACACAATTCGGAGACAAAAAGCAGGAATACGTAACCGCCCTCGGACTTGCCTCAACACAAAAAGGACAAGACGACAATTTGGCTATGCACCAGATTATGGGAAATTACAGCCGGCTGAATCGAATCGGAGAAGGTTACAAAGCGGAGTCCGAAGTAAGGCAGAAACTTTTAGGAATCTTACCGACTGGACCGAACAGTCAGCAGAACGAATTAATGGTATTGGCAGTGATGAACGAACACTGTTATGCCAACCAAAACCTTGGCAAATCTCAAACCGTAAACGATTCGATTAAAAAAGTTTTCGGTAAAGTTTTGGAATTCAACGGCAAGAAGATCTTTCTTCCTACAAAGTTAGATGACTATGACGCTGACGGCTGGACGTTTACAACCGAAGGCGACTTCAAAGATTTACTTGGTCAGTACGCCAAGGAAAACAGCAAACAGGAATTCTTTTGGGCAGGAGTCAAAGTTGAACCGGAGAGATTGGCCAGCATGATTAACAGTTGCCAGCTCCAATACGTCCGGGACGGCCAGTACAGATTAATCAAAGGACTAGCATATGTTACCGACAAGAACGGCCAGCCGGTACTAATGAACCTCAACCCGATTATTGATAAGAGGAGCAAAAAATAATGACAAGTAACCTTTCTTGGCTGGATAGTTTCGGAAGAAGTGAAGAACAAGACAAAGAGTTTTTTGCAGGTTCAAATTTATCAGCCGTCAAACCTCAAAAGAAAGAGCCCGGACTTTTTGACGGAACTCTTGACGCTTTAGGCTATATGGCGCCCAACGCATTCTTCCAAACAATGGGAGGCGCAGAAGAGCTATCTGCTTACAAGTTATCTCAGATGTACGAACTTGACTTGGACACCAACGAGGACGCACTTAGCGAACCGATTAAAGCAGACAAAGACAAGATCATTCAGCGAGCAGAAAACGAAGCTAAGTACTATCGCTTGAAAGCCAAAAACGACTGGACCCCTAACCCGGAAACAACCGGAGCGGCTGCACAGATGATTCACGCCATGGGCTCAACAATCCTGAAAGCAGCAGGCTACTCAGTTATTGCCGGAGGAAATCCGTATTTTGGCGGAGCCATGTTTGGAGCCGATATTGGCTTAAACGAATACGGAACTTTGCGGGACAAAGGAGTTGACGCTAAGACAGCTAAACAAGCAGGCTGGGCAAGCGGTGCATTAAATGCCTTGGGACTGGCTATCCCGGGCTCAATCGGAACAAGCTACTTAAAATCCGCTGCACTTGGAGCAATTGTTAATCCAGCCTCAGACATTGCAGAACAAGCCTCAATTAAGTTCATTCTTGAGAATGCAGACTATGAAAAGATAGCCGGAGAGTATGACCCGTTTAATCCAGCTAACCTAGCTGTATCCTCAGGCGTGGGCGTAGCGTTCGGTTTAATGGGTGCCAAAGGAGCACGCTCAAGAGCAAGACGAGCAGAAGAATTCGCAAAGCAAGACGCTGAACTTGCTAAGCTCCAAGAAGAAGCCAAGAACGCCCAAGAGTCCGTAGGAGAAAACAAAGCTCAGGACAGCTCAAGATTGAATCAAGAGGTCCTTAGTTCAATCCAAAGTCGAAACCTTTCTACCCCAGAGTCTGTAAAGCGGACGAAAGAAATAGCCGAGGACCCGGACTTTAATCTTGTTTCGGAAAGCCGAGTAATTGAAAAAGGTTCTCCGGTAATCGCTTTTGTTGAGACCCCTAACTCGAAAACTATCGGTAAAGAAGTAGTGGTTACAGACAACAACGGAAACGAAATGACAATGCGTTATGCCGTAGTCGAAGCCAATTCAATTCATACTTCAAACGATGTCGAAGGAAAACAAAACCCAGACTTCGTAAATCCTGACGTGCTGGGGGCACGTGCTATCGAAGGCAACGACAGCGTTGTTGGTTTGAAGTCTGCTTATGAGAACAATACAGCCGGGCAATATCGGGAAGAGTTGTTGTCCCAGTCCAAGAACTTCGGTATCTCTCGGGGCAAGATTAAGAATATGCACCAGCCTATTCTTGTCCGAATGATGAAAGACGAGGATGTTAAGGCGCACATTAGCGAACCTCCTAAAGGTTCAGACACACAGAAAACAGTTCCGGCTGAACAAGAAGTGCAAGGTACAGAAGTAGACTCTACTGTTTCACAAGGCGAGGCGGTATTAAAGAAACAAATAACTCCTGATACAGTAGACGCCGCTATGGAATTAAATAGCGCACGTGTTATTACAAAAGACCAGCCCAGCGGTCAAAACGGCAACATTAACAAGTCGCTTCAAGACGAAGCAACAGCCAGAGAGCAGATCGATGACGGCAAGAAAGTTGAAGTTACTGGAGAAGGTGTAGACCCGGAGGTAATGGGTAACAACGTATCTTCTTTCATTACTCGTTTTGTAAAAGAGTTGGTAGGAGCCGGCGCAGATAAGAAAGTCGCAGGAATGAACGCTCGAGTAATTGACGCTTTCTTTTCCACTATGGGAGTGCGTTTAGGAAAGAGCCGTAAAGAAATTGAGGCTGAGTATGAATTGAAGGTCCGAAACGGAGAGGATCCTTCGAAAAATTCTTACGCACAAGAAGCAGGAGTACCGCAAGTAAGGCCAGGGGCTGTCAGTAAGTCAGACAAACTTTATGTTGCGCCAGTTCCAAAATTTGAAACGATAGTAGTGGCTACAGATAAAGACGGCAAAAATCATCGTGTTTTAGGAGTTAACGGCGATCCAAACTTAACAATTATCCCGGAGGGAATAAAGGGTGTTAAGCCACTGCCTGTAAGACTTCAAGAAACGACACTAAACGGAATTCATATCAGGAAACACGAGACCCAACTTAAGAAAGCCCTGGGTTATGAATCTGTAGAACAAGCCATTTGGGATGTCTCTCAAAACTGGAGATGGATTTTTAAAGGAAGTAAAGAAAACTGCATAAGGCTTATCCGGCCTTTTGAAATCGCTAAAAACAGAAATTTAAAGAAAACCGTTCTGCAAATAGAGCTTCAGGAAGTCGCTGGAGTATACAGAGTGGGATCTATCTTTTATTCTGATAAAAAGATAAAAGAAGAGGATATCCTATTTGATCGTCAGCCTTACGATCACGGCCCCCTTTCGCAGTACGAAACTGCCATAGGCTTGAACTCCGCTCCGACTTCACTGAAAACAGGGCAATCCTCTTCGCTTCCTTCTATTCTAACTCAGGAGAAAAATTCTGAGAGGGATTTGTACCAGACTCAAGCGCCAACGGAACCTCTAGTAACCGTCCACAACCTCAGCGAAGAAAACCTCAACAAAGCAATGGACCTAGGCGGTTTGGCGGTTCCTTCTTTAGGCATTACTAAAAGAGATACGGCTTACGCAGACTTTGGAGATATCTCGCTTATCGGAACTAAGGACATGGTGGATCCTCGCAAGGGGACGCCCGTGTTTTCTCAGGACGCTTACACGCAGACATTCCCGGAGCCTGTATGGGACAAGTCGGTTAAGCCGGAAGGAGCCAAGGAAGTATCAAGAGAATTCGAGGCAGCAGCCAAAGAAAGAGGATTTACTGACGAGGGGCAGAAGCTAACTCACAGTTTGCAAGCGAACCCAAACCGAAAAAACTTTATACATTCTTTGTTGACCTCAAATGTCGGAGCTTATTTATTCCTCAAATCAAAAGGAATAAAACTTGATCCGGTCATGACAAAACCCGGCAACTTTTCAAAAATAGTTACCGATTCGGACTTTATCAAAGTTGCAGAAGAAATCTATAAGACAGACCCGACACTTGCCGAATCTAAAAACATTAAGCGACTCTCTGACGCTTACATTGAATCTTTCGAAAAGAACGGAGGAGAAGGAGGCCCGTTAGTTCGCAAGCTCATTGCCAGAGCAAAAGAAAACGGAACCCCGCTCAAGAAAGAAAAACTTAGATCGTTAATGTCGGAAGCTATCGAGAGCAAAAAGAACTTTGTTCCGACAGAGGATAAATTACAGACTGGTTACGCTTTAAAAGATAAAGCCAACGAGTACAGAGGCGAGTTCGAGCAATGGGCAGAAAAGCAAGCTGACAAAGCGTTTGGCGAGCCGATGATAAAAGTCGGTAATCAGCTTAAACCGATTACCTTAGAGAACGTTGTTAAGGCGATGAAGTCCTCCGTTGTTGTCAATAAGGAAAAGACGATGACGGTAGGAGCCGGCAAGGTCAGAGCACGCTCAGCTCAAAAATTTAAGTCCATTGAGGAAATTCAAAACAACAGAGACAAAGTTACTGACAGCGAAACCGCCAATATCCAGAACGCCTACATTGCAGGAAAAATGGAGAGGTTCAGACAACTTGCCTCAAAGGATTCAAACTTCCAAGATAGTTTTGACGCTTTTAATGAAGCTATGGATGCACTGGCCAAGGTTGCCGGAAGCCGTGGAAAAATTACAGAAGATAAAGTAAGAGCCGAACTTAAGAAGAGAGGTTTTGATGCCAGCGATGAAACAGTCAAGTTAGGCGTTGATATTCTTGAAAGACTTGATAAGTCCCTTACCGATTACTTCGAGGCCAAGCCACAGCGGGCAGTTAAATTTAACGAGTTTGCCGGAGCCGTAGTCCCAAAGAAAACCGCACCGGAGACAATAGCCAGACTTGAAAAAGAAGGAATCAAAGTAGCTGTATACGATGAAACCTTACCGGACGGACGGCAGAAAGCGATAACTGAACTGACCGATTCGCTCCAGAAAGAAAGAGACGATATTCTTTACCAGAACGGACGCAAAGGAATCTACACGCCCGGAGAGCGAGTTATTACGCTTTTACAGAGCGCAGATGAATCTACATTCATTCACGAGAGCGGGCATTATTTCCTTGATGTTCTCACCGATGTGGCAATGAAAGAAAACGCTCCAGATCAGGTCAAAGCCGATGTCCAAACTCTCATGGATTGGTTCGGCGTGAAAGACCTTGAGGAATGGAGAAGTCTTTCTATTGACGAACAGAGAGCGGCTCACGAGCAATTCGCCAGAGGGTTTGAGCAGTATCTTCGAGAAGGTGAGGCTCCGAGCACAGCCCTTGAGAAAGTCTTCAAGGCCTTTAAGGACTGGCTGACGAAAATCTACAAATCCTCCGAAGAGTTGCAGGTTGAAATCTCTCCAGAGGTGCGAGCCGTCTATGATCGGCTGCTGGCTACAGACGAGCAGATCCGAGCCAAACAGGAAGCCGAAGCTCCGACGCTTGACTCTGGTATGAAATCGGAAGAGCCTACAAATCCGGTTGTGAAAGCAGTGCAGCAGACAGCAGAACAGGTGATTGACCAAGCTCCAATCTCCGAAGATAGCAAAGCTCGGATTAGAGAAACTCTAGGAATCAACCAGCCAGAACAACAGACTGGTGAAAATCATCCTCATTACGGGATCCCGAACGAAGAGCAATTCATGAATCAAAACCTTGAGACCTCCGCAATAGACGATCCCAACGCATTCATAGTCTTAGACGATGGACGGGAGGTGAGCATGGGCGATTACATGAGAGAAATCGAGAGTGAGCAGAAACAGGAATTAGACCGAGCAAACAGTGTTTCCGAAGTCGCGCAGTGCATGTACAGAAACGGAACTTTTGACGATGTTTTTTAAGGATTGAAGGAAATGGTCAGCAAATTAAAACCCGAATGTGAACAGAAAGTTTCGGCGGTACTTGGTCGTCCGCTTACCTATACAGAAAGTCAAGAGCTTGTGGCCTGCGTTAAAAGCTATTACCTCAGGAATAGAGAGAGCCATCCAGGGATGTCTAGGGAGCAGGTTGTGAGCGAAGCTGCAAAACAATACGCGAAGCAGATTGAAAACGAGGCCAAGCGTAAGGCGCTTAATGCAAAGAGACAGGCGTTTGCTATTTACAAAAACCGATTGACTTACAAAACTATGAGGACAAATGGGGACAGCGCAAACCAAGCGGCCCGAGGCATTCTCAACCGCGTGGACAAATATAAGGTGGGTGTGGAGCAAGAGGCAAAATCCCGCCTTGTCGATTTCCTGGAAAAGACTTCTCCGACGTTTTTAGGCTTATGCGAGAACAAAAAACTCATAAGCGACCTCGTGAAAGAAATTGCCGGAACAGAGACCAAAAACCCTGTTGCAAAGTCTGCTGCCAAAGCCTGGATTGATACTGTGGAATCACTCCGCCAGAGATTTAATGCCGCTGGAGGCGATATTGGCAAATTGGAAGATTGGTTATTCCCGCAAACTCATGACCGCTACAAGCTCGTGAACGCGGCTAGGAGACTTGCAGGAGGTCAATTCAAACAAGCGGGCCTGGCAGTCAAAGACACCGTAACCTTGAAAAAATACAATTCCAAACAGAATAGAGATGCTTGGATTGATTTTGTTTGGGACAAGATCGATCGTTCTAAATATCTGGACGACAATTTAAAACCAATACCCGATGACAAAATGCGCTATCTGCTTGCAGAAATTTACAGCACGATTACAACAAACGGAGCAAGCAAAGAAAACCTCAACAAGGTTAAGGCGAAGCGAGGAACGAGCAGGGCAGATACTCGGCAAGCACACAGAACTTTGATGTTCAAGGATGCTCAGGCCCGTTTGGATTACAACGATGTTTTTGGGTCGAATCCAAGCGTGTTAGGCACAATGATGGAGCATATCGGAGGAATGTCTAGAGATATTGCACTGATGGAAATGCTGGGGCCAAATCCAACCAGAACCTTCAATACAATCAAGAGAATGGCTCAGATTGACACCGATCAGCAAACCTCTTCAACGGGCAAGATCAAGTCAGCTGACAACTCTCTTTTAGACGCAATGTGGGCAAATCTTACTGGGACTGCCAATGTCGTAGAAAGCGGCTTTATTGCCTCAATCGGTCAAGGCGCTCGTAACCTCCAGGTAGCTGGCAAACTCGGCTCCGCTTTTATTTCATCCTTTACGGACGTGGCAACTTATTTCCATACAGCCAGAGTGAACAGAATGCCTTTTGCTCGGAGCGCAATGCTCCTGGTGAAGTCTTTGAATCCTGCTGACAAGTCTGATAAGCGCTTTGCCGCCAGGGCGGGCATTATCGGAGATGAACTTAATTCCGCCGCCTCCAGGTTTGTAGAGGGAAATATCGGCAACGGAATCACGGGCAAAC
>Ga0137308_102319_pt1 | contig 13192 bp, 9 predicted proteins | sample Inofrocosms_June_FD_97181 | JGI IMG/M metagenome (GOLD analysis project Ga0137308, IMG submission 97181) | Mouse cecal microbial communities from Vienna, Austria - N-Acetylneuraminic and N-Acetylglucosamine D2O microcosms_June | ecosystem: Host-associated > Mammals > Digestive system > Large...
CTCTAATCTTATAAGCAGTAAATCCACACCATTTTCAATCCTTTCAGTACATCAAATATATTTTGCTTCCATATGAAAGAAAGCCAGCAGATAGAATTAAGTCTGCTGGCTTTCTTATCTCCAATATTTCAGCTCATCGAAATTCTACAGCCTCCATAAAGTATTTTGTTATTAATTATCTCTTAGCGCTTCAATCCTCATCATATAGGCCAAACAGATTCAAAAATTTCTGCCACATATTCAAAGTCTTTGCTTCCTTGGCATCGCCCTCTTCTATCTCTTCTGTCTGAATTCCATCTGTTTTAATCACAAATTGCACCTTATCTATATTTGTATTTTTATCAGACACAAAAGATACGACTTCCAGATCATCTCCGGTAACAGTTTCCAGCAATTCGTCAATTTTATCTGTAATCTCTGAATCCATGCCATCAGTTTCTTCCCGCATTTCGGAGGTTCCGTCTTTCAAGTCCCCTGCGCCGTCATAAAGCTGTGCTATGCCGGAAATCAATTCCGCAACCCCTTCATCTAAAGTGCCTGTGCCGTCCTTTAAAGTGCCTGTGCCATTGTATATTTCCACAATACCAGAAAGCAATTCCCCTGTTCCGCTGTATAAACTATCACTCCCGGTTTTTAATGCGCTACTCCCAGAAACAAGCTTGGAAGCTCCGTCAGTAATCTGCGAATAACTTGCAACAATTTTTGCAACCGCATCTGTATATCCTTTGATGCCGCTGTCTAGCTTTTCATACTCTGTTACCAATGTATTTACCGCTGTGGAAAGTTCCGACATCTGATATGCCAGACCTCCGATTTTATTTACCAATTCTCCAATTTTGCTGTCAAAGGCTCCATAATTCGCTTGTAAAGCTGTTGCGCCCTGCAGTAATGCAGACAAGTTAGAATTGATCGCTGATAGATAACTTTCAGTTCCTCCTATGCTTGCATTATTAGCGCCAAGCAATGCAATAATATCTGAAAGGCTCCCAAGCTGCGCTTCCAAGTCTCCGGTATCCATCCCTGCATTTTTCAAAGTTTCAATCTGGGAGGACAGACTGCTGATCAGTCCTTGTAAATTTCCGATTGCTGACTCGTTTTTCTGGCGAAGTCCATCAATATCTAACCCATTCTGAAGCATGGCCGCTTTATAAGCGCTAAAACTTATATTTTCCTGTAATGAACTGATTCCTGAAACAAGATCATCAATTCCACTCTTTATCGCGGAAGATGCGTCTGTCAATGCGGTCAGATCTTCATTTGTTACAGATATGCCGCTTAATGCTTCCTGCAGTTTCCCAAGCGCTGATCGAAAAGAAGAAGAGCCATTTACAAGTTCTGGCGACTGTCCATTTAAAGCATTCAGCGCTTCCTGCATTTGCCCTATTCCGCTATTCAAAGAATGAATTCCTTCATCTAACTCGTTTACTCCATTTTGCAGTTCTGCGGCTCCGCTTTGCAGGCTGTTCCCACCGTCTTTTAACGCAGAGGTGCCATCCTGTAGTTTGGCAGCTCCATCTGTCAGGTCATGTACCCCATCTTTTAACTCAGTCTCTGCTCCATCCTGCAGCTTGGAAACGCCATCCTGCAATTCTCCTGCCCCATCATCTAATTTCCCGATTGCATCTAGCAGTTCTGTAACCTGATCCATCAGTTCATCATCATCCACTTCTATATTAAGGTTTAATGGGATTCCATTGATGGATATTCCACCCAGCTCAAAATCTGTCACATCTGCCGTAATTTCAATATCTGCCCCTTTGCCGGGTAAAATCGTATAAGTGAGCTGTTTATCGCTCCCTACATTGGCAATAGTAGCATCCCCTGCGACAATATTTTTACACTTGTCAGTATCCAGCGATAAAGATGCCTGCAATGCATAACTTTCATAGAAGTTCCCCCGGCATTTTTCATTTTTTTCAATCTGGAGTTTCATTTTCATTGCACCGCTCATGCCTGCAATTTCTTCTCCGGAATAAGGTTTTCCATCCATATAATATTGAATCTTAATATCCCAGGGCATAACTACACTGTCAAGTTTCCCCTCATAATAAAGTTTCTCCGCAGACGTATGGATTGTCACTGTATTACCCGAATAATCCGCCTCATCCGTGGTAGTCATATTTCTTATATTCTGATATTTTCCATAATCAACAACTTTTCCGCTTTCTACATTGAAAATATTGACCACATTGATTTCCTTTGCAGAGCCGCCATTATCCAAATTTACATACACTACTTCTTCTTTCTGTGAATTTGCTTCAGAAGCTGACGCAAAAACTGGCAAAACAGCAGTTGCAGCTATGGCTGCCGCCAGTAAGGCTGCCAAAATTTTTTTTAATTTAGAACAGTTCATTTTACATTACCTCCTTAATAATGCCGGTCTATGTCTGCGCTTTAAAGCCGCCGGCTTATGTTCCCTGCTTTTTTTCGGTGTTCTTGTAATCAGTTTATCAAACAAAAATAACAATCCCGGAAGAATCAGAAGCACAATCATCAACGAAAAAATCGCGCCACGTCCTACAAAAATGCCAAGCTGTGCCAATAATTGATTGGTTGATATATAGCCCAACAGCAACCCTACTGCTGTAAGCACAATACCAGATGTCAGGATCGAAACTGTCACATCGGAAATCGTGTGCCATACAGCCTCTTTCTTTTGAAACGTCTGCCTGTTTTCTTTATACCTGTCTGTCATAAGGATTGCATAATCTACCGTGGCTCCTAATTGAATAGAGCTGATGATAAGATATGCAATATAGAAAATTGTCTGATTCATAAAATACGGGCAGGAAAGATTCAGCCAGATAGCCGTTTCTATGCTCAATACCAGAATAACAGGCAAAGAGATCGATTTCATCGTCAAGAGAAGCACGATGAAAACAGCAGCAATCGCGGCTAAATTTACTTTCACCATATCCACCGTTACCGTATCCATTAAGTCATAAGTGCTTACGCCCTCTCCTGCAAGATACCATGTCCCAGGATAACAGGATTCTGCAATCTCCCGGATCGTTTCAACCAATTCAAACGTTTCCTCACCTTCATAATGGGCGTCTACGGAAAGCACCATACGGCTGTAGTCATCACTCATCAGCATTGCCAGCGTGTCTTCATCCAGATATTCCAGGGGAATTTCTGCGCCTGCCATATCAACATAAGATATGATACTTGTTATTTCGGGCAGCTCATGCAATTCGTCAGAAAGTTTTGTTTCCGTAGCTGTATCTCCACGCGGAACCAGCAATACATAAGTATCACGCTGTCCAAACACTTTTTCAATCGAAGCAATATCTTTGCCTAACTGTGTTTCTTCATTAAAAATGTTTGATGAGCCATAATAGTACTCATTTGCATTAGAAGCCAGATAAGCAGGCGCAATGATAATGGCAAATATGCAGACCAAAGGAACTGCGATACGATTTACTGCTTTCCCAAATCTTTGGAATCCAGGCATAAACATCTGGTGTTTTGTCCTGTCTAAAATCTTGAAAGCCATGAGTATCAAGGAAGGCATAAAAATGAAAACTGTGATAAGACTGACTGCTATTCCTTTTGCCAAAGCCAGACCCAAATCAGGCCCGATTTTAAACTGCATCAATACCAACGCAAGAAAACCGATCACTGTTGTAAGGCCGCTGGACAAAATAGAAGTCGTAGACTTGCACAGCGCATCCACCATTGCTATCTGCTCGTTTAGCTGCTCTTTCCGGCATTCCTCAAAACGATGGATTAAAAATACAGAATAGTCCAGAGAAACCGCAAGCTGCAAAATACTCCCTGCTGCATTTGTCACAAAAGAGATCTCGCCAAACATCATATTTGTTCCGCCATTGATTAATATTGCAATCCCCAAACCAATCAAAATAATCAGCGGTTCTGCCCATGAGGTAGTAGTAAGTATTAATACAATAAGCACAAACAACACTGCAATCACTGTAATTTTCCTGATTTCTGAAACGGTATTTGTTGTAGCTGTAGCTGTTGAAACAGCGCTTCCAGACATCGCATTTTCATCGCCTATGATTTCCCTTATATCGGATACGGCGCTGATTCGTTTTTCTTCTTCAATCGTCACAGTAAACAATGCAGTATCATCTATATAATATGTTTTCAGAGTATTTGCATCCAAAACGCTGACAGGAATCGTAATGTCCGCCACATCGTCAAGCCATGTAACTTCTGTGACTCCCTTTACTGATTCCAGCTGCTTTTTGTATTCCAACGCTTCCGGTATTGACACGTCATTGACCATAACACGAGTATTCGGTATTCCGCCTTCAAACTCCTGCTCCATCAAATCCAGCGCTAATGTAGACTTGGCGCTCTCTGGCAGATAGTCATTCATGTCATAATTGACAGATACCATATTCTTGAGAAATACACAAACTACTGCTGCTATGAGGAAAACGATTAAAATGCCTTTTCGGTATTTCACAACATTGCTGTAAAACTTTCTCATAGATTCGTCCCTCCATTCTCTATATCCGGCACACCAGACAGAGCAAATACATTCTTTTCCCCCTTTAATATAAGCTGTATCATTGTAGTATTAATCTTACCTGTTGCAATATATGGAATTGTTCGTGTCAGAGAAATAATTTTGCCCTCAATCCGGCAATTTCCTGATTCGTCTACACATCCATGAAAGGCTTCCGTATGTTCCAAAATCGTCAAAAATCCACTAATACATTCTTCTTTCCATTCAACAGTCATTGTTCCATATCTTTTTCCGATGGATGTCTGCATTACTATGGAAAAGGCTTGTTTTTCCATTAATATCCTCCTTCTATACAATTTTGCTTTTCGCACACTACACAGTATATAAAAAGAAACTGGAAATAAAAACAGACAAACAGTTATACTGTGTTCGATATCAGACACGGAAGTTATATTTGCCTAATAAACGAAACATACCAGACACCTGTCTGAATTTGCCTATTGGTTTTTTCTTCCCGACAATGTATAATTAGAATACTTTTTTCGGAGGTGTGATATATATTGAAAAACGAACAACTTTCATTAAAAACAAAAAAGGCATTAGCCGCTTCATTAAAAGAAGCCATGCGCCATAAAGCTTTTTCTAAAATCACTGTAAAAGAAATTATCCAAAGCTGCGGCGTAAACCGCAATACGTTCTATTATCATTTTGAAGATATTTACTCTCTGCTTCGTTGGATGTTGACAGAAGAGGCTATAGATGTAGTAAAGCACTTTGATCTATTAGTTGATTATGAGGATGCTATCCGCTTTATCATGGATTATGTAGACGAAAATGACTATATTATCAGTTGTGCTTATGATGCCATTGGCCGGGATGAGATGAAACGCTTTTTTTATTCCGATTTTATAACTGTTACCTCCACTCTGATTAATCATGCAGATGAAAAGTCAAATAAACATCTTGATCCGGAATTCAAAGAGTTCCTTGCAAAATTCTATACAGAAGCACTTGCCGGTACGCTGGTCGATTGGGCAAGGGAAAAGCATTCCAGAGATAAAGAAAAGACCATTTTATATCTTAAAACAATTATTCAAACCGGCCTAAGTTACTTTGATTGCAAATCCTCTATTTTACACTAGTCTAAATGAAGCTGTCACACCAGGAACGCTCTGCCTGATATTACAATGTGACAGCTTCAAAATAAATTCCAATGTATTAACTTATATTATAAATATGCCCCATCAATGTTATAATCTCTTCCTCATCATTATCCGCCACATTCATACAGTAATTATAATCGGAAGGTTTTCCCCAATCGTGTCCTGTATAATAATTGTAATATGCACTTCTCATCTTGTCTGACTTTCTTACTTTTACAGATGCCTCTTTTTCGCTTAGGTGATCGACCTCCATCGTCTGCCTAATCCGATATTCCATAGGAGCTACAAAAAAAATGCTTTTTACACAGTAATCCGTAAATTCTCTTAAAATATAATCCGCACATCTTCCAACAAATACAGCGTCACTCTTTTTTGCATCCTCAAGAATAATTTCTTTTTGCGCTTCAAATAAAATATCATTAGCATTCTTTCCGTAATACTTTTTAGAATTTCCTTCATAGTATACCGGCTGCCAGAGCGGATGCGCCATCCTTTCATCCGCCCTCTCCATAATATGCCTGGCAATGCCGCTGGCTTCGATTGCCCGATCCAGTATTTTCCGGTCATAATAAGGAATGCATTCCCTTTCGGCAAATTTCCGGGCGATAAAATGCCCTCCGCTTCCAAACTGCCTCCCGATACATATAATCTTTCTCATACTCCATGTACCTCCTTTGTCTTTTTTATCATAAATCTGTCTAAAACATATGCCAAAGCGGGCAGGAGGAAAATAACTAATATTACAGCACATAATGCCCCATATGCAATTACAGAACAAGTCTGTGCAATAATCTCCTGGGTCATGATAAATCCTACTGTCAGGCAGCAGCTGATCAATATCAGTGAAGATGTCATGATTGTTTTTATGGAATAATTCATGGCGGAAACCACTGCTTCCCTTTTGTCCTTTTCCTGCCGCATCTCTCTGTAGTTGCTCATGAAAAGAATACCGTAATCAATCGTAGAACCCATCAAAATACACTGAACAAGGATCAACGCAATGTAATTAACAGAAATGCCCATCATCGCCACGATTGCAGTCACAATATATACAGCGGCCTGTATAACTGCCACAAGCGTTGCTGAGCAGACAAGGGAACGGAAAGTCACTACCACCACAGCCAGGATTGCCGCAACCGTAAGCAGCGTTACAAAGTTCAATTCGTCTGAAAATCCTAAGTCCATTTCATATCCCATTGTAGAATCACCTACGATCCATGTTTCATCCAAAAAAATATTCTCGGCCTTTTCTTTCATTTTCCCTATAAATGAAAAAGTTTTATCTCCTTCTATTGGCAGTGCAAGGGATACCATCATACGGTTGTATTCCTCTCCAAGCATTAATTCCTTGTTATCCGCAATTTCTTTCTGCCCATCTTCCAGTTCTTTCCTCATATCATCTGTAATGGCAACTGCATAGGTTTCATTTGTAAGCACTTCCTTTATAATAAAATCAACAAATTCCTCCAGTTCCATCTTGTCATTTTCCACATCAAGCATCATCATTCTGCGGATTTTAAGCATTTCTTCTACATCTGACTGATCCTCTTCCATAACATCTGCCAGTTCTTCCGCCGTCATGGGTTTCTCGTAGATTTCTTTACTTTCCTCCAATTCTGTTTTACCGTCATTCAATTCTTTCCTGCCGTCTGCCAGTTCCTGCTTCCCTTCTTCTAATTCCTGTTTTGCTTTCGCTATCTGGCTGTACCCATTGTTCAGCTGTCCCCTGCCGTCTGCCAGTTCCTGCTTCCCGCTTTCCAGTTTTGCCCTGCCATCTGCCAGTTCCTGTTTCTTTGCCACAAGCTCTGCTTTCCCAGCTTCCAACTGTTTTCTGCCTTCTTTTAATTCTGCTTTCTTTGCCGCAAGTTCTGCTTTCCCGGCTTCTAACTGTTTCCTTCCATTAGCAAGCTCTTCCTTCTTTGCCGTAAGCTCCGCTTTCCCGGCTTCTAACTGCTGTCTTGCCTCTGCAAGCGCCTGTTCCTGCTGGACAAGCTGGGCATTAATTGTTTCTTCGTCCAAGCCAGACTCCAACATTTGTTTCCTGGCCGCTGCAAGCTGTTCCTCTCCGGCTGATATTTGTTCCTCATTTTCGGCTAGTTCGGCTTCTGCTGCCGCAAGCTGTTTTTCTCCATCGGATATTTGTTTCTCATTCCCGGCTAGTTCGGTTTCTGCTGCCGCAAGCTGTTCCTCTCCGGCTGATATTTGTTTCTCGCTTTCTGCAAGGTTCGTTTCTGCTTTTGCAAGCTGCGTTTCACCATCGGATATTTGTTTTTCACTTTCTGCGATTTGAGCCTCTCCGTTTTTCAATTCCTTTTCGCTTTCATTTAAAAGCCTTTCGTTTTTCGTAATCTGTGCTTCACCATCTGCAATCTTTGCTTCACCATCCGACAGTTCCTTTTCCCCATCTTTGATTTCCTGTTCAGCATCCGCTACTTTTATCTTTCCATCCTCCAGCTCTTTCTTTGCATCTTTGATCTGTGTGATCTGCTCTGCTGTCATAAATTCGGCATAAGCAGGATCCGCAGCTACATTTTCTTCCAGATAGCAAACCAGATCGTACATCGTTATCTTTTCATATTCAGAAGTATCTTGGTTCTCCCGATACATTTGATATAACATTTTCGCTTGCGATTCTGTCATATCCATATCTTTTGCAAGCTCTTCGTATGTATACTCCTTACCAATCGTATTGGAATAATCCTGCACAGAATTTACTTCATCCTGCCCTTCCAGCCAGCTAATATATTCTGCAATTTTGCTTTTATCCTCCAAATGATCATAAAGTAATACAATCTGATTATCTATCCCAAACACATCTTCTATTTTAGCCTGATCCTCATTGTCAAATGTCTTGACGTACCCTATTCCCAATCCTCCTTTTAAAACCACCGCAAAAACTACAATAACTGCCACGATCGGGATTAAGGCAAACCGTGCCTTTGTAACAGCTTTCATTATAAAATCCATTTTAAAATTCAGGGATTTTTTATGTGTTTTCATAATCAACTTATCAAACATAATGACCAGCCCCGGCAAAATCGTAAAAATGCAGATCAAGCTGATGAATACTCCTTTTGCAAGGACAACCCCCATATCCTGCCCGATTTTAAAACTCATAAAAACAAGGACAAGAAGCCCTACGATTGTCGTTATGGAACTGCTTGTAATTGCGCCAAACGCATGAAGCAGCGCTTTTTTCATTGCTACAGTAGGATTGGGATCATCCAGCTTTTCCTGATTATAGCGGTTCATCAGCATAATGGAATAGTCCATAGACAGACCCAGCTGAAGCAGTGCGCCTACTGCAAATGTCATAAAGGATACGGATGGGAGCAGTGCATTCGTTCCCATATTAATTAAAATCGCAACCCCGATGCACCCCATATACAAGAACGGCTCAATCCAGGAATCGCAGAGCAGGAATAAAATAGCAAAAATAATTACAACTACAATCATTGCAATCACAGGTATCTCACCGGCCAAAGTCTTTATCAGAAGATCATTATCTACAACCGCCCCGCTGACCGCTATCTCATAATCCTGATACCGGTCCTTGATTTCTTCCAGAACTTTTCTTGCTTCATTCGAATATGTGCCTGCTGAAACTGCGACCATGTATTTGGAATGACCGTCTTTTTGATAGGATTCATCGTCCTGCAGGTAGACAACGCTTTTCACATTTGGAACAGATGCCAGATCCTCTTTGATTTTTATTTGTTCCTTTTCATCCAAATCATCAAACATGACCGTAATGCTTGCCAAATCTCCATATTCGCCGCTCATCTTTTCCATTCCCAATTTTGTGAATGATTCCCTGGGGAGATACTTAGACATGTCGTAATTGACATTTACATGCAGCATCCCCACGACGCTTATCACCAGAATGATCAGATACAAAATCATAACATATTTTCGTTTGTCAACGATAAAGTCCGCTATTTTTTTCATCTGAAATTCTCTCCTTTCCACATATTGTTTATTTGTTTTTTAATAAACATCTGTTGATTTTTTCGACATTGTATATTATAATACCCACAAATAGAAAATCAATCATCAAAATGCAGTACATATGGCTGTTTCTAAACATTTCATATGAAAACTGTATAGAAAAAGGGGATTTTATGAAAAATTCACATTTGGACAGGCGGACAAAATACAGCCTGCAGGCAATCCGGACAGCGCTTTTTGATTTATTGGAATCAAAAGAACTGAAACACATTACAGTAACCGATGTTTGTAAGCTGGCGGATGTAAACAGGGGGACATTTTATAAATATTACGAGGACGTACCGGACTTATTCGCTAAAATAGAGCTATCCGTCGCAGAAGAAACCTGCGAAACCATACGCAAAAACTGTCTGGAAAACTTTTCCGTACAGAAACTGCTCTCCAACATTCTAGCCATTATTATAGAAAATAAAGATTTTACACGTATGCTGACCAAAAATCCAACGGAAACACAGTTTTTACGTGAAATCATCTCGTCTTTCCGCCCGCAGCTGATTGAAACCATGCCTGCAAACATACCGGAACTTACGACTGAAATATGTGATATGTATTTTGATTTTATTCTGGGCGGGACTGTAAACCTCCTGCTCCAATGGATAAAAAAGGATATGACGCTTCCCGCCTCACAGATGGAAAACCTCTCTATCCAGTTTATTCATTCTGTGTTAGGCACAAAAATTTACCCTTTATCTGATGAAAACTGATACTTTTACAAGGAGAAGGTAAAACCATGTTTCAATTTTTTATTTGTTTTATTGCTGGTATAGGAGCCGGGCTTGGAACCGGCTTTGCAGGCATGAGCGCAGCCGCTGTCATCAGCCCGATGCTGATCACTTTTTTGGGACTGCCTGCATATGAAGCTGTCGGCATTGCATTGGCAAGTGATGTCCTGGCAAGCGCCGTCAGTGCATACACCTATGGGAAGAATAAAAACCTTGACATCAGAAATGGAATTGTTATGATGGCTGCCGTTTTAATATTTACATTAGTTGGGAGCTTCGCCGCAAGCCTGGTTCCCAATACTACAATGGGTAGTTTTTCTGTGTTTATGACATTACTGCTCGGAATCAAGTTTATCATAAGGCCTGTTATGACAACAAAAGAATCTATGAAGGCCGTTGACAGCCGGAAACGTATTGTCCAGTCAATCCTAAGCGGCTCCATCGTTGGGTTTATCTGCGGATTTATCGGCGCAGGCGGCGGGATGATGATGCTCCTGCTTTTAACCAGTGTATTAGGCTACGAATTAAAGACAGCCGTTGGAACAAGTGTATTTATTATGGCTTTCACGGCCTTCACAGGCGCTGCCAGCCATTTTGCCATTGGCGGGATGCCGGATATGAGATGTCTGGTTTTTTGTGTCACATCCACCCTGCTATGGGCCAGGATTGCCGCCAAATTTGCAAACAAAGCAAGCGCCGCGGTTTTAAACCGTGCAACTGGCATTGTGCTTGCCATCCTTGGACTATCTATCCTTACAGTAAATTACATAAAATAGAGCATATTTAAAGACAGACACATATGAAATGAGCCATGCCGTCTTAACAGTCATACCCGCATAGATAGGAGGATTCCATGATAAATATATTTTTTGGTATTATCTGGATCTTGGTTTTAATACTCTTTCCTTTTCTATATATCAAAATGGGTTCTGATGATATGCACAGCATAATCACTCTCCATATCATCCTGACACTATAGTTTATTATTTTGCTGCATACAAAGAAAAGGAAATGAAAATAGAGAATATATATGAAAAGAAAAATACGAAAATTCTATCAGGCTGTCATTGCAGAGCTGACAGAACATAAAAATACATTTTTCGTTTATTTGGGACTGCGCTTACTTGTTCTTGGGATCTTAATTCTCCAAATATTCCACCAGAATTATGAAAATGCATTCTTATGTATTTTAACTCTTATCTTAATGATAATACCAAGTGTAATTCAAGCGACTTTAAAAGTGGAATTTCCGTCTCCACTGGAAATCATTGTCCTCATTTTTATTTTTTCGGCCGAAATATTAGGTGAAATCCGTTCTTTTTATATGCGTTTCCTATATTGGGATACAGTTTTGCACACACTAAATGGATTTTTATGTGCAGCAATAGGATTTTCGCTTGTAGATATTATGAACCGACAGAGGAAAATGAAATTTGACCTATCCTCCTTATTCATGGCTATTACAGCATTTTGTTTTTCTATGACAATCGGTGTATTATGGGAATTTTTTGAGTTTGGAATGGATTTTTTATGGAATCTGGATATGCAGAAAGATACTGTTATCCATTCTATACATTCAACACTTCTGAATACCGGAGGTCAAAACCAATCTATCCATATTACAAATATTCAGGAAGTAGTGATTGACGGAAAAGAACTAGTATAACCCAACTTAATTAACCGTACATTCTGATGGCATTTGCTCTTTCGCTTTTTTCCTGGTTTTCGGCTTAGGTGCATGTTTGTTTTTATCTTCTGGAAGAGCAGCCTTACGATTGACAACTTCATATACGATTTGGGTCAGGTCTTCCTTTTCCAAATCAATATCATCCAGTTTGTATGACCAATGGTATGGAATGGGCACTTCGTTTATCTCCTCGAAGTATTTATAGATTCTGTTTTCAAGTTCTTCTTTACTTTTTACACGGATTCCATTCAGCAGCTGTTTTGTCATCTTACTAAAAAAGCCTTCCACCATGTTCAGCCAGGAGCCGTGCGTTGGGGTGAAAACAAATTCAAACCTTCCAGGGACTGTATTCAAATATTCCTGTGTCTCCTTCGAGGTGTGGGCGGAATGGTTATCAAGGATAAGGCGGATTTTATCCCCTTCTGGATATTTTTTGTCCAGCATCTTTAAGAAACGGACAAAATCCGAACTTTTATGTGTTTCGCTTACCAATGGAATGGCTTCCCCTGTAAGCAGGTCGATAGCTGCCAATAAGGAAAGCGTGCCAAACCGCATATATTCATAATCCCTGTATATGGGGCTGTTTTTATCGGTATCCGCAACAGGAGGCCTGTCCTCGGCTGTAGTACCCAATGCCTGCATGCCTGGTTTTTCATCATATGATAAAATATGGACCGGCACATCTTCAAACGGTTTCAGATTTCCGTTTTCATCAAACTGTAAGGAAACCTGTTTATAAATAACAAGAACGTCATGCATTTTAGAATCAAAATCCGGGTCACGCTTTTCACAATAATAAGAAACTTTAAAAGGGCGTATTTTTGCGTTCGCCAGAATTTTACGCAATGTGGTCTCTGTCACCACCGCCATGCGTGGATGCTCTTCTTCTTCTGCAATCGAATTGATAAAGCGCGTAAAACTGGCCGGATACCATAATTCCGCAGAATAACCAAAATCTTTTGGTTTTTGGCAAGCTTTATTAATTACCCAGGTAATGTCAGAGCCTGTAATTTCCGCTTTCCGCCCGCGTCCTTTGCTGTCATGCAAGGCACATTCTATGCCACCTGCAGCATATTTATCAATGCATAACCTTACGGACTGGCGGCAGATGTCCAATTTATCTGCAATATAAGAGTTTGGATGGCCTGCGTCTTTGAGCAGCAATATTTTTGCC
>Ga0137308_102320_pt1 | contig 13182 bp, 13 predicted proteins | sample Inofrocosms_June_FD_97181 | JGI IMG/M metagenome (GOLD analysis project Ga0137308, IMG submission 97181) | Mouse cecal microbial communities from Vienna, Austria - N-Acetylneuraminic and N-Acetylglucosamine D2O microcosms_June | ecosystem: Host-associated > Mammals > Digestive system > Large...
TGTTGAGAAGAGCGGTTACGGTTACAGCAAGAGAGGTTTCAAGCCCCACCACGCCGTTGGGAGCGGTGTAAAAATCCGCTTTCTGCTCTTTGGTATGAGGGGCATGATCGGTGACAATACAATCAACTGTACCGTCGCATATACCCTCGATAATCGCGTCAACGTCCGCCTGCTCCCTTAAAGGAGGATTCATTCGGTAATCCGCATCCTTGGTGAAAAGCTTGTCCTCCGTCAAAGTAAAATAATGCGGAGCGGTTTCACAGGTGACCTTTGCACCTGATTTTTTCATATGGCGTATTATATCAACCGCTTCTTTTGTGGAAACATGGGCGATATGAATCGGAAGTCCCTGCTCCTCAGCCAGAAAAATTTCCCTTGCGGTTATATAATTTTCGCTGGAACGCGCCATGCCTTTTATGCCTAACACATCGCTGACTGCGCCCATATTCATTATACCGCCGTCTATTATATCCAGATCCTCGCAGTGACTTATTATGGTCAGCCTTTCAAGGGCGGCGTTTTTTATGGCGGTTTTCATCATCATTGCGTTTTTAACGGGTTTTCCGTCATCGCTTACTCCCACGCAGCCTGCCAACTTAAGCTCCGCAAAATCGGTAAGCTCCGCGCCCGACAAGCCTTTTGTGATAGAGCCTATGGGATATACTTTAGCTTTGGCGCTCTTTGCCTTATCGAGAATATATTTTACCGTTTCGGGGCAGTCCACGGGAGGTGTGGTGTTGGGCATACAGGCAACGGCGGTAACTCCGCCAGCCGCAGCCGATTCGGAAGCGGTGAAGATATCCTCCTTTTCCGTCTGTCCCGGATCGCGCATATGAATGTGCATATCGCAGACGCCGGGGATTACGGTGAGACCCGAACAGTCAATGCAGAGGGTATTTTCGTCCATGGGAAGCGATCTTCCCACTTCGGCAATTTTTCCATCAACAATTCTGACGTCCAGAATTTCATCGATCCTGTTTACGCTGTCAACAACATGTCCGTTTGTCAGGCAAAGCTCCATTTCATTTTCCTTTCGACGTATTTTTAAAGATTCAAGTTAAAATATGAATGATACTAATCTTTAATCAGATTATAGACAAAAATGGTTGACTAAAGATTAGTATGAAAGTTACGCTGCTTTTAGAAAACCGTATTTGATTTATTATACTACATTTTTGCGTTTTTCGCAACAGTTTTTTTACAGTGTTTAAAAAAATTTATAATTTTGTGTATTATGACAATTAGTGAATTTATATAAGGGGAAAAGGGATTATTTTGACAAAAATCGGTTTAAAATATCTGAATACATCATTTTTCCTCAAAAAGCAATATGCGGTATCTATAAAATCTTCTATATTTTTGCTGTTGTCATAAAGATTTTGAATGAAAAACGTCAGTGGGATTAAGTCAATCAATGTTTTCTTAAACGAATCATACGCGTTATGCTTTATGGGAATAATATTCTGTATGCGGCTGTATATATTTCGTCTTTTTTTAAACTCTCCGATATCATTTTTTCAACAATAAGATATATTTCATCATAATCCTTTTTTTCATTCACCAGTTCGCTGATGCCCGGAAGGATTTTTTTTCCGTTCTTTCCATCAGCAGAGCTGCGGGGTTGGTTCTATTTAAAAAGCCGTTATCATTGTTTCTGCCACAGAGCGGACGTTTACTTTATAAGGAGCTGTCTTTATTTCGATTTTATATTTTCTCATTTTTCCGCAATAACATTTCTTTTTTAAATTTACAGCGCATACAAAAACCCACCCGAAAAAACGGGTGGGCTAAAAAACTATTTGCCCAAGGCTTCCTTGGTAACCTTGACAATATTATCGGCGCAAAGACCGAATTCCTTAAGAAGGGGAACGGCGGGGCCGCTGTGTCCGAATTTGTCCTGAACGCCGATTTTGATAACGGGAACGGAAACTGTTTCGGTAACCACTTCGGAAACGGCGCTGCCGAGACCTCCGATAACGGAGTGCTCCTCAACGGTGATTATCTTGCCGGTTTCCTTGGCGGCTCTGATTATAATATCGCGATCAATGGGCTTAATGGTGTGAATGTTAATAACACGGGCGTTGATTCCCTGCTCCGCAAGGATCTTTCCCGCTTCGATGGCTTCGTTTACCATAAGACCGGTTGCGATAATGGCGATATCATTACCGCTTCTCAGCTCAATACCTTTTCCAAGCTCGAATTTGTAGGTTTTGGGGTCGTTGAAGGTGGGAATGGCAAGTCTTCCGAATCTCATATAGGTAGGACCTACGTAATCCGCCATCGCCAATACCGCCGCCTTTGTTTCAACGTCGTCGGCGGGGTTGATAACGGTCATTCCGGGGAGTACGCGCATAAGAGCTATATCCTCGTTGCACTGGTGGGAAGCGCCGTCCTCGCCTACGGATATTCCAGCGTGGGTAGCTCCGATCTTAACGTTGAGATGAGGATAGCAGATGCTGTTTCTCACTATCTCAAAGGCGCGACCTGCGGCGAACATTGCGAAACTGCTGGCGAAAACAAGTTTTCCCGTTGTGGCGATACCCGCCGCAACGCCCATCATATCGGCTTCCGCAATACCGCAGTCAAAAAAGCGGTCTGGATAAGCTTTTTTATAAATACCCGTCTTTGTGGCCGCCGCAAGATCCGCGTCAAGCACAATAAGGTCGGGTCTTTTTTCGGCAAGCATAACAAGAGCTTCGCCGTAACTGTCACGAGTTGCTTTTTTATCCATAATTCTGTAATACCGATCCTTTCCCATTACTTAGTAAGCTCGTCAAGCTTTGCCTTCAATTCGGCGATGGCGGTGTTGTATTCCTCTTCGTTGGGAGCCTTGCCGTGCCAGCCCACCTGATTTTCCATATAGCTTACGCCCTTGCCCTTTGTGGTCTTTAAGATAATGGCTGTGGGTTGGTTTGCAACCGTTTCGGCTTCGTTGAACGCCTTTTCGATAGCGTCAAAATCGTGTCCGTCGATAACGATAACATGCCATCCGAAAGCCTTGAACTTTTCGTCTATGGGGTACGGGCTCATTACCTCGCTGATTTTTCCGTCTATCTGAAGTCCGTTGTTATCCACTACCGCTACCAGATTGTCAAGCTGATAATGAGCGGCCAACATTGCCGCCTCCCATACAAGGCCTTCTTCAAGCTCGCCATCGCCGAGAACGGCGTAAACTCTGTAAATATCGTTATCCAGCTTTCCCGAAAGAGCCATACCGCAGGCGGCGGAAATTCCCTGTCCCAAAGAACCGGTGCTCATATCAACGCCGGGTATCTTACCCAGAACAGGGTGGCCTTGTAAGTAGCTGTCGATATGGCGGAGAGTTTTCAGATCCTCCACGGGGAAAAATCCTCTGTTGGCCAATACCGAGTAAAGAGCGGGAGCGGTATGTCCCTTTGAGAGCACCAGTCTGTCTCTGTCCGGCATTGAAGGATTTTCGGGATCAATGTTCATTCTGTTGAAATACAAATATGTGAGCGTATCGCATATGGAGAGCGATCCGCCGGGGTGTCCGCATTTTGCTCCATAAACACCCTCGATAATTCCCAATCTTACCTTGGCAGCGTTTATTTCAAGCTGCTTCTTGTGTACCTGATCCATTTGATAGTTTCCTTTCTGTGTATTTAAATGATGTCTTTATATCCTATTTTTTTGCCCTTTTTAAATATTATACCACTTTTTTCCGAATTACACAATACCTTATTTAAAAATAACCTCGCTGTCAAAAAATTTTTCCTGAAAATCAACAGCGCTTTCTATTTCCTCTTGGGAAAACTCACAGCCGTCTTTTGCCACCACCCATTTGTCCTCCACATCGTTGAACCTGTGAATAACCGCTATTACCCTTCCGGTAAATTCGCTTACGGCTTTCTCCTCGCCCAGATAATAAACGTCCTGATCCGCTCCGTCTCCCGCCGGCACTCCTTCGACGTAACCGTAGTTAACCGGATAGTAAAGGGATTTTATTATCGGATGAAAAGTTCCGAGTGGTCTGTCCGTCTTTCCTGTTATTATTTTACCTAATATATCCGAATAATCAAGATCTGCGGATTTTTTTCTGAGCTTTGCCCATATATGATAATGCTTGTTGTTCTGTATTTTGCCGTATGAAATACAATTATCCGAATGTATAACTTTTATAAGCTCAAATTCTGGTTCAGAAAAATTTATTATATCGTTCAGATCTACAAAAAAGTACGGAACGTTTTTTTCCGGACCGTCCTCCGTTTTAATTACCGTATTTTCATCCGAATGCGGATAGTTTGCTTCACAAAAGGAATAGGTTTCCTTTGAACATAATGTCAGAAATATTTCTCCCTCCGGCTTTAATATTTTCTTTATCTTGTCCACTATTATTTTAAAGCCATTTGTGTCGGTATGCGAAACCGCATGATAGGAAAAAATACAGTCAAAGGAATTTTCCCGATAGGGTAATTCAAGCATATCGCAGACTTTTGAGGTGATAATGACATTTTCCCGCTTCTCAGCTTCTCTTAATTTTTTAATAGCGCACTCGGAAATATCAACCGCCGTTACCTTAAATCCGTTTCGGGCAAAAAGAAGCGAATGCCTGCCCAATCCGCAGCCTAAGTCAAGTATAGATCTCCTGCCCTGATTTTTCCACTTTTCACAGAAGTAATAGCTTTCTTCGGAGGGATCGAGCCAAAGTGATTCGTCGGCGGTTTCCCAGTTCCATCCTTTTGATTCCACCATCCTATGACTCCTCCCAAAAACGGTAAATATTACCTAAAAATTCGATTTTACATTTTTTCTATGTAGTCAATTCCCCCCGAAACCGCCCCCCGGTTGTGGTCGCAACCCCCCAGATCCGCCGCGTCCTTCGCAGACTGCTGCGCTGAGGCCACCGCCACGCCGAGACTCGCCTGTTCTATCAGCTCAATATCGTTGTTGTAATCGCCTATCCCTACTGTGAAAGCGTCCTTTTTTCCCATTATCTCAAGAAGTTTTTGGAAACCGCTTCCCTTGTTTACTCCGATGGGAAGCATTTCAAAATAATGATTCTCACTTCGTACCCAGTGAGCCGAATTTGTATATTCGGGATGTTCATACACGAAATCTATTATTTTCTGTATATTTTCGGGTGGATAAGCTATCAGCATTTTCAGCCAGCTTTCCTCATTTATCTCGTCAACGCCGCATATTATAGGCCGTACGTTTTCCAAAGCAAGATGATCACGTTCGATTTGATTTATGGCCGGAACGTAAACCCTGTCTCGGCACAAAATCTCTATAGCAATATCGGGAAATGCTTCCATAAGCTCTTTTGCTGTATCGCTTGAAGATTCCGGAAGTGCGCTGTGCCACAAAAATTTATCCTCTTTAAAATCATAAACCGCCGAACCGTTGAAAATCACAGCGGGGGTATCCAAACCCACTCTTTCGGCTACCGGTTTTGCCATTGAATAGCCGCGTCCCGTGGCTAAGGTAAATATTCCGCCTCCCGCTCTGAAACGATTAATAGCTTCCATATCCTTGGGCAGAATCTTTTTTTCATCGGTCACTAAAGTGCCGTCTATATCGGTCATGATTATAACATTTTTAAAATTCATATGCCCCCCGATTATTCTTTTCGATATTTTAAATTGATATTTCATACTAATCTTTGATCAAGGTATAGACAAATATATTGATGATCAAAGATCATTGTTTAAAGTGCAATCTTTAATCAAGTCTACAACTTGATTAAAGATTGGTATCAGTCAATATTTTTCAGCATTTTTTTAAAGTATTCGGGAAGCTCGGAGGAAAAAAACAGATTTTCTCCAGTTATCGGGTGGACAAAGCCTATCTCCTTTGCATGGAGACACTGTCCTCCCAGCCACTTGGGCTTTCCGTCGCCGTAAACCGGATCACCCGCCACAGGATGACCTATATACGACATATGAACCCTTATTTGATGAGTTCTCCCCGTTTCCAAGGTAAGACGAAGATGCGAATATTTTTGATAATTTTCTATAACCTCGTAAATTGTCTTCGCTTCTCTTCCGTTTTCGCATACCGCCATTTTTTTTCGGTCAATTCTGTGCCTCGCCAAAGGGGCATTTACTGCTCCGTTTTCTTTCATTACCCCCAGAACAATCGCTTCATATCTTCTGGTAAAGCTGTGACATTTTATCTGCTGCGCAAGACCGTTATGAGCCGCATCGTTTTTAGCGACTATCAGGAGTCCGCTGGTATCCTTATCTATCCTGTGGACTATGCCGGGACGTATCACTCCGTTTATTCCCGAAAGGCTGCCTTTACAATGATACATTAAGGCGTTCACAAGGGTTCCGGAGTAATGCCCCGGAGCTGGATGCACTACCATTCCCTTTGGCTTGTTTACCACAAGAAGATCCTTATCCTCATACACTATATTTAATGATATATTTTCGGCTTTTATTTCCGGCTCTTCCGCTTCCGGCAATTCAATCTCAACAATATCCCCGGGGTTCAGCCTGAAATTTTTTCCGCACACCTTTCCATTAACCAGACATTTGCCTTTTTCCAACAAGACAGCCGCTGTTGAACGTGAAAGCTCCGAATTGTCGGAAACGTATTTGTCCGCGCGTACGTTTTCGGTTAGTACCGTTAAAATCAGCTTACTCATTTATCCTCTTTTTTTCTAATTTCAGCCTTTATTGAGGTGCCGGAATTCTTTTTATCGAAAACCTCGTAGGTGTTAAAATCAGTTTTGGGATTTACGCCCTCCGCTTTTACTTCGGAAGAATCTTCCTCGGCACAAGCTCTTATCTTTTTCTCCTTAGACGTCTTTATCTCATCTCGAATATAAAACAACATCAAAAAAAATGTGCCCATTACCGCGCAAATATCGGCAAAATTGAATACGGCAAATTTTATTATCCTGAAATCAATAAAATCAACCACATAATTATTGACTATCCTGTCGATAAGATTACCGATGCCCCCTGCTATTATTAAAGAGAAGCACCATATATAAGACGTTTTTTTCACTCGTTTTGACAACATCAATATAATAACCCCCAATATAACTATGGAGGTTAATATAATTAAAAAGGTTTGTTTATCCTTAAGAATACTGAACGCCGCTCCCGTATTCTCCTTGTAGGTAAGATTAAGCCATTCGTTCTCGCCAATGCTTAAAAGATTAACGGTTCCTTGAGGCTTTATATATGTTACGGCAAGGTATTTTGTCAACTGATCTATTCCAACAAGCAGTGCCGCAGCAGCCAAAGCAATATAAGTCATTGTCTTTCCTTTTATCCGTTCATTTTTCTTTAGGTGTACAATTGATTTAGTTTTTATTTTTTATTGTTACTGCCAAACTGAAGCTTTTCATATTTGGACTTGCGCTTGGATTTGTCAAATAAAGGACTGCTTGTTTCATCGTATTCCTCCACGTCCTCGGCAACCGCCTCTTCTTCAAATACGGGCTTTGAAGCAATTTCTGTAGTTTTTTCAAGTACTATCGCTTCGTTTTCCTTATTGATTTTTTCGAGTTTTAACTCCGCCTTCTTTTCCTTTGCCGCAACAGGCTTGGGAGACTCCTCTGCCTTTTCGGAATCGGGAGCTTCTTCAATGGGCTTCTGTTCCTCAGTAAATTTTATGGTATCCTTGGCTTTCAGCACAAATTCGTTATCGCACTTTGCGGGAATAGAGTTAATGTAAGTGATGTGCTCCTGATACTCCCTAAGAAGCCTTTCGATAAACGCCTTGCTTTCATCTCTTGTTTTTGCAAGAATTGATTCCTGCTTTCTTATCTCAGCCTCCATCGCGGCTTTTATTTCTGCAGACTTACGCTCACACTCAGCTATAATCTTGGTTTTCTCAGCATTGGCGCCATCAACAAGCTGTTTAACGTATTCCTCCTTTTCATTAACTCTGTCCTCGGCGTCTTTAATCATTTTTTCCGACTTTTCCTTAGCGTCGCTCATCATTTTATCGGATTTTTCCTTAGCGGTAGCCAAAACAGAGCTGCTCTGCTTCTGAGCGCCCAAAAGAGCTTCCTTTATTGCATCCTCGTCTTTTCTGTACTCGCGTATCTTATCTGCGAGCACTTCCATCTTCTTTTCCTGTTCCTCGCTGAGCTTTTTCAGATTAGAAAATTCGGCCGACATTTCCTCAAGAAAATCGTCAACCTCCTCCATTTTATAACCGTTTAAGCCTTTTGCGAATTTCTTTTCCTTTATGTCCTTTGCTTCCATTGAACGCCTCCGTGTTTGTTTTTTTATTGTGCTGATTGTCCCGCCCCAAAACCTTAATCATTTATACTTTTTCAGCAGGGCGTGTTTTTTGCCTTTTTTCGTTTCGAAACCAAGTCGTGAAAAAATAAACTTTCCATATCCCTTTACGGAAAAGACCTCTCCCTCGTCTATATTCCTTGAAACAGAGGAAACCTCAATACCATCGGATACGACCCTTCCGGATTTTATCAACGCAACCGCTTTTTCACGGCTTATTCCGCAGGCAGCCGCCACTAAGACGTCTATCCTTTCGGAAGCAATAACCGCGAAAATTTCCTCAAATTCCTGTTGCGGAATTACTATCTTAAGCCCAGGTTCCTGTTTTACACCTACTCTTCCTATTTTTTCAATCTCGGCGGAAATAAGGGCAGCGGCGTTTTTTGTGGCAAATACCGCCGCGCCGCCTTCAGTCACGGCTATGTCTCCTATCTGATCTCTTTTGATTCCAAGGGACATAAATGCTCCCAAAAAATCACGATGAGTAAGCTTATCTTTAGGGCGAAAGAAAAAAGTTACGGCTTCAAAAGGATAATTATCTCTTTCCACCGAAGGAGAGGAAAACATTTTCCTCTCAGCACCCTCATATCCACCCCAGAAGCCGCAGTCTACTCCAACAGAGGAAGCGGTGTACTCCGCGAGCCTTTGTTCCCTCTCGGTAAGAAAACCGCTGAACTTGGGAGTGAAGGTTTTTTCACTCAGTCGAGATATATCCCTGATATGGCGGCAAAATTCCGTTTCCTCCACGTTTGCGGGCAGATATGCGTTAGCCGCTTTCATTGCATAATATCTCCTCCGAGTTCTTCCAACAGGTCGCCCGAAATATCCACATTATAAGGAACAAGAATATATGATGTGTTGGCTATGCGCTTAAGCTCTCCGTCCGCCGCATAAGCTACTCCGGCAAGAAAATCTATAAGCCTGTTGGCCACATCCTTGTTGGTATTGTCAAGGTTAAGAACTATTGCTTTTTTACTTTTAAAATGATCAGCTATCTCCACAACATCGTTAAATCTTTCGGCTTTGAAAACTATTACCTGAAGTCTTGTTGTAGCGGGAATATTAAGTACCTTGCCCGACCTGGGCACGCTGGTAATATTCGGGGTTCGTTTATAACCGTAGTCATCATCTGCGCTTACGCTTTCGTCATCATCCTCATTGTCGTTATAATCCAAATCTTCGTCTTCTTCCTCGTAGCCGGATATTTTTTTTATAGCGTCTAAAAATCCCATCTTTTTTCCTTTCCGAAAGCGGTTTTACGCTTCTTTATATTTTCTTTTACCGAACAGCGCACTTCCAACTCTTACTATATTTGATCCGTAAAGCACCGCTCGCTCGTAATCCTGCGACATTCCCATTGACAGAGTATCAATGCCGCCGTATTTTAAACGATAGTCGCGGTATATTCGCTCCATCAACTCAAAATATTTTTCATTGCCGCCGTTTAAGGCAGGCGGAGGTATAGCCATAAAACCTCTGAGCCTTGCTCCCGAAAGAGAAAAACAAAAGGAAACCAATTCGTCCAGCTCTTCGCATAAAACGCCGCCTTTGCTTTCTTCTCTGCCGATATTGACCTCGATCAGAATATCGATAATCTTCCCGACAGCAAGCGCCCTTTTGTCTATTTCGGCCGCCAATTTTACGCTGTCAACGGAATGTATCATACTGACCTTGTCGGTTATATGTTTGACCTTATTGCTTTGAAGCCCGCCGATAAAATGAATCTCACAGTTTTTGTCGTAGAAATCATACTTACCGAGAAACTCCTGTACGCGATTTTCCCCCAAAAGATCCACACCGAGGGAAGCTGCAAAATTAACCTTTTCATAAGGAACCGTCTTAGTCACCGCCATAAGCCTTACATTATCCGTTCTTCCCGCTCTGAGCATAGCTTTTCCGATGTTTTCGACAATCCTTTTATAGCTTTCAGCAATCCCGGCAAAATCGGCGTCGGCAGCGACTGCCTTCACCGTGTTTGTATCGGGAAGCTCTTTGTTATTATTACTGCTGAATGATTTTTCCATCATAAAGTTCAGTCCCTTCAACAATAACAGAATCGTACAAAGACAGAAAGCCGTCTTTTTCGGTGGTATCCCTTACAAGGGTATAATCCCCTTCGGTACGAATTACCTCTACACGTCTAAAATGTACGTTGACTCCAATCTTTATGAATACGCCTTTCTCTCCTTTTTCGTCAAAATGTATGGCGGCGGAAGGAATTCGTATTCCGCTTGTTTCGTCAAACAATATTTTTATCTGAGCGGTACGGTTCATTATGTACCTTTCGTTGAACACGTCAAAGCTGAGAACAAGCATACGCTTTCCCGATTCAAGCTCTCTTATGTTCTCCACATAGGCTCTTACAGGATTAACATCGCTTCCGATACGGACTTTAAGCGTGGCATTCTCATAAATGTTCATGGAATTATCCTTGGGAACGGTACATACCATCTTCCACTTATAGTCGGATATAACTTTTCCTATAACATTGGATGCTACCGCAAGCTCGGGATTTTTTATTATCTCCTCAATCCGCTCCTCCGTAAGAGTGGGGATAGCATCGTAATTAAGCACGGTTTCATATCCGTCTGCCAAGGTTACAAAATATCCCGTATCCATAAGCGTAAGATCATGAGGCGCAGAGGAGACCTGAGCCTTAAGCGAGGATATCTCGCCGCTGAGCTGCGAAATTTTATCCTTATAATCGCTTGTGGTTCCGTTGACTATCTGACGCTTACTCTGAAGATTAAGATAATCGTTCTTCTGCCCGGCTGCTTCCGCGTACTCTCCGTCAATAATGTTTTGAATAATTTTTGTATGACACTCATATATCTGATTGGAAAAAGCCTCAAGCTGAGAGTTATCGCTTCCTATAAGCTTTTCGGCGTCACGAAGCACTTCAATCTGCTTATTCAGTTCATCTATTTTAAGCTGAAGAGCAAGGTCGGTCTGAGAAGCATATACCTGCGCAACCACAGCGTTTTTAGCGAGTTTTTCCCCATCGGAATACACATAGCTGATAATTCCCGTACCGTTGTAATTAACGTACTTTTCATTACGAATATAAACTCCCGTTGTCTGGATATATTCCTCCGAGTTATATGTCATTGCCGGCTCGGTTCTTATAGGGTTATTATAATGAATAAAAAGCTGACTGATTATGGTGATCAGCAAAAAGACAATAACCAAACCCCAGACAATACGAGCGGTTACGGCAACCTGTCTTTTTCCCGCCATTGCGTATTATTCAGCGGGCTCGTCCTTATCAAAAGCGTCTAAAAGTGAGATGCTCTTAAAAGGAGTTATGGTACTGATGGCGTGCTTGTATATAAGATTTTGCTTTCCGTCGGTATCCAAAATAACGGTGTAGTTGTCGAAACCTCTTACAACGCCCTTAAACTGAAATCCGTTGGTAATAAAAATTGTTACCGGTATTTTCTCTTTTCTCGCTTGATTAAGAAAAACGTCCTGTAAATTGATATCCTTTGCCATGGTATACGATCCTTTCTGTGCTCACGGAAAAGCAGCTTAAAACTTTTCCACAATGGGTTGGATTATGCAGCTCTTTTGCACCGCGCCCATCGGTTTTCATACGCGGGAAGACCGATACAAAAACCGAAAAGCGGTTATGCGACCGAGATGCTTTTTCTGGGGTTCTTCCCCTCATTGAACAATTAAGCGATGATCATAACAATTAAGCGAGAATTCGGAAATGTAATTTAAGCTAAAATAGGAATTTGTTCATAAAACCGAAATTAGAGTCAAATTAAAGTCACAAAAGGTCACAAAGTTATTATTAAAATTGCAAAAATGTTACAATGTAAGTCCAAATAGTTCCTAATGTCATAAAAACCTATTATTAAGGGATTTATTGATATTTGGATACAATTAGACATTCTTATAATGTACATTATACCACATATTTTCAAAAAAAGCTATATCTTTTCACTAAATTTTCAGCGATTTTTAAAATTTTTTCTTCATCAAAGCCGCTTTCTATTTTAATGCGGTTTAAATCTTTAATTTTATTAAACCATGTAAGCTGCCTTTTGGCGTAATTCCGTGTAGCACGCTTCAACTTTTCTATACATTCGGAAAGTTCCTTTTCGCCGTCAATATACGCTTTAAGCTCCTTATAGCCTATCGCTTGAGCCGCAGTAACATAATCAGTGTGGGAAAAAAATTCCCTTGCCTCATCGACAAGCCCTTTTTGCAGCATTGTATCTACCCTGCGGTTTATTCTGTCGTAGAGCGTCTCCCTCGGATAATCCGGCATTATATAACACGCCCTGTAAGGCGTTTCTTCTCTTCGGCTTCTTACAACGGAGCGACTCATGGTTGATCCGCTTAAATGAAACACCTCAAGGGCTCTTATAACACGGTTCAGATTGTTGGGATGAAGCCGCGCCGCCGTTTCGGGATCAACCGTCTTAAGTTTTTCCCAAAGAACGGAGTTTCCTTCCTTTTCGGCAATTTTCTTCATATTTTCACGAAATTCGGAATCGCTTGCCGTATCGTCAAATTTTATGTTATCTAAAAGAGAAGAAATATAAAGTCCCGTTCCTCCCACTATTATGGGAAGCTTGCCTCTGCACCGGATATCCTCAATACATCGGCGGGCAAGCTCCACATAGTTTGCCACCGAAAAAGCCTCCGTAGGAGGCAAAAAATCCACCAGATGATGCTTTACTCCTTCCATTTCATCCTTTGACGGTTTTGCGGAAGCGATTTCCATACCGCGGTATATCTGCATTGAATCGGCAGAAATTATCTCACCGTCGGTTTTCTTTGCCAGCTTTATTCCCATATCCGTCTTTCCCGACGCGGTGGGTCCGCATACTACGATGACAAATATCTTATCTTTGTTAAGGCAACACCGCGCATCGACCTCATTACGGCTTTGCGTGCGGCTTGTCTGCATATTTTCCGTCATCCTGCACAACTCCTCCTTGAAACACGC
>Ga0137308_102321_pt1 | contig 13177 bp, 11 predicted proteins | sample Inofrocosms_June_FD_97181 | JGI IMG/M metagenome (GOLD analysis project Ga0137308, IMG submission 97181) | Mouse cecal microbial communities from Vienna, Austria - N-Acetylneuraminic and N-Acetylglucosamine D2O microcosms_June | ecosystem: Host-associated > Mammals > Digestive system > Large...
CCTGCTTGATTCGGCTGGAGAGCCGATTGATCTGGGTCAGAGCTGGACCTATTATGTAAATGTGCTGGATGACGGGGACCCCCTGGACAATCATCTGACCCTGCTGTCCCGCATGGAGCTGAGCGAAGGCATTCAGCCGGATTGGGACATCCAGGAGCTGTCCATGCCCGCCGTGGACTTGATCCGGTTTGACCCGGAGGCGGAGGACATCGTTACGGTCTACTCCGGCGACTGGTCCTGCCAATTCCCTGTGTCCTGGCAGGACATGGGGCGGAGTATGCAGATGAATCAGGTGGTCGGGCAGGTGGACGATGTGAATATCGCAGTGACAAACATCTACCTGTCCCCCATGACGCTGCAGCTCCAGCTGGAGCGGGAGACTCCCGTTCCGCTCCATTCGCCCGAGGCTGTTGGCGGGGTCTTTGGCCGCTGGGTCTCCGCACTTAATGTTGACGGCGTAACGCTGACCACAAAGGACGGGCAGACTGTACCGCTGACAGACATGGGCAACACGGGAGGAGATCAGGAGCTGAATTGCAGCTTCCTGCTCAACGAGATCACAGACCTTGCACAGCTCCAGACCCTTACCTTACGCATTGGAGAAGGCAGCATTGATATTCCTTTGGATGGATTCGCAGATGAACCAACCAAGCCGTAAGTTGACGCAGTTCCCCTCTATCTCCTGGAAAATTTAATATCCAATGCAGCAATTTCCTCACCTGGCAGGTTGTCATCCGCTGGGTGGGGAAATTGCCCTCTAAAAATCCTCTCAAAAAAATTTGCCGCAACATGTAGTATTTTCCGAAAAAGCCATAGTAGATAGGTGAGGGACAGAGAGGAGGGATGCCCAGATGGATGACAACGCCATCATAGAACTGTTCTTCGCTCGGTCGGAGCAGGCGATCCAGGAGCTGGACGGCAAATATGGCAAGGTCTGCCACAGCCTGTCCTACAATCCTGCACAGCCGCCAGGACGCGGAGGAATGCGTGAACGACGCCTACCTGGGTACTTGGAACGCCATCCCGCCGGCGCGGCCCAATCCGCTGCCGGCCTTCCTGTGCAAAATTGTTCGCAATCTCTCCCTCATGCGGTATCACTCGGACAGGACGGCCAAACGGGGCGGCGGCAGCTACACTGTGGTGCTGGAGGAGCTGGAGGGCTGTCTGGCCTCGCCCCGCACAGTGGAGGGAGACATAGAGGAGCAGGAGCTTGTCCGGCTGATTGAGGACTTCCTGGAAACCCTGTCCCCGGAGAACCGCGTCCTGCTCATGCGACGGTACTGGTTCTCCGACAGCTATGGGGAGATCGCGGTGCAAACGGGCCTATCGGAAAAGAACGTGTCCGTCCGGCTGTCCCGTATCCGAAAACAACTGCGGAACTATTTTGAAGAAAGAGGGGTCATACGATGAACGCAGAACAGTTTTCCAGCGCACTGGGAAAAGTAAACGACAAGTACATCATGGAAGCGATCACCTATGAACGCAAAAAGAAAAGCGGATGGCTGAAATGGGGCGCTATGGCGGCGTGCTTTGGCTTTCTCCTCACAGTGTCATTGACAACGCTGCCGGGGATTTTTGAAGAGGCCAGAAAAAATGAGTTGCCCCCCGCCCTTGTTCCGAATTGGCAACAAAAAGTGGTATATGAATCAATCTCTTTAGATTGGCCCATATATGAATCGGTGGATGAACTAATTGAAGCGTGCGATGTTATAGTCGCTGGAACAGTAACCAACATATCGTTTCAAGTGTTGGATACTCGAACAGGAAAGTTGCCTGAAACGGGGATCGAGGAGTTGTACTGTAGTCTCTATACAATTTATGATATAGATGTTAGTCAACCTTACATAAAGAATGACATCACAGCAGTGCATTGGTGGTCGATTACCTCCGGCGAGATGGTGTGGCACATTATCGGTAGCGGCTACCGATAATCAAACAAGACTATCACATAGGGGGAAAACACAATGAGCGAATTGAAACCGAGAATCCATGACGAGGACACTGGCATCGACTACATCCTTGCTGGCGACTACTACATCCCGGCCATTGAACTGCCGGAGGACGATTACCGTCCCATCGGAAAATGGGGACAGATGTATCGGGCATATCTGGAAGAAACGAACTTGCTTCTGCTCAACCACCTGATTTTGACGGGTAAGCTACACAGCTACCTTGCCGACCTTAACGAACAAGCACAAAACCGCTACCGTCTCATTGTCCAGCAGATGGCTGATACCGAAGGCGTAACTGAGAACTTGAAGCGGCGTTCTCAATGGGCGTGGGTACAGGCCATGAACAGCATCGCCAGTTGTGCTGAAGAAATTAACAGAGACGAGATATGCAATGCTTAGTGGGTTCAATGCCCTTGCAAATGCGCTACTGTGAGTGCGCAAATACCGAAAGCCGGCTTACTACAAGTAGGCCGGCTTTCAGCGTTTATGTGTGACAAACAACGAGATTGCTTGGAGAATTATTGGGGTTTATCTGGAAATCTGCCGTTCTATGTGGTATAGTAGTTTTTGAGGATATAAGCGCATTGAAGGACAGGCTATTTTCAATGTCCGATTGACGCTGAGGTGATAGTATGACTGATACGCAACAAAAGGTAGCCGCCAGGAAGTTCGCGGCTTACTGGAAAGATAAAGGCTATGAGAAGGGACAAAGCCAGACATTTTGGCTGACGCTGCTCTCTGATGTGCTGGGTGTTGAGGATGTGGGCAGTTTTATCACGTTTGAGGAACAGGTGAAGCTGGACCATACCAGCTTCATTGACGGCATTATCCCCTCTACCCATGTGCTGATTGAGCAAAAGAGCATTGACAAAAACTTGAAAGCCGCCATCAAGCAGTCTGACGGTTCGCTGCTGTCCCCGTTCCAGCAGGCAAAGCGGTACGCCGCCGAACTGCCTTATTCCCAGCGCCCCCGCTGGATTGTGATTTGCAATTTTGCCGAATTCCATGTGTATGATATGGAGCGGCCCGGCGGCGATCCGGAAGTGATTCTCCTTGCGGATTTGGAGAAGGAGTATTACCGGTTGCAATTCCTGGTGGACACTGGGAGTGAACACATCAAAAAAGAAATGGAAATCTCCCTACAAGCTGGCGAACTGGTAGGGGTGCTTTATGACGCGCTTTTGAAACAGTACAAGGACCCCAGCAGTCAGTCAACGCTTCAAAGCCTGAACAAGCTCTGTGTCCGGCTGGTATTCTGCCTTTATGCGGAAGATGCTGGGATTTTCGGCGGCAAAAGTATGTTCCACGATTATCTCAGGGATGTTCCTGTCAGTGGTATTCGTAGGGCGTTGGTGGAGTTATTCAAAATCTTAGATCAGAAACCGGAATCTCGCGACAAATACCTTGCGGATGATAATCCGGCACTGGCGGTATTCCCTTATGTTAATGGCGGCTTGTTCAGTGACGAGGATATTGAAATCCCGCCTTTCACAGAAGAATTGAAAACGCTCCTTCTGGAAAATGCCAGCGAGGATTTTAACTGGAGCGACATCAGCCCTACTATTTTCGGCGCAGTTTTTGAAAGCACATTAAACCCGGAGACCCGGCGCAGCGGAGGGATGCACTATACATCTATCGAGAACATCCACAAGCTGATTGACCCGTTGTTCCTGGACGGACTGAAAGCCGAGTTTGCGGAAATCAAAGAAATTACAGTTGACCGAACCCGCAAGGCCAAATTGGAATCATTTCAAAAGAAGTTGGCTGGTCTGAAATTTCTTGATCCGGCTTGCGGCTCTGGAAATTTCCTGACTGAGACATACATCTCCCTTCGACGGCTGGAAAACGAGATGCTCTCCCTACTCCACCGAGGGCAGATTATGTTGGATGTTGGCGATCCTATCCAAGTGTCCATCGGTCAATTTTACGGCATCGAGATCAACGACTTCGCCGTGACAGTGGCAAAGACCGCCCTATGGATTGCGGAAAGTCAGATGATGAAAGAAACCGAGGATGTGGTGCATATGTCCTTGGACTTTCTGCCGTTGAAATCCTATGCCAATATCACCGAGGGGAACGCTCTCCAGGTAGACTGGGCAAGTGTTGTCCCCAAGCATGAGCTGAACTACATTATGGGGAATCCGCCGTTTGTAGGTTACTCACTGCAAAGCAAAGCACAGAAAGATGATATTCTCTCCGTCTATGTTGATGAAAAGGGCAAGCCTTACAAAACAGCGGGCAAGATCGACTATGTTTCCGGCTGGTATTTCAAGGCGGCACAGTTGATGCAGGGAACCGCCGTTCGGACAGCGTTTGTGTCTACCAATTCCATTACCCAAGGCGAACAGGTCGCAGGAGTTTGGAAGCCGCTTTATGAACGTTTCGGTATTCATATTGACTTTGCGCACCGCACATTCCGTTGGGACAGCGAAGCCAGTATTAAGGCTCATGTCCATTGTGTGATTGTGGGGTTCAGTAATGAGCCTAATCCTGCGCCTAAGCGGATTTATACAACAGAGCGATATCAAGAAGTAGAGAATATCAATCCCTATCTGCTTGATGCCCCCAATGTATTTATTGATAGCCGAACCAATTCTATTTGCAATGTACCGCAGATGGTATATGGGAATAAACCAACAGATGGCGGCTTTCTATTCCTATCCCCAGAAGAACGTGACGAACTGCTCAAGCGTGAACCGGGAACGGAAAAGTTTATCCGGCAAATATATGGCGCAACCGAGTACATCAACAATAAAGCCCGCTACTGCCTGTGGCTGGTCGGCGCATCTCCTTCTGAACTGCGCAAGTCCCCATTCATCATGGAGCGAGTGGAGCAAGTAAGGCAGTTCCGACTGAACAGCACAAAAGCGGCTACACAGAGGAGTGCGGATACTCCGACTTTGTTCCAGGAAATCCGGCATCCTGACAGTGAGTATATCATCATCCCTCGCCATTCCTCTGAAACACGCCGTTATATTCCGTTTGGATTTGTGCAGCCGCAAATAGTGGTCAATGACGCTGTGCAAATCATCCCAGATGCTAAGATTTATCATTTTGGCATTATGATGTCAAACGTGCATATGGCATGGACAAGGGCTGTCTGTGGCCGCATTAAGAGCGACTATCGCTACTCCAAAGATGTGGTTTACAACAACTTCCCTTGGCCCACACCCACCGATACGCAAAAGACCAAAATTGAGCAGACTGCCCAGGCAATTCTGGACGCCCGCGCCCGCTATCCGGAAAGCAGCCTTGCTGATCTCTATGATGAATTGACTATGCCCCCGGAATTGCGAAAGGCGCATCAGGATAATGATCGAGCAGTTATGCAGGCTTATGGGTTTTCTGTCAGGGACATGACCGAGAGCATATGCGTGGCAGAACTGATGAGGATGTATCAAAGTTTGACGGAGGGAATAAATGGCTAACGATTTTACACTGGAACTTTTGAATACCGTTCTTCAGCAGCGAGTGGAGGAACTTGGGGCTGACGGATTGTCTGATTCTGAAATAATAGATAAAATATCCGAATTGAAAATCGAGAATGCACTTATGAATGTTAGTGCGGTAATGGCCTCCGATACAGTTGCCTTGATGGAAAGTACAATGTATGAGCGAGTTTTGGAAGAACGAGCAAAGGCCGCTCAATTCATTGCTCACAACGAACAAATCTGGGGGAAAGGGTTTGTTGCTTCGGAAGCCTTATATATTGTTTCGTTAGAGTTGGCACAAACATTTAATGACTATGTTGCGAGTTTGCCTCAAGAAGATATTTCTGATAAGCAGTTTCAATATGCAGCGTTATGTGCAATTCATGGCAGGGCTTGCCAACAGTTTTTGGAGATCCTTCATTTATTGAAAAATGGATTTGCAGACGGTGCCTATGCTCGCTGGCGGTCGATATATGAGTTGAGTGTCATCGCCGAATTCATCAGCAAAAATGATGAAGATGTTGCGAAAGCATACTGCGAAGCTGCAAATACGGAAGATGACTATCATGACTGGGCAAAGGCAGCTCCTTTTTTTGCAAACAATAGACACGTATCCTTTGACAACATCAAAAGAAAGTGTACCGCCCAAAATGATGTGTGGAGGGGACAATATAAACTCTCCAACAAGGTTGTCCACGCATCACCCCAAGGAACGTTTGGGCGATTGGCGAATGGCCCTGGTCTTGAACATTTTATACCTGTTGGGCATAGTGATTATGGTCTTGCCATGCCAGCTGTCAACTCAGCTATTTCGCTTTCCACTATCTCGACATACTTTTTTAACTCAATACCGTATGGGGATGGACTGGTTTTCATCCAGACAATTCAAAAATGGACAGAAGTTATTCGTAAATATTACTCAGAAATTGAGACGTCCTGCTTTGATGCCTCTGGTAAACACAGCTGATAGATAAAAGGAAGCAGGTGAGCGATATGTCAATATCACCGTTATTCAAAATTCAAGTAGAACAGGACATCGGGAGATGTGAAAGCCAAAAATCGGTAAACGGCAGTGAAGGGCTTTATGCCGAGCTTGTTAATCGCTATAGTGGGCCAATAGATAACTTTATGCAAAATCTTCCTATCTATAGAAAGGTACCTACATTTGCCTGTGGCGCTGATTATCGACCAGAACTTCAGTTGATTGCTTCAAAGCTGAGGACATATTTATTGAAAAAAGAACGTGAGAATGCTGAAATCTCAGATAATCCAATTAAAGCAAAAGTAGATGAATTTATTCAGCGTGGTTTAGATATTGGAAGGATAGAATTTCATCCAGCTGGAAATGGGGTTCCCGTTTCAAGTGTCTCTGGTCCGTTGTATGATGCGTGGATGGGTGAAATCAACATTTTTAATGAGCGGCATTTAAAAAGCCATCCTTTGCATGATAGCATACACAATACATATTTTCACAAGAGGACATCATCTTATAAAGATATGATGGGACACTTGCGGGCTCTGTCCACAGATACAGATTTTTTTAAGGCAAACATAATTCAGATGCCGGATGGTGCAGGAAGGAGCATTATGAGTAATAAAATTTTCATCGTTCATGGTCACGATGAGGCTGCAAAACTAGATATGGCACGCACTTTAGAAAAGGCGGGGTTTGAGGCCATTATCCTTCATGAGCAACCTGATGCAGGGCGCACCATCATTGAGAAGTTTGAGAATTATGCGGATGTGAGTTTTGCTGTAATCCTCTATACAGAATGTGACCTGGGACGCGACAAAAAAACACCTGCGGGTTCTGAGAAGTATCGTGCGAGGCAAAATGTCGTATTTGAACACGGCTTCTTTATTGGAAAATTAGGACGCGACCACGTTTGTGCATTTGTCAAAGGAGATGTTGAAACCCCTGGTGATCTCAGTGGCGTTTTGTATGTACCTATGGATAGTTCAGGAGCGTGGAAAATGGATTTAGCAAAGAATATGAAAGCTGTGGGCCTTCCGGTTGATATGAACAAATTCCTTTGAAACTCCAAAGTTGAAATTAAGTGTTCGGAAAACCGAACGCGCAACCAGCCCCGGCAAGGGGCTGTTCAAAGGGTCTGGGGTGCTACCCCAGCAAGCAAAAACGGATTTCCGGCGGCAACGCTGGAAGTCCGTTTTGAGCGTTTGTATATACAAACGCCCTGCTTGCCCAGTAGCGCACTTCTAACATAGGGCTTACTGAAAAAGTCGCATAAGTGATGTACATCGTTGGTTTTAATTGATGAGAGAACAATTTTTGTGCCAATGATTCCAGAATCCATGTTTTTCAAAAATCAAAACGACCCCAGAATCAGAGGTTTATACGCAGAAATGCCTATTCTGGGGGGCTGCACAAGTACTTCCTGCATGAATATATTGCATAACCAAGCTATGATCTGCATCATTAAAGTATCGTATTGGGGTGCATTTCCTAATTCTGCAAGGCTTTTTTGCATATATATTATAGTTGCCCTGCATATATTCCCCAATTTCGACTTTTTCAGTAGACCCTAACATAAGACCACTTTGCCCCGAGAGGTTGTATCAATCTGGTGCGGGTCAAAATGACCCGCACCCAAAATATGGATTGATGGCAACTGGGCAAAAGAACTCGTTACTGTAGTGGGGTGGACAAATTCTGTCCATCCCACTTTACTACTCTAAAATCAATGGAAACACTCTGTCCATTGATGGAATTTCGCTATCCCGCAAGCAGTGTCTTTGTTCCCACAAAGCCTCGAAACAGCGGTTCCCGGCTCCGCCGGAAATCGCTGTTTCTGCTTGTTGGGAAGCGTCCCAAACCCTTTGAACAACCTCGTTACCGAGGTTGGCTGCGCGGCGTTCCGCCGCTTCTGGCTACCGCCCACTGTTGATTTTCCGTTCCCGTCTCCGCTTCGGGGACTGCGGTTTTTCAGAAGAGACGGGAGCATCGCCACCAAAGTTTTCTTCTTCTGTCTGCCCTGCCTGTTTCCGAAATTTGTAGAAGTCGCTCAGGAACGCCGGGAACTTGCTTTTCCAGAGGGCGTACTCCTCATCGGTCATTTCTCCGGCATCGTGCTGGGCGCAGGCTTTCATAAATCCCAGAGTACGGTATTGGAGCAACGCACCGGGACTTCTCGTGATGGTCTCTATATCCGGCTTGAAATCGTCCATTGCCACACTGTCCCTGAACACAAAATGGATATGCCCGCCCACCTCCGTCGGGTACAATCCGTAAATCTCCTCCAGCTTATATAACGCCTGCAGCGCCCCTTCCATATCCGAGATTTTTTCACCGCTGATGGCGGCGTAGTTGACCCGGAGTTTTTCGGCGATTATATGGAGCGTGAGAAAATCCGGCACTCGGTTCCCCAGTTCATAATTCCTGATAGCGGACTCGCTGACCTCGCATAGGGCGGCGAGTTCTTTTTGCGTCAGCCCCGCCTGCTGGCGGTAAAACCTTATTCGCTCCCCCAATGTCGAGTTAATTGACAGCAGTTCCATGCCGCGCCCTCCCTGTTCTGGTGTTGATTTGAGTATAGCCGTCCTGCCGGATATTATATCACACGCCGTTCAAAAATGAAAGGAATTTTTGCAAATCACTTGACAGCACATTTCTGAACGGCTATAATGATAAGTGCAGTTCAGAATTGAACTCTATAAATTTCCGTATATAGGACAACCCGGCATACATGCCAAATCAGCGGCCCGCCCGGACAGAAAGGAGGTCAGCCGGGCCGCACTGCCGCTTTACCCACTGTCTCCGGCTGGCGTTATGGTGTTCGCTGCCGGAAGCCGTGAAAGGAATTGTAATGACGGAAGAAAAACAGAAAATCCCTGAACTGAAAGTAATCCCGGCGGAGGAACTGCTGGACACGACCTACGCCCCGTCCGGCACTTTGATTGACGGTTTGATGGGTCAAGGCATCTACATCCTCGCCGGAGCGCCCAAGGTGGGCAAGTCCTGGCTGGTGCTGTGGCTGGCGAACCAGGTCAGCAAGGGCGAGCCGGTCTGGGGAATGAAAACGGAACAATGTGGTGTCCTCTACATCAGCCTGGAGGATACCTTCCAGAGGATGCAGCAGAGGCTGAACGATGTCAGCGGTGGAACTCCCGGCAGCATCTGGCTGGCGACCGAGGCCCTGTATATCGGCGAGGGCTTCGAGGAACAGCTTACCAATTTCCTCGCCGCCCATCCCCATGTGAAGTTGGTAATCATCGACACCCTCCAGCGTGTCCGCAAGGCCGGGCAGGAGCAGTACAACTATGCCAGCGACTACGAGACGGTATGCGCCTTGAAGAAAATCGCCGACCGATCCCTGATAACGGTGTTGGTAGTCCACCACACCCGCAAGGCCGGGTCCGCCGACTCCTTCAACATGATCTCCGGCACGACTGGCCTGCTGGGGTGCGCTGACGGGGCGCTTGTCCTGCAAAAGTCCTCCCGGATGGAGACCTCCGCCACGCTGGATGTGACCGGGCGGGAGGTGGCCGACACTCAACTGAACCTCCGCTTTGACAAGCAGAGGAAAGTGTGGGGATTTGTTTCCTTCGGGAGCGAGGCCCCGCAGAAAGAGCCTGACCCCATCCTGACCGCCGTTCAGACTTTTACTCAGGTGCATGGCGTGTGGCGGGGCTATGCCGCTGTGCTGTTGGACGAGTTGAAGGCGGAAACGGAAATCAACGCCGAGCCGAACACACTGACCCGGCTGCTGAACGCCAGCATCGGAGAACTTGAGCGAGAGTATGGCGTCCGCTACCGTTCCGGGAAACGCACTGGGAAGGGCCGGCTGGTCTCTCTGCTGGATTTGAATGCTCCCTGGGTCAGCACCGACATGGACGATGCAGATAATGTAGGTAATGACGGTATTTTGAGTGCCGGTGACGGTCGTAAAAATATCTGCAATACCTACACAACCTACACGCCCACCCCTGATGATTCGGAAGGGGCGTGACGGTATGGAGAAGCTGAACATGAACCGGAGGGCTGTTCCGTCCCCGGAACCTGTGGAAGGAAAGGAGGTCAGCCGCCTGAACGATTACACCGAAGTCAAAATCGGCGGCGTGGTCTACCGGGTCAAAAGTGTATTTTCTGACAAAGGACAGTTGGGTGATCTGCTCGACTTGGCGGCGATGGAAAAACTCAGCCGTATCGCGTAAAGGGCCTTTGCATCAGAGTGTGAGCGTGCTATAATGGCGGTAGGTAATCGACCGCCATTCGCACTGCTCTTTGGGAGGTAAAATCAAAGATGCAGGAAACTTACAATGTTGGAATTTATTGCAGGCTCAGCCGGGAGGACGAGAGAACCGGCGAGTCCGTATCCGTGGAGAACCAGAGGGAGATGCTCAGCCGCTATGTCCGGGAACAGGGCTGGAACCTCTACGCCGCCTACTGTGACGATGGGGTCTCCGGTACGACCTTCGACCGGCCCGGGTTCAATCAGCTTATCGCCGACGCCACCGCCGGAAAAATCAATCTGGTACTCTGTAAAGACCTCAGTCGTCTCGGGAGAGATTATATCGAAAGCGGAAAGTATACGGACATCGTTTTTCCGAGCCTCGGCTGCCGGTTCATCGCCCTCAATGATGGGGTGGACACCGCTCACAAAAACAATGAGATGCTGGTGATTCTGAAAAATGTCATGAACGACCTCTACGCCAGGGACACCAGCGCCAAAATCAGGGCAGTCAAACGCTCCTCGTTTCAAGCCGGGAAGTATGTGGGATGCTATGCCCCTATCGGCTATCTGAAAAGCCCTGATGACAAGCACATCCTCATTCCCGACCCGGCAACAGCGCCCCTTGTGCGGCGTATTTTCGATATGCGCTGTCAGGGACTCAGTTACCGTAAAATCGCCACAACGCTGAATGAGGAGAAGGTGTCCACGCCCCGCGACCTCTACTACTTGCAGAAAGGCATGGTCAATCCCCGGCAGGACGGAGGCTACTGGCAAGCCCAGACCGTGAAGGCCATCCTTCGCAATGAGGTCTATATCGGTCATACGGTGCAGAACAAAACCGGCAATATCTCCTACAAGGTTCACAAGCAGGTGGGCAAGCCGGAGGCCGAGTGGATTCGTGTCGAGGGTACGCATGAGCCGCTGATCTCGATGGAGGTCTGGGAACTGGTACGGACAATCGAGCAGCAGAACGCCCGGAGCCGGACACAGGCAAATGGGGAGACCGCTCTGTTTGCCGGACTGCTTTACTGTATGGATTGCGGCTCGACCATGCGCCATCATGGGGACTACCACAAGTGCAAGGACGGGACCCCGGTCAGGTCCACCTATGAAAGTTACCTGTGCAATCGGTACTGCTGCGGTGGAAAAGACATTTGTACGGCCCACACGATGAATCAAAAGGTGCTGATACAGGTTGTCCTGACCGACATCCGCATGAAAGCGAAACAGGCGAGGAACGACCCATCCGGGTTGATTGAGCAAATCCAGACCCAGCGCAGGGCATCGTCCGCCGAACAGATGAAGCAGACCAGACTTCTTCTGACGGCTATTGAGAAACGGCTTGCGGAACTTTCCAGGCTGACCCAGGCTATTTATGAGGACAAGGTGATGGGGCGCATCCCGGAGGCCGTCTGCGTCCAGCTGATGAACCGGTACGAAGCCGAACGGGCCGACAAGCTGGAGCAGAGGGCGCATTTGTCGGGCGAGTTGGAGGCGTACCAGCAGGAGACGGATGATGTCCAGCAGTGGATGAAGCTGATTAGAGAGTACGCAAAGCTGGAAGAACTCGACCGTCCCACCCTCCTGCGGCTCATCAAGCGAATCGAGGTTGGAGAAAAGAAAGTCGAGGACGGATGCACCGTCCGGGACATCAAAATCCATTACAATTTCGTGGGTTATATCGAAGCCTGACACAAAAAAGCCCCGGTTTTACACCGGGGTACATACCAGCCAAACTATCTTGCCGGTTGCCAATGTATACATCGTTCTTTATGTAAGGTTCTCATTATAGAAACTTATAAAGGGGATTCAAGAGAGACACAACAAATAAGAGTAATTGGCGGTGTAAAAGGAGCCTATGAGTCAGAACAACTTGCAGCTCTGGGCCAGGAACAAGCAACTATTTTTGTTTTAGAGAGTCTAGCAGAGATAAAGACGGGCGGAATTTATCTGTTCATGCTTAATCAATATGATGATGCATTACCAACAATTGTAAACGCTGAGCAAGGTGTTTATAGTATCAGCGACGCTAATTCTAATGGATCTATGAAAACCGGAGAAATTACAGTCCAGGAGATTATATTGAGTTTTGGGACAAATAAATGGACAAAATTTGAGAATATTGCAAAACAAGACCTTTCAGCAGAGTATTCACGGGGCATTCCTGACAAGGATAGCGCCCCCACTGAATACTCCGACACCATTATCGTCCCAGGCTTCGATCTGGACAAACCCAGCGAATCCGACACGCCATAGGTGCGCATACCCCCCTTAACCCCGCAAATCTTAACTTTTCGCCCCATTTGCCGATAATAGATAAGAGGTTATATACCTGAACCATGCCCAGATTCCGGGAACGGGAGGAACTGCCGATGCTGGTCTATTATCTGCAAATGCTCGACACGCCGGAGGAAAAAGTGCGGTTTGAGCAGATTTATCTGAAATACCGGGGCCTCATGTACCATGTGGCGGAGGACATCCTGCACAACCGCCAGGACGCGGAGGACGCGGTGCATAACGCTTTTTTGCGAATCATCAAAAAATTTTCCAGGTTTCAGAACACTCCGGCAAAGGACCTGGCCCCGCAGGTTGCGGTCATCGC
>Ga0137308_102322_pt1 | contig 13174 bp, 7 predicted proteins | sample Inofrocosms_June_FD_97181 | JGI IMG/M metagenome (GOLD analysis project Ga0137308, IMG submission 97181) | Mouse cecal microbial communities from Vienna, Austria - N-Acetylneuraminic and N-Acetylglucosamine D2O microcosms_June | ecosystem: Host-associated > Mammals > Digestive system > Large...
CTTGAGGTAGTCCTTGAACTGATCGAACAGCTCGGTGGACACCTGGAAGGCTACGGTTCTCTGGTTCTCTTTCATGGTGGGTTTACCCTCCTGTTCATAATATTTTGTAATGAGATCGGTCATGTACTGACCCAGTGTCTGCCCGGACGCTTCCTGCCGCTCCCGCACCTTGGCGTGGAGGGACTCAGGGATCTGGGCGCATAGGTTTTTTGTTTTCTCTGCCATATAGGACTCTCCTTTCCTGGGTGGTATGGCAAGTATATCGGAAACGCCGGACAATAGCTATTCACACATACCAACAAAGAAGTTTTTGCAAGACGAAGCAAAACTGACAATGCTATTTTACAGGAGTGACCGCCATGGCGATGCCCCGCATAATGTACTCTACACAAGGAATTGCGACCGAATTCCCGAGTGCTTTATAGCGTGAGGAGTCGGAGGCCCCCGGCAGTTCTGTCCAAAAATCGGGAAAACCCTGGAGCCTCTCACATTCCAGCGGTGTCAGTCTCCGGATGAGCAGAGGACCATCAACAATCAGCTTATCCTGTCCCACATACTGGCTGTTGGGGCCTTTTCGGTCGCTGCTGGTCAGTGCGCCCACCGTTTCCTGATACGCTGGCTGACAGACGAGGTCGGTAGCGTCCTTATGTTGGCGGGCGCTCTCGGTAGACGCAACATCGTCGTCTTTGAACACATCCACTCTCTGCCGCGAAAAGACCGCATGGTGATCTGTGGCGGTCAGCGTGTAGGCGATGCCCTCCTGACAGCCAAGGCCGTTGCCGCCGTTCTGAGGCTGGCGGTCAATGGCGTTGCCTGAGATACAAATTGTATCTACTGACTGCAGCGCCAGAGGGAGGTTCCCGCCTCCAGTTCCCGCGCGGGCAGTGATGGTGGGTGATACCGGATGCGGGCCGGTGTAGCGGGCATCAATACCGTGGTTCTCAAATAGGGCCGGCTGATTGTTTCCGCTCATCCCGGCTGCGGCGGTTATAGTCTGGAATATCCCGACCATGATCTCAGCGCCGCCCTGCTGCGTACCCATGACCAGCGGCTGATGTCCATGCTCCTGAGCCCGCAGCGTTCCCGCCACATCTTCAGAGCAGGACATGACGCCGCCGCCCTGGTCGTTGAGGCAGATCAGCGGCAGATGGACGCCCATCTGCGCCCGGAGCGTGGGCGTCATATCGGTTGTAATGTCCATGCGTTGCCCCCCATGACCGGTGAGGCAGAGAATGGAGGGCATCATGTTCCCACTGGCGGTCGCTTTCAGCGTTGGAGCGATCTCCTCCTGATAACCGATCCCGCCAGCCGAAGGGGCGGCTCCGGCGCAGAAGCCTGCTACAAACAGAAGTCCACCCGGCTTCAGCTCACCGCTGTTGATCGTTGGGGCGACACCATAGGGAGTAGAGATACGCCTTTGCTGGTTATCCCAGGGAGTCAGACTGCCAGCTACTCCAGCTGTAAACAACAGCCCGCCAGGATTCCGTCCGCCGCCTCCGTCCGCGCTGGCCAGGGTGGGGGCCTTGCTCTCCGGGGTGAAGATGCGGGCCTGCTGGGTGTCCCAGGGAGTGAGGCAGTCCTGCGCGATGAAGGTCTGCTGTTTCATCCCCGGCTGCGCTCCCAGCGCGCCGGCCACATCGTGGAGATCCCGTACCTCGTCCCTCTGGTTGGCGGCGAAGGCGATGGGTTCAGAGGCCGGAGACGCCAGTGGGATCAGCCCCGCCTGTGCCATCAGCGCCGCTTTCAGCTGAGGCGGCAGCTCCTTCCCGCGTTCCCCCGCCCTGCGCAGGATACCCAGGCAGGCGGTCCTGCTCAAATAGTATTTGCGGGGCGGAGCGTCCTGCAAAATCTGCGATAAGGAAAATACGTCTTCTTCGCTGAGGGGTGCGGGGCCAGTATTGAGCATCGAAGACCCGCCAGGCCAGGGAGAAACCAGTTCCCAGTACGATTCGCCCAGCAGGTTGCCACGCCCAGGGGTGAGGTCCAGGGACATGAGCGGTATCGCTTTTAACTCGGACGATCTCCTCGAGGACGATGCGGAAGTCCTCCCCCTTGGGGGTCCCTGAGCTGAACGCGCCGGGCACATTTTCCCAGCACATCCATCGTGGGCGAACAGCGAGCCCTGTCCGTCCTCGTTCCAAATCTGCATTTCGCATCTCCTTTACGATCCGAATTTGTTCCATAAAAAGGCCGGAGCGGGCGCCGGACAGACCAGCCCTCGCTCCAGCCACACTGAGATCCTGACAGGGTGAGCTGCCGCAGATAATATCCACAGGCGGCAATTCCGCCCCATCCAGTTTGGTGATGTCCCCCGCATGGATCATGCCGGGGAAACGGTGCTTTGTGACTTCGATGGGGAAGGCTTCAATTTCGCTGGCCCACACGGGCGTGATCCCGCTGCGAACCGCCGCCAGAGGGAAGCCGCCGATCCCGTCGAAGAGGCTCCCCATAGTGAGCATTTTTCTCCTCCTGTCCTTATTTCGCTGCCGCCTGCACAACGGTGCGGGTGGTATTGACGGCAGCCTGGGCGGTATAGACGGCGCTCATGATATTGGCTCGGGTGGTGGTGTCCAGGCCGAAGGTCCCGGCGATCCTGGGCACCTCACCCGCGGAGAGCATGAGGCCCAGTCCCAGCAGGGCGTGGTCCTTAAAGACCATCAGGCCCGCTACCAAAATGGTGGATTGCAGGAAGGCCGTCAGGCACAGGCCAATCACCTGTTTGCTCCACTGGACAAAGCCGTCTGTATAGCCTCTGGGGACGCTGAACATATAGAGGCTTCCCACAGCAATTTGGATGAGCAGGATGCCGCCCCGTTTGAGGTTGGCGAAAAACACCTTGATCACCGCGTAGGCCATCATAATGATGCAGAACAAAAGCATGATCGGGCTGGTAAGGACGCTCAGGCCAAAGCTGGGCGCGCCGGCCATATCCGCAAGGCTCTCCACACTCATCAGTTCCTCAATGATCCGTTCTCCCACAGTGCCGATGCTGGTTCCGGCTCCGGTCAAGCCAATTGCGAAGGTCCCTTGTAGGGACACGGACAGAGCGTAAAGCCGCACAGGCACCACGGTAAACAGGCTGACCGCCATAAACCCCTTGATGGCGTTGAGGGCCGTCTGCTGTAAGTTACCCCGGCCAGTGGAGTATTCGATCCCAAACTCAAAGCCGGAGACCACCAGGCTGACGCCGAAGAGCGCCCAGCCCAGCTGGGAGAAAAACAGGACGATGGCGCTGACCCAGTCCAGCTCGAACAGCTCCACGCCCATATTTCCCATCTCGGCAAAAAAGTTGCCGAGGAAGCCCACCACCTGTCCATAGAACCAATCGACCAGATTGTCCATGATGGTGGACGCTACAAAATCAAAGATAAATATTGAGAATCACCTCATTTCCGTATCAGGCTCTTGGAAAAGACGCAGGTATTCCTCCGCCAATTCCCAGAGCCTGTCTATATCCAGCGTGGGACGGTAGATATCCCAATCCGCTTTTTCCCCGAAGTCAGGAGGCTTTTTCACGCCGTGAGGCACATCCCAGGAACGGATGGTGATGGAATCCACAGGTCCGGTACGCCGGTTCAGGACCGTCACCTGGATTCCGTCGTAATTGCCGCCTCCCGAGGTGAGCGCGGCCTTTGCCAGAGTTTCCCCGCCCAGCCGGATGTAGCAGACGCCGCCCAGACAGACAGCGTCCGGACGGCGTTTGGCGACGGCGTTCCGCAGTTCCTGTCCGAAGGGCATCCGCTGTCCGATCCCATCAAATCCCGATGATGCCCCAGATATAGGAGGGAGCAGTGAGGGTGAAGACCAGGCAGGCGAAGAGAATTACCGGGCCGGTCCACTCGAACTGGCCATGCTTGCGGTAATCAAAGTAAGCCATGCCCAGTTTGGTGAAGAAGGCGATGGCGAGGACCATGTCCAGCGCGGGGAAGACCACGTTCTCCACCACGGTCTTGATCTGGGTCGCGGCGTCGGTCCAGGTACTCTCCACCGCGGAGGCCACATCCCCGGCGGCGAAGGCGGGAGCGCAGCAGAGGGCCGCCACCACCATGGCGGCGGCAAGGATACGGAACATTTTCTTGAACTTCATCTTGATTTTCCTCCCTGTATTCATTTAGATTTACAGAAGAGGAGCCGCCCTTGACAGGCGGCTCCCCATTCAGCATGGATGGATCGGCTCAATAGCCGGTGCGGGGCAGGGGCTTGGCGGGCTTGTAGACCCTGGTGACCCATCTGCTGGTGGCCATGATCCACTGACCGTTGTACACGCCGCCTACATCCGCCTGGTTGACGAACTGGGTCCCTCCGGTAAGCCAGGACACCACATTGCAGTATACCTTGGGCGACTCCACCTGCCGGAAATTGCCGGGTACGATGCCGAAGGAGACCATAAACTCGGTGACGTACTCGTTGGAGGCCAGTCCCAGCGCGGCGGGGGAGGCGTCCAGCACATGGTTCTGCATGGTGCTCAGGTTGTCGTACATGGTGCAGTACTCGCCGTTGAGATTGGTCTTGAACACAATCTTGTAATTCCCCTGCACGTTGTAGGTACCGGTGACGATCTTGTCCAGCCGCACCGCCTGGACGGGCAGGGTGTCCCGCCAGTAGAAGCTGGTGAGCGCGGTGGTGGAATTGTTGGCGATGTTAGAGAAATCATAGCGGATCTGCTGGCTGGGCATGACCTCGGTGTAGCCGGTCTTCTTGATGGAGACGTTGGTGTATAGGGCTTTGTTGGTCATGGCCGTCTTGACGATCTGGCCGGCGTGCTCGATCTCCACCTCAATAGGCGTCTTATCCAGGCCGTAGAACTCAGCGGCCTTGGACTCCACCACCTTGTACCGGCCCAGGGGCAGGGGCTTGGACACGGCTACACCATTTTTATCGGTACGGATGGTATCCACCAGATTGCCGGTGCGGTAGTGGTAGATCTCGAACTCCGTGCCGGGAATGGGGGTGCCGGCGGGCCAGCCGTTCATGGAGTTGTAGTCCTCAGAGGTCTTGGTGATCTGGATCTGCCCGGTGATGGCGGTGTTCTCCCAGGTGATCTCGGTAGTGGTCCCATCAGTGACATAGACCGTCTTCAGCTGGGTATCCACCAGATAACCGTCATTCTCCAACTCCCGCAGGTAGTAGCGGCCAGAGCCGGGCAGGTCGTCGATATGGACGTAGCCCTTGTCATCGCTGCTGTACTGCCCGATGGGATTCTTGTTGGCGTCATAGAGGAGGAAGGTCACCCCGTAGATGCCCTGCTTGGTAACGCTGTCGACCTTGTGAATCAGGATGCCGCTGACTGCCCGATTGGTGACGGTGACTGTGGTGGCTTTGCCGTCCCGGACGGTGAAATAGGTGGGGGTGGCGTCCAGCTCGAAGCCCTTGCCGGCCTCAATCTCCACCGCGTAGTAGTCCCCGGCATCCAGATCCAGGTGGGCGCGGCCCTGCTTGTCGGTGGTAATGGTGTCCACCAAGCCGCCGTCCATGCGGCGGATCTCAAAGGTGGTGTTGGGGATTCGCTGGCTCTTGTCAGCCTCGTTGACCTTGATCAGCTCCAGCCCGCCCACAGGCGTGTTGTAGAATTTCAAAGTCTGAGCGTCTCCTACCTTGATCTGGATGGACTTGGGGGTGGTGTCCAGCAGGTAGCCGTCCAGGGTGCGGATCTCCTTGGCGATGATGGTCTTGCCGGGTTCCAGGCCCTCGATCACGATCCGGCCATTCTCGTCGGTCACATACTCGCCATTGGCGCTGCCCAGCACCTGCCCGTTGGATTCGGTGACCAGGAAGGTCACGCCCTTCAGGGGGGTGGTGGTGCCGGTGATGTACTTCTCAATGACCAGCCGGGTCTTGGGGTCATTCTCGAAAGTGAGATCGTTGCCGCCGTTGGTTCCGCCACCCACATTGGTGCTGCCTCCAGTATTGCCGTTGGTGGTCCCGCCCACGGTGCCGCTGTTCACAGAGTTGGAGCCGTTTTTCACGATGATGGTCTGGGGCGTGCTGTTGAGGACATAGCCACTCGGCACCTTGGTCTCAGTGACCACCACGGTGCTGCCGGGAACAAGGCCCGTTACAACGACAGTCCCATCCTTGCCGGTGGTGTAGCGGCCCAGCACAGTCCCGTTGCCGTCCTTGACTGTGAACTCGGTGCCGGGGATCGGCTTCCCGGTGACGGAGTCCAGCTTGGTCAGGGTCAGGCTGCACAGGGGTTCGTTCAGGAAGGTGAGGGTCTGGGTGTCCAGAGGATTCACTGTGACCGTCTGGGTCTGGGTACTCTGGTCGATGACATAGCCGGGGGCGGGCTTGGTCTCCTTGACCACCACGGTCCCGGTGATACCGTTGATGCGGATTTCGCCCTTATCATCGGTGGTGTAGAGGCCATTGGAGGACAGGTGGCCGTTGTCGTTATCAACGTACCCGCCGTTGGCGTAGGTGAGCTGGAACTGCGCGCCGGAAATCAGAGCGCCGCTCACGCTGTCTTTCTTCTGGATGACCAGGGTTCCGGCCCGCTTGTTCCAGAAGGTCAACTGCTGCACTTCGCCGCCCTTGATGAGAATGTCCTGCGGAGTTCCATCCAAAACGAAGCCCTCCACGGTCTTAATCTCACGCACCTTCACGGTGGTGCCGGGTTCAATGCCCTCCAGCACGATCTCTCCAGCCTTGTCTGTGTAGTAGATCCCATCGTCCGGGCCGACAGCGCCGCCGTTGCCGTCTACAACCTTAAAGGCCACGCCGGATAGCGGTTCGTTCTCAGTGCCCTCGATGAATTTACGGATAATCAGTGTAGTGCCGGGTTCATTGTCGAAGATCAGGGTGTTGGCCACGCCGGTGCGTACCACGATATTTTTGGGCGTCTCGTCCAAAATGTACCCGTTGGGGGCCTTTTTCTCGGAGACGACCACAGTGGAATTGGGAGCCAGCCCGGTGACGGTGACAGTGCCGTCCGTGCCGGTGGTGTAGAGGCCGTTATTGGGGCCGATCACATGGCCGGAGCTGTCCCGCACCATAAACTCGGCGCCCCGCAGGGGCTTCTTGGTCACAGCATCCCGCTTCAGGATGGTCAGGGTGCAGAGGGGATCATCGTAAAACCGGATGGTCTGGGTGTCCCCGGCGTTGACCACAACCGTCTGGGGCGTGGGGTCCTTGCGGTAATTATCCGGCGCCTTTTCCTCAGACACCACATAGGTTCCGGGGAGCAGCTTGGACAGCACGATCTGCCCGTTGACATCGGTGGTGTACAGTCCGTTGGAGCTGGTGAGTCCTTCGTTGTCCGGGGTCAGCTCCCCGTTGGCGGTCATCACCTTGAACTGCGCCCCGGCCAGGGGCTGACGGGTCACGCTGTCATACTTCTCGATGATCAAACCGCCCTTGCGGGTGTTTTTAATCACCACGGTCTGAGTGTCTCCGCCCTGCCCAATGACCACGTTGGTGGAGGGCGTGTCGATGACATACCCAGCCGGAGCCTTGGTCTCGGTCAGCACATAAGCGCCGGGGGCGAGGTTGGTGATTCGGATCTCGCCGTTGCTGTCGGTGGTAAACAGCCCGTTCTGGGTCAGGGTGGACGAGCCGATGACCCCGTCCAAGCCCACCTCGCAGCCAGCGGCTGTTGTGATACGGAACTCCGCGCCGGGAAGCACCTCATCGGTCTGGCTGTCCCGCTTTTGGATGATCAGGCTGCCCTTCGGCTGATTTTTGAAGGTAAGAGACACCGTTTTGCCCGCCTGGATCTGGATGGTCTGGCTCTGGGTATCCAGGATGAAGCCAGCGGGGGCGCGCACCTCGGTAACCACCACGCTCTTTCCCGGCTTCAGGCCGGAGATGCGGATCTCCCCGTTCTCATCGGAGCGGTAGATGCCGTTGGAGTCCCCAATCAGGGTCCCGTCCGCGTACATAACCTTGAACTCGGCGTTCTGGAGGGTCACGCTTGGGTTGGTGGCGCAGACCTTCCGAATGAGCAGGATGCCGTCCGGGGCGTTGTCGAAGGAGACGGTGACCACGTTCTGCTCACCCTTGTCGGAAATATAGACCGTTTCAGAGGCATTGATGATGGAGTAGCCGTCCGCCGGGTCGATTTCCTCCACGATGTAAGTGCCGGCAGTCAGCCCGGTCCAGATGGCGGTCCCGTTTTTCCCGGTCACCTTCGTACCGATGACCGTGCCGCCAGTGCCGGAGGTCCCGCCCAGATATTTCAGCTGGAAGGTGCAGCCGGGTAGGGCCTCGTGGGTCACACTGTCATACTTCTCCACCACAATGGCATTTAACGGCTCGTTGAAAAAAGTGAGCGTCTTGCTCTCGCCGCCGTGGAGGATCACCTTCTGGGTGAGGGGTTCCTTCATCTGGAAGCCGGGAGCAGGCTCCACCTCAGTCACGGTGTACTCACCGGGGTACAACTTCTTGCCTTTCTCATGGAGCTTGATCTGGCCGCTGGCATCCGTGACGAAGATACCGAAGTCCATGGAGGCGGGAGCGCCCGCGGCCTCGCCGTTGGACGTATACGTCACACGGAACTTGGCCCCCTCAATGGGAGCGCCGGCCACGCTGTCCTCCTTGAAGATGGTCAGCTCCGGGGTCTTGTGGTTGCGGAACACCACCGTCTTTTCATCGCCGGGATTCAGGGAGATAGTCTGCACCCGGTCGGCGTCCTTGTCCGGCAGGTAGTAGGGGGCGGGGACGGACTTCTCCGTGATGCGGTAGGTTCCAGGATCAACACGCAGAGCCACTGTGCCGTCCGCGCCGGTGGTCCAGTCATCCTTGTAATCGCTGTCGATCCCCTCCACGGTGAGGACAGTGCCGGGAACAGGCACTCCGGTATCGGCGTCAATCTTGGAGAGGGTCAACAGGGGCTTCTTGCTGTTTTTGAAGATCAGGGTCTTATCATCGCCGCCGTTCAGGCTGATGGTCTGGGTCCGGTCAGCCTCGTCCTCCGGCAGACAATAGGGTTCGGGGACGGACTTCTCCGTCACCCGGTAGCTGCCGGGGGCAACGCGCAGAGTGGCGAAGCCGTCCGCCTCGGTGGTCACATCCTGGCGGTAGTCGCTGTCGATGCCCTCCACGGTGAACACCGTGCCGGGAATGGGGGTGTTGGCCCCCTGCTCCACCTTGGAGATTTTCAGGACAGGCTGCTTCAGGTTGTCAAAGACCAGCTCCTTGCTGTCTCCGGCCCCCAGCCAGATCGTCTGGGTGGGTTCGTCTCCCACCACATAGGGATCAGGGACGGACTTTTCCGTCACCTCGTAGCTGTCCACAGGAATATTGGAGAGGACCGCCCTGCCGTCCGGCCCGGTGGTCACATCGTTGTGGTAGCCGTAATGGATGCCGCGGATTTCAAAATGGGTGTTGGGGATCACATCCCCGGTCTGCGCGTCCCGCTTGAGAATGGTGAGGCTGGGCAGCCGCTTGTCGGAGGCCGTCACAGTCACCGTTCCGCCGCCGTTGATGGTGGCCTGATCCACATGGGCGATCACCGGCGCGGTAAGGGTGGCCCAGGGAGCCGGTACGGACACCTCCACGAAAGCGTACATCCCCTCGGTCACATCGGTGACGGTGATGGAGCCGTCCGCCTTGGTCTCCTCTGTGCCGATAATCTGACCATCCTTGACAATGTTGAACACAGCGCCAGGGAGGGGATTGCCGCTGTCATCCAGTTTGATGAGCCTGACCTTTACCTTGGCGTCATTCTCGAACACCAGGGCAATGTCGGTTTTGCCGTCCCAGACAAAGGTCTGCTTGGTTTTATTGACGTCCGGGCTTTTGGTGTAGCCCTCCGGGGGAGTGACCTCCTCGGCGGTGTAACTGCCCAGGGGCATATCCTTCCAGGGCACGTCCGTCAGGTAGCCGCCCGCGCCGGTGACGTAGGTCCCGGTGAAGTCGTTGTCCACACCGGTGATCTTGATGACTGCTCCGGCAAGGCCCCTGGTGGGATCGTCCGCGTCCACCTTGCGGATACTGCCCTCACCGGTGATCTCAGGAGTATCGCTAAACGTAACCGTTACAATTTTGTTGGCTCCATTGGGCAGAACGACATACTGGGGACCCGCGTTGTCGATCTCATAACCCTCCGGGGCTTCCAATTCCGTCACGGCGTAGGTGCCCGCTTCCAGCTTGGATACGGTAACAGTGCCGTCGCTGCCTGTCACCACTTCCTTGGAGTAGGCACCATTTTCGGAGGCTACCTTGAACCGCGCCCCCGACAGGCCCTTGTTGGGATTCGTGCTGTCTACCTTTTTGATGATCAGATCATACAGCTCACGGGTCACGGTCAGTTCACCGATCATGATGGCCTGCACATCATTTGCCGGATGGTAGCTGGAGCCGGGACCGGCATATGCGTATTCATAAACGGCGCAGTCGCCCCATACGCCCTGTGCGCCCAGGTCGAGGATATACTGCGCCCGGTCCCGGAACGATCTGCCGTCCATAGTCTCGTCAATACTGGAATAATTGGTGTGTTCCAGATTGTTGTAGACGCACAGCAGTTCCTCAGCGCAGGCAACCACGGGGTCGGACAGCAGACCGGCCTTGTAGCGCCAGACGATGGCCTGGGTCCAGGAGTTCATCGTCCATGCGTAGTTGCTGTCCCACACATCATCTACACCCAAAGCCTTGGCTTGATCAGTAAAGACGCCGGTGGAGTGGGCGTAGAAGTACGCCATCATGGTTTTGACGGTGGGGTCGTTGACCGGCTTGGGACTCCCCCAGGTGTGGCCCTCCAGTGACCAGCCCATGCCCTTGCCCTTCTCGGCACAGAAGCCCATGGTGCTCTTTCCGTTAAGTCCAAAGTGCATCTGGTGCAGATGGCAGGTACCCAGAGCCGGGGACTCATACTTGACCCCATTGTGGGTGCAGTCGTCCATCTTGATGGTGTCCGGCGTGGCGGCGAGGGCTGTGCCGGGGAGCAGGCCCAGCACGCAGACCAGGGCCAGCAGAGCCGCGATCAGGCGGGTTCGGGGAAAATGGAACTTTTTCATAGCTTGTCAGCCTCCTTTTTGACAGAAAACGGCCCTCCAGCTTGCGCTGGAAGGCCGTTTTGGTTTTATTTTCGCTTACGCATAAAAATTGACGCTGTTTGGGATTCCGACGAACATATAGCTGTAGGTGATGCCGTCGTACTGGGTTACGCCCACGCCGATGCAGTCGCATCTTGAGTCGATCATGGTCTCGAAGTGTCCGGGAGAGTTGATCCAGTTGTTGACAGCGCGCTGGGCCGCGTCGTCTGTGCCGGTGAACACGGTGAGGTTGTCACCGAAACCGTAGGGGTAGCCGGCGTCAGCGGCGGCTTGGCCCTCCTCTGGAGCGTGATGCCAGGTGTAGCGCCGGTCGGAGCAGGCTTGGGCGGCGGTCATCAGGGCCTCGTTGACCGGCAGCTCCGACACGCCGTTGGCCTTGCGGGTCTGGTTGATCAGCCGGATCATCTCCTGCCGGATCTCCAGGTTGTCCGTCAGGCTGGCGCTGTCCCCGTCAGCGAAGGATGTTGGATCAGCGGGGGTGGCCTGGGTGAGGGGGACGGCTGGAGCGGCGGCGCCGACGGTCAGCATTACGCTTCCGCGTTCCCCGGCTCTGTTGGATGCGGTGATCTCCGCGGTCCCCGCCCCCTTTGCGACAGCCACCCAGAAGGTCAGCACCTGCTCCACCGCTACCGTGTCCGGGTCGCTGGAGGTGACGGTGTAGTCGATCCCGCTGGGGCCGATGATCAGGCCGCTTCGCTCTCCTACCTCCAGGGTACTGCCCTTGTAGCTGCTCACCCGGATGGGTTCGTTGGGCGCTTCCGCTGCCGCGGCGGGGACGGTGAGCCCAATGGTGAGGGTGGCTGCCGTCAATGCGGCGGCAATGCGCTTTTTCATGCTGGTCATACTTTTTTCCTCCTGTATTCCGTATTTTTGGCGCTTTTGCAAGCAATACAATATCGGAACAGAGGTCAAAAGTCGAGAAGAAAATGCAATCCAAAACGGAGAAACGAGGGTGCGGAAACGAAGCAGATTATACAATGCTTCCCACCGCTCAGGTTTCCACTCCCTGGACGCACCACCGCTGGTCACGCTGGTCACGGACACAGGTATAAAGCGTGATCATGTTGGTGGTGGAGGCGGCGAGGGCGCTGCGGTCTGTCTCGCTCACCTTGGAAACGGAGGTCACCTCATAGGTGCGGGTCCCAAGCTGTGTGGTCAGGGAGATGGTATCGCCCACCTCCAGCGTATGGATCTCCCCGAAGTGGTTGTTCACGCCCCGGTTGTGGGCCGCCAGCGCCACGTTTCCATCCCAGATAGAGGTGTCCTCAAAGTGTCCCGCGCCCTTCTTCAGCGCGGCGCTGTCCGTACCCTGGTAGATCTTGACGCTCAGGCCGATGGCGGGGATCTTCAGTGTTCCCAGACTGCCGTTGCTGTAGTAGAGGTCATCTGTCACCGCCGTGTAGCCGCCTGAAGCACTGCTGGGGTTGGTCACTGTCACCGAGGACGAGCCGGGGACATAGACGGAGCCGATGCCGGAATCCGTTTCCAAACTGCCGCCCATGGCGGGAGGCTGAATGACACCGGTGCTGCCGTTGATGATGGCTCCGGAGGTGGGCTGATAGCCGGGAGCCAGATTGGGAGTGAGGGGCGTGCCGGTGTGCAGGGTGTCGGCGCTGTAGCTACCGAAGGCGGGGGGAGCGAGAGCGGCGTTCTTGCTCACGTCCTCGTTTTTCATGGCCCCGCCGCCAGGGGTATGCACCACCTCAATGGACGTGGACTTGCCGTACTCCGGGTTGCCAGCTCCGTCGATAGTGTACTCCAGAGGCTCCGCGGCATAGGCGGTCGCCATCATGGAGGCCGTCATGCACAGAGCCAGGAGGAGCATGGTCAGTTTCTTCTTCATCACATTCACCAGTCCTTTCTGATTACGGGTTTGGAATTATGCATCCTCATCGCCGCCCTCGGCCAGCTCACTGCGCCGTTTGAGGAACAGGGCGATCCCGATGCCGCCGCCAGCCGCGGCGATGAGGCCCAGAGGCGCCAGCAGGAGCGGCCAGTTGAAGCTGGCGGCGGGGGCCGGATCGGTTGCCTCCAGACCGTCGCCCACAGGCTCCACAGGCTGGAGGGGCGTCCCCTCGAAAATTGCCACATACCGGGTCTTGTTCAGGGCGATTCTGCTGACTGTCCCAGTGTAGTCGGCGGTGACGGTATAGCCTTTGACATAGCTGCTGGTGGCGCTGCCG
>Ga0137308_102323_pt1 | contig 13159 bp, 14 predicted proteins | sample Inofrocosms_June_FD_97181 | JGI IMG/M metagenome (GOLD analysis project Ga0137308, IMG submission 97181) | Mouse cecal microbial communities from Vienna, Austria - N-Acetylneuraminic and N-Acetylglucosamine D2O microcosms_June | ecosystem: Host-associated > Mammals > Digestive system > Large...
TGTTTTGAGAGAAAGCCTTCCGGCGGTCTCTGTTTTTCCGTGAAGATTGCAGAGGGCAAGCTGTCTGTAGGTTATCAGGCCGGCCTGTGACAGCAGGAACAGATCTGCCTGTTTCTTTTGCAAAGAAAAAAGCCCGGCGCTTTCGCACAGGCTTTTTTCAAAATATGTCTTTATCTGCATGTTTTCTCCTTTCGTTTGATAATGGTTTCGTGTAGAATCAAGAGACCTGTCTCCAGGAATTGCTAAACGAATGTTTCCGAAAGGAAATAAACTGAAAAAGTACCTTAAGTATAACAGTAAAAGTTGAGGCAGTCAAGTTTTATAAAGAAATAACTTGTAATACTTGTATTACTATGTAGTGTATTACATTTTGTTATAATAACCAATTATCAAGGTTGTATTAACAGAAATCACGTGTTACAATCAGATGAAAGAGAAAATAGCGGAGGAAAGTAACATGGCTGAGACAAAACCCAAATCGTATCGGATTGATGAAGAGACCGCCGAGCGGATACGGCAGATTACAGAGGAGATCGGGGAAGGGCAGCAGGCGGCGTTTGCCCGGATGATAGAGGCATATTCACTCCAGAAGGCAAAGGTGGTACTGGTAGATGACAGGGAGAATCTGGAGCAATTTGAGAATTATGGCAGTATCTTAAACCGGATGTATATGGATGCGGTGGAAGGAAAGCATAATATGAAAGAAGCTGTCCGGGCGGAGTATGAGATTTTGCTCCGGTCAAAAGACGAGACGATTTCAGACCTGCAGATAAAGAACCGGACGATGGCAGAATTAAAGGATGAAAATTATAAGAGGATCTCTGCGTTGCAAAAAGAAAATGAAGAGCTCGTTGAAAAAATCCATGCACAGGATGCAAAGATTATGGAACAGCAGGAAGATTTTCGGAGCAAACTGGCTGATAAAGATGCCTTAAACCGGAATTTGAGCGAGTCATGCAGTGATTTACGCAATAAAATTGTCAGTATGGAATCGGCCGTTCAGAAGACAGAAAGTATTCTGGCAGAGAAAGAGGAGCTTGCAGACTCCAATACAGAGCTTCAGAAACGCATTGAAAATCTGGAACGGCTGCAGAAGGAAGCAGAGCTGGAGAAGAAGCGCGCGCTCATGGAACAGGAAGAAGCGCACAAAAAGGCAGTCGCAGAGATGGAAAGCAGACTGGCAGAGTCAGCCCTGTCGGGTGAAAGGGAGCAGCTTAAGTTAAAACAGCAGCATTCGGGGGAAATCGAAAAATTAAAAGAAAAAATGCAGGAGAAGGTAGATTCCTACCAGAATAAATATATGGAATTATTGGAGAGGCTTGGAAGTGAAAGTATATAGATAAGGGAACAGCCCTCTGATGTTCAGTAAGGAATGATAGGGGAATTATGTATAATATTATAATTTGTGATGATGATAGAGCGTTTGTCGATTATATAAAAGGAGTTATCGCAAAAAGCGGAATGGATAAGGGAGAGATTCTGTTTAGCGAATATTATTCAGGTGAAGAGCTTGTGCAGGGAATCCGGAACAGAAAGAGGTGCGACCTGCTGATTCTGGACATGCAGATGGAGGGGCTTGACGGGCATGAAACGGCGGCAAGATTTCGGGAAGTCTTTCCCAAGAGTATCCTTGTATTCTGCTCAGGCGTACACATGCCCACGGATGAGTCATTTAAAGCGACACCGTTTCGTTATCTGCTTAAGAGTTATTCTGAGGAACGGATGATTTCAGAGATGTGTGCAGTGGTCAGACAGATTAAGGAGAACCAGAATGTTCCCTGCATTGTTGGGAATTATTACCATAACAGCGTAGCCCTCGTTCCGGATGATATATTATATATTGAGAATACAAAACATGGGAGCAGGATTCATGTGGGCAGGGAACAGATAGAGTATTCTTTTGAACATAAGCTGACCACAAGGCAGAAGTTGGGGGAGCTGTATGAGATTCTGCACCCCTTTGGGTTTGCATACGCACATAACAGTTATATTGTCAATCTGAGGTATGTGGTCAAGATGTGCTCGGACGGGGAGATGAAATTAAAGGATGGCACGATCCTGACGATTTCCCGGTCCAGGCTAAAGGAATTCCGGAGTTATTTTGCAGAATGGGTCAGCCGCAAATATATGGAGTGATGCTATGAATAGTATGAACTTTATTGATAAATATATATTACTGGTGTACTGTATCGTGGAGATATATCTCGTCTATACGTTTTTTGAATGTTTTTTTGAAAAGAAGTCCTGGGCACTGGAACCTAAGAAGCTTTATCTTATGAATGCAGGGGCGGTGTTCAGCCTGTATGCGGTGAATCTGGTGGGGAAACGGGAGCTGAACCTTGTCATGTTCACAGTCATAACCTTTGTCTTTGTGATGGTTTTATTTGAAGGAAAGACGGGGAGCAGGGTTTTGTGCTATGTAGTCGCATATTCCATTATATTCGCGAGTGAGTGTCTGTTTGCAATCATCTTCAACCAGACGAATGAGAAGAATATGCTGATGTCAGGGGTTCATCTGGAGATCCTGTCCCTAAAACTTTTGACCTATATTATGTTTGTACTGGTAGAACAGTTTATCGGGACATCAAAGAGAAAGATGGATAATCATATCTTTTTGGAATATCTGTGCCTGCCGGTGGCCGGTTTTGGTATCATGGCAGGAATTTTCTATTCGGGTTTTGATTTTGGTACGAATGTCTATGTGAAGGTCCTGATCACCGTTTGCTTCAGCCTTCTGCTGATCGGGAATATCCTTGTGTTCTATGCATTTAACAGATATTCAGAAGAAATGTACCAAAATGCGGAAAATCAGATTCTCATTACAAAACAGCAGGCAGATTTAAAATATTATACGCAGATGGACGAAGTGCAGGGAAGCCATAATGAGTTTGTCCATAATATGAACCATTACCTGTCCATGATTCATAATTTTGCAAGGCAGGGCGACTGTAAAAGTATCATAAAGGCAGTGGAGGAAATGAACGGGCATATAGAGGATGGCGGGACGGAAATATTCTGCAGCCATCATGTACTGAACATGATATTATCCGAGAAGAAAGGACGGGCGGAAAAGAACCAGATTGAATTTGATGCTTATGTGGAGCCGGGAGTAAGATTAGAGATGGTTTCCGATATTGATCTGGTCGCATTACTGGGGAATCTGCTGGACAATGCGCTGCGTGCCGCCGGAGAATGCCGGGGGCAGAAATATGTGAAGGTACGTATTTTTATGCAGGATGTCGGAGGATTTTGTGTCTTCAGGATTATAAATGGATATTCAGGGGAGATTGCCGTGCAGGGGGATACGCTTCTGTCAACCAAAAAAGAAAAAGGTCTGCATGGCCTGGGGATTGGCAGCGTAAATAAGATGGCGGAAAAGTATGGGGGTTATCTCTCGTGTAAAGTAGAAAAAGATGTATTCACTGCGGTACTGTTATTGTCAACACAGGATTAAAAGTTGAAAAATAGAATGCCTGATAGCAGGAGTTCCTTTAACTGCAAATATGGCACCTCATTCTGCAAAAATGGACAACCTTGTTGCAGGAGAAAGATAGGGTTGATAAACTTATATTGCGTTTCTGGGGCTTAAAACCAGTGCCGGCAAGGCACAGGCATAGCAAAGGGAGATGTAAGGCAAAGAAAGAGAGATGATATGGAGTGGGATGAAAAGTTACAGAGAATAATCAGTTGTATTGAGAGTAGCCTGGATTATGGAGAGAGGGCTATAGATGAAAAGGAAATTGAAGAGATTGCCGGTTGTTCTTATGCTTTTTTCCAAAAGGTATTCTCTTATATGAACGGAATCAGCCTGTCCGAATATATCCGGCTGCGTAAGCTTACATTTGCCGGATATGATTTAAAAGGCAGCTGCATTAGGATTGCAGAAGTAAGCAATAGATACGGATATGAATCACCTACCTCTTTTACTAAGGCGTTCCGCAGGTTTCACGGCGTTTCACCGAGAGAGGCAAGGAAGCACGAAACAAGGCTGCAGATTTATCCCCAAATGGAGAAGATACGAAAACAGCAGTATTCCTGGAATATTCAGACAAAAGAAGAGATCTGGCCGGCGGGGGTCTCTGATAATAAAGATGAATGGCAGTATTCAGTTATGATTGTATTGTCACAGCAGCTGGAAAGTGATTTCATAGGAGGCATTTCGCTGGGCGAAGTCCGTCCATCCATAAGGCATGAATTACGGAATGTTTCTGAATATAAGTTATCAGGACATACTTGGGCAGTTATAGAGTGCAGGGGTGAGGTACCGCGTGCAATACAAAATGGATGGAAATATTTAAAAGGGGAATGGCTGCCCAGACATTCATTCCAATATGGGGAATGCCCGGCGGTGGAATGGTATGGTGAAGGGAATCCAAAGGATAAGGATTATGTAAGCCAGATATGGATTCCTATCATTGTATGAAATATTAAATGTTCGGTGTGAAAATCACGGATTAGCTTATTTTTACAATTTTATGTGCGTCTCCCTTGATTACGGCGATCTGGATTTACACAATGTATAGAATAAGCTGCAGAATATTTTATAAGCAGGAAATAAACGGGTGATGAAAAGAGAATTTAAGAGAAGAAAGGATATATTTATGCAAAATGTATCCAGCCTTCTCTTTATGGAGTCAAAGTGGTACAGAATAGTCCGGTATGATACGAGGAATCCATACGGATCAGAGACTTTGCGTGTTATACTTTAGATAGATGCAATATTTTAATTTTGGCAGACAGCTTATGCTGGATGTGGTTTGGAACAGAAGTAACTTCGCTTTTTGGTGAAGTTTTTTTGTTTTTAGGAGACAAGAGAGTTTTGTATTGCATTGTGAGATTATGGAGAAAAGGAGGGAAAACATAAAAAAATAGGAAGGAGGTTTATCTGTAACTAGTACACCGAATAATAAGTAACCAGCCATATAACTTGCCTGATTTTCCATCTGCGTCGTTGTTGTCAATCGGCGTAGCGCCCACTACGCCTCATTCCTCCGCCTTGCATATGAAAAATCATTCTGCGTTATATGGCTAGGAACTTATTTTTCGGTGTACTAGTAAACAAGTTAACAATGTTGCGGACAGTAGTACTTTTGTGGAATCAAATGAGAATTTGAAGAGAATTGAATTGAAAATATTATGGTGAAAAGAAGGGCTTTTGGCCCTTCTTTTGGGTTTGCTTATTTCATGAAGCTGCCGTTTAAAATAGGCTGATAGGCTTCACATAAATTTCATTTTAGGAAATTCATTTTTCTTAAGACAGTTACTTGCAAAGCAATAAATGGAATGATATAATTCCTATAACAAAATAAACAGGGGAGCTTGTGTGACAGGCTGAGAGGAAGGTAGACCTTCGACCCTTGAACCTGATGCGGATAATGCCGCCGGAGGAAGTCGTGGAGATCGGTACTTTTTCAGGGGGCATGCTATGCAGATGTCTCCTGTTTTTTGTTGAGTTTTTGTAGCCAGGCAGACGATATCGGCCTGCCATCAACCGGGAAAGCGCCGCCATGCAGGGATGTTTTCTCTCATTTTACAAAGGAGTATCATACTATGTTTGAACAGATTTTTGAAAATGTACGGGGGAAGTCACCCCTGGTTCATTGTATCACCAACTATGTCACCGTCAACGACTGTGCCAATATGCTGCTGGCCTGCGGTGGCTCACCCATTATGGCAGATGACCCGGAGGATGCCGTGGAAATCACCGGCATCTGCAAAGGGCTGGCCATCAACATCGGCACACTGAATCAGCGCACCATTCCGGCTATGCTTGCTGCCGGGAAGCGTGCCAACGAGCTGGGGCATACTGTGGTGCTGGATCCGGTGGGAGCGGGGGCCTCTGCACTGCGGACGGATACGGCTTTTCGGCTGCTTGAGGAGCTGAAGCTTACGGTAATCCGGGGCAACATCTCGGAGATGAAGACGCTGGCTTACGGCAGCGGCACCACCAAAGGGGTGGATGCCGACGTGGCGGACAGGGTGACAGAAGACAATCTGGACGGGGCGGTATCCTTTGCCAGGGAGCTGGCCCGGCGCACCGGGGCGGTTATTGCTGTCACCGGAGCCATTGATATCGTGGCAGACAAAGAGCGGGCATTCTGTATCCGCAACGGCCGTCCGGAGATGTCTTCTATTACCGGGACCGGATGCCAGCTTTCCGTCCTGACGGCGGCCTTTGTCACCGCCAACCCGGAGCATCCCCTTGAGGCTGCAGCCGCGGCCGTGTGCGCCATGGGCCTGTGCGGGGAGATTGCCCACAGGCGTATGACCGAACTGGACGGCAACGCTTCCTATCGGAACTATATCATTGACGCCATGTACCGCCTGACTCCGGCAAGGTTGGAGAAAGGAGCAAATTATGAAGTGCGATAAACGCTATATGCTGCTCTATGCTGTTACTGACCGGGCCTGGACGGGGGAACGGATGCTCTATGAACAGGTGGAGGCGGCATTGAAGGGCGGTGTGACTTGTGTGCAGCTGCGGGAGAAAGAGTTAGATGAGGCGGCATTTCTTCAGGAGGCCAAAGATATCTGTGCCCTGTGCCGCCGGTATGGCGTGCCGTTCATTGTGAATGACAATGTGGACGTTGCTATCGCCTGCCAGGCGGACGGTATCCATGTGGGTCAGGAGGACATGGCGACGGGCGAGGTCCGCCGCCGGGTGGGGGACGCTATGATTCTGGGTGTCTCTGTCCATACGGTGGAAGAAGCACGCCGGGCTGTCTGGGACGGCGCGGACTATCTGGGCCTGGGGGCGGTGTTCCCCACAAGCACGAAGACAGATGTGGAGCAGATGACAAATGAAACCTTACGTGCCATCTGTGATGCGGTTGACGTGCCCGTTGTGGCCATCGGAGGCATTAACCGGGGCAACCTTCTTAAGCTGTCCGGCAGCGGCGTGGACGGTGTGGCCCTGGTATCAGCCATTTTTTCGGCGGAGGACATTGAGGATACCTGCCGAGAGCTTCGCCTGCTGGCAGAGGGGATGGTGAGGGCATGAGGATTCGCGGCGCGGTTTTTGATGTGGACGGCACGCTGTTGGACTCCATGTTTATCTGGGACACCATCGGAGAGACTTATCTGCGCTCTATCGGGTATGAGCCGAAAGAGAATCTGAACGAGGTGTTTAAGAATATGAGCCTGCGCCAGGCGGCCCGTTACTATCAGACCGAGTATGGCGTGACGCTTGGTATTGATGAGATCATGGATGGGGTCAACGCCATGTTGGAACGGTATTACTGTTTTGAGGTCCCGCTGAAACCAGGTGTGGAGGAGCTGCTTAAGCGGTTTAGGGCAAGTGGCGTCAAGCTGTGTATCGCCACTGCCACTGACCGGTATCTGGTGGAGGCCGCTCTGAAGCGGTGCAAAGCGCTGTCTTATTTTGGCGAGATTTTCACCTGCAATGAAGTGGGACATGGCAAGGACGAGCCGGATATCTTTGAGGCGGCGCTTCGCTTCCTGGGAACAGAAAAGTCAGAGACGGTTGTGTTTGATGACGCGCTCTATGCCATCAAAGCGGCGAAAGAAGCCGGGTTCCCTGTGGCGGCGGTCTGTGACAGCCATGAAAAAAATCAGGAAGAAATCCGCGTTCTGTCCGACGTATACCTGAAAGACTTGACGCAGCTGGATAAACTTCAGAAGTTCCTTACGGTTTAAGGAATTTACTTCCTAACATCCGGAAGCTTCAAGCGGCGGATCGGGGGTACCACTTTCCGTCGCTTAATAAAAATAATGCAAAGGAGAGATAGCAATGAGAACAGCATTATCAATCGCTGGGACAGACCCCAGCGGAGGCGCCGGGATTCAGGCCGATCTGAAAACGATGACCATGAACGGTGTTTTCGCCATGAGCGCCATTACGGCGCTGGTTGCGCAGAATACCACCGGTGTAAGAGAAATTGTAGAGATGACGCCCGATTTTCTCGGACAGCAGATTGACGCGGTATTTGAGGACATCCCGCCCGATGCGGTGAAGATCGGTATGGTGGCCTCCTGCGGACTGATTGAGAAGATTGCAGAACGGCTGCGCTTCTATCAGGCGGGGAACGTTGTGGTGGACCCGGTAATGGTGGCTACCAGCGGCGACCGGCTGATTTCCGAAGAGGCGGTGGATACACTGAAAACCTGCCTGCTCCCCCTGGCGGCTGTGGCTACGCCCAATATCCCGGAGGCAGAGATTCTGGCCGGCATGGCCATCCAAAGTCAGAAGGATATTGAAGCCGCGGCCAGACAGATCAGCGGCGCCTATGGATGCGCGGTTCTGCTCAAGGGCGGGCACAACATCAACGACGCCAATGACTACCTCTATGCGGATGGCGCGGGGACATGGTTCTACGGAACCCACATTGATAATCCCAACACCCACGGAACCGGCTGTACGTTGTCCAGCGCCATAGCGGCAAATCTGGCCAAGGGCTTTGACCTGCCCACATCCATCCGGCGGTCCAAAGAATATATCTCCGGCGCGCTTAATGCCATGCTGAACCTGGGGAAGAGCCGGGGACCTATGCAGCACAATTTCAATCTGACCGGTGAATACGCAAAGGAGGCGGAGTCATGAAGACAACTATAAAGACAACAGAGCGGCTTTTATCCGCAACAAAAGACATTTGGGCAGCTTACAATGAGCATCCCTTTGTGAAGGGTATCCAGGACGGTACTTTGGAGCAGGCGAAGTTCAAGTATTACATCATTCAGGATTACCTTTATCTGGAGGAGTATGCCAAGGTGTTCGCCCTGGGCATTGCCAAGGCAAAAAGCCCTGAAACCATTCAGCTTTTCTCCAAGTATGTGACCCTGCTGACCGAGGGAGAGATGGATATCCATCGGGGCTATATGGGTAAGTTCTCAGTTTCAAGAGGGGAACTGGAGGCAACGCCCCGGTCGCTGGACAATCTTTCCTATACGTCCTATATGCTCCGGGTGGCTTATGAAGAGGGGGAGGCGGAGATTCTGGCCGCTATCCTGTCCTGTGCCTACAGCTATGAGGTGATTGCCAAAAAGATTGTAGAGAACAATCCGTCGGCACAGGAGCATCCATTCTACGGCGATTGGGTCAGAGGCTACGCTGATCCCCATTACAGCGAAGCGAACCTCCTGCTGCTGGAAATGACAGACCGGCTGACCCTGCACTATACCGAACAGCAGGTGCGGCATCTGGAAGATATTTTTGTGGCCTGTTCCCGCTACGAGCTGGCTTTCTGGGAGATGGCCTGGAACATGAGCAAATAGGGCGCTGATTGTTGTGATAACGGAGCCTGCCGCTGTCTGCTTCTATAAGCCGGATGTCGTATATTTCCCACAGTTGTGTGGGATAGGATTCCATAATTTCACCGTTATACTGGATGCTGATGATATCCCCAACCTTTGGGGTGTGGGATTTTGGCATATATTCTATAGGGATTGAAATGCGGTCAGAGGATGATAATTCAGCAGAGCCCTCCACAGGTTCGACCAGTAAGGAATGCTCGCCGGCTTCTATAATGGCAGCCGAAAAAGAAGCCGAATGCTTTTTATCATCCGCTGAAGCTGCGGGATTACTGCTGTCTTCCTTTAAATTCCTGGAAAAGAGTATAAATACGGTAGGCATATCATGGCGGCCGCGGTTATTAGCCAGAATGCAGGTTTTTGTAGTATGGCATGTGTTTGCTCCTCCTGTCATTTTTGATTATATCTGCAAATAGAAAATACTTCCGCCGCCGTCTGTATCCTGCACGCCAAGCTTTAATTCTTCTATGATGATGCTGTCAAATTAACCAATGTCTTTCCAGTTTTGCAGACATGAATTTTAATATATTACTTACAAAAATCAGATATTATTGGATTTACAATCTCTGGCATATCAAAGAAATAGTTGTGACCCGATTTAGCCACTTCAAAAAGTTTACAGTTTGGCATTTTTTCTTTCCATAGTTTCATCGAATCTCGAATTTCTTTTATATCATGCTCCGCATATAAAAATAAACACTCTATTTGAGAATTACCTTTTAGCTTACTTAAGTTAAAATTATTCCATGCATTTTTTTGCATATCACATACACATTTCCAAGTAATCCCTTCTCGCACATAACGTTCTTTATTTTGTGCCCAAAGAAGTTGACAGCCTATTTTTCTTGTATAGAGCCAAAACAAAAGGCTTTTTTGAATATTTGTACTACCTACCACTATTTTATCAATTTGATTAGGTATCCTAATCAAGATTTCTTTGACAACCAACCCTCCATAGGAGTGTGCAATTAGGATTACCTTTTTGTTAGGGGAAAGCTTTACAATCAGTTTTATAACCTCAAAAGCAGCACTTTCAAATGAAAACCCATTCTGTTTACTGTTTCCGCAACCAGGTAAATCAACAAAAATCATTCTTTTATTGGGAAGCAGATTATATTGTTTTATAAATGATTCATGTGTGGTAAAACCACCATGAATAAATATCACCAATTGTCCTTCTTTACTACCACATTTTTTATAATACATATTTCACCTTCAAATCCTAATTTTTCTTGACTCTATTACATTACAATGGATAACGGAGCCTTTCGCTGTCTGCTTCTATAAACCGGATGTCATATATTTCCCCCAGTTGTGCGGGATAGGATTCCATAATTTCACCGTTATACTGGATGCTGATGATATCCCCAACCTTTGGAGTGTGGGATTTTGGCATATATTCTATAGGGATTGAAATGCGGTCAGAGGATGATAATTCAGCAGAGCCCTCTACAGGTTCGACCAGTAAGGAATGCTCGTCGGCTTCTATAATGGCAGCCGAAAAAGAAGCCGAATGCTTTTTGTCATCCGCTGAAGCTGCGGGATTACTGCTGTCATCCTTTGAATTGTTGGAAAAAAGTATAAATACGGTAATACATATCATGGCGGCTGCGGTTATTAGCCAGAATGCAGGTTTTTTGTAGTATGGCATGTGTTTGATCCTCCTGTCATTTTTGATTATATCTGCAAATAGAAAGTACTTCCGCCGCCGTCTGTATCCTGCACGCCAAGCTTTAATCCCTGGATTTTTGCAAGGGTAATGGCAATGGACAGGCCAAGTCCGAAATGGTCTTTTTTATTCCGGGATTTATCACTTTTATAAAAGCGGTCAAAGATAAATTCTTTTTCCTCGTCAGGGATTCCGGGGCCATGGTCCACGACATAAACCAGTGTATGGGGATGGCGGTGTTCAGCCCTGAGAAGGATTTTCCTTGAAGGCCGCGTCAGAGAATATGCGATGGCGTTATCGAGCAGTATGGTCAAAATCTGCCGGCACAGTTCAGGGTCTGCTGATACTGGCGGAAGCGGCTCCTCCGGCAGGCGTAACTGCAGGGTTCCGTTTTTGGACAGGCAGAGCGGTTCGTAAAGCTCCAAAAGGCTTAGGAGGAGATCGTCTATTTCAAATTTCCGTTTTCTTACAGCCCATTCTCTCTGTTCGGCAGAAGCAAGGAGCAGAAGATTTTTAATCAGGGCGCTTCCCCTGCGGCATTCGTTTTTAATAACAGAAAGCAGACGGGTATCCTCTGCTGAATGGGAAGAGACTGCATCTGCGGTCATTTGGATGACTGCAATCGGAGAACGAAGCTCATGGGAGGCTGCGGCTACAAAATCCTGCTGCTTTTGGTATGTTTCTTCCAGAGGGCGCAGGGAACGGCGGACGAACCAGCGGCCGCTCAGAAAGAGGAGCAGGATTCCAAACAGGTCGATAAATAAATAGAAACATCCGGTTTTCAGGGATTTCTTTCTGCTGTCAGAGATGTCCTGCAGCAGGGTGAGCTTCTTATATCCGGCAGGGGTCTGGAGGACAAGGATATTCCCAAGATAGACATCCCGGCTGTCTCCATGGATTTGAAATATGGAGGTCTGCAGCATGTTTGAGGAGATAGGGTAGGAATCTGTGAAAATGCCTTCCTTGTCCGCGGCTTTCTCTGCATATGAAAGAAGAACCTCCCGTCTCGTATCCGGTCTGTATGAACCAGGAAAGAAAAGGGGCGAGTTGTTTTCTTCTATATGAATGATGAGCTGGTTTTTCTCCTCCATCTGTGCCAGAAACAAATCCGTAAACTGGGAATTACCCTGAAGCTGGGACATCAGAGTAAAAAGATGTTTTTGGAACAGTGATTCCTGGCGGTTTTCCTGTGAGGTAAAGTAGAAAAGAAATGTTATGGACAGGATAAAAGTTATGATCAGCCCGGTACTTAAGGTATAAAGAAAAACTAACTTTCTCTGTAGTTTAGGAAACATTGCCGTCCTCCAATCGGTATCCCATGCCATGTACTGTGGCAATATTTGCGCGGCTCCCCATTGAGCGCAGGTGTTTTCTGAGAAAATAAATATATGTATCAAGATTGCCGTCTTCTACGGCGCTTTCTGAACCCCAGACACGCAGGAAGATCTGCTCCCTTGTCAGGGTCTTCCCCGGATTGCGTAAGAAGAATTCCATGAGGAGAGCCTTTTGTTTGGAAAGGCGCTGCTCTTTTTCGTTGCAGGTCAGAATCCTGGCCTCCATATCGAACTGGATATCCAGAAAGGATAGACAGGTCTGGTCTGAAAATGCATGCGGCCTTCTGGAGAGGGCGCGGATACGCGCAAGGAGCTCCTCTATGGCGTAGGGTTTTACCAGATAGTCGTCTGCTCCGCAGTCCAGGCCGGCAATCCGGTCGTCTACAGAACTCAGTGCAGTTGTCAGGATGATGGGTACGCTGATGTGATTCTGGCGGATGGCTTTCAGGATAGCCAGTCCGTCGAGCTCTGGCAGCATGCGGTCCAAAAGAATCAGGTCGTAAGCGCCGGACATGGCAAGATAGATTGCCTCACTTCCGGCGTGGCAGCAGTCAACGGTATGTTTTTTGGCAGAAAGCTGTAATTTTAAGGCACTGCATAATTCTCTGTCGTCTTCTACAATTAAAATACGCATCTTTCATACTCCTTACTTTGAATCATATAAATCACAATGCGATTCTATCATCAGGGCAGACTGCGGACAATAACCTCGTTCTCTTTTGCAAAATGAAGGGCCGTTTTTGTATTTTATAAATCTTTTCATACTTGGTTGGAGGGAGATGGGGGAGGATAAATGATTTTTTTGGTGTGGATATAGAAATTAAAAATAGGAGCTTGATTTATATCAAACTCCTATTTTAAAAATAATCATAAAAAATATAATCCATGT
>Ga0137308_102324_pt1 | contig 13158 bp, 16 predicted proteins | sample Inofrocosms_June_FD_97181 | JGI IMG/M metagenome (GOLD analysis project Ga0137308, IMG submission 97181) | Mouse cecal microbial communities from Vienna, Austria - N-Acetylneuraminic and N-Acetylglucosamine D2O microcosms_June | ecosystem: Host-associated > Mammals > Digestive system > Large...
TGCGGTGCGCAGTATGAATAAAGCATTGGCAGGAGAATATATTGATATTCTTTAAAAAAGGCGATATAAGGCACTAGGACAAAAAGGGCCTGGAAGATAGTTCTTCCAGACCCTTCTTGCGTTAGCGTCGTTTATACACGATATGCTACAAGAGCTACGTGTTCACCTGTTTCTTTGGCAAGCTCCACCTCTAAGTTTGTGATTTTTTGCTTGCAGATTTCAGTTAAATCTGCATATTGGTCTTCTTCTGCAAGGACGTTTGCGACTCGTTCAGCTGCGGATTTGCAGTTAGCTGGTAATTCTGTGACCGTTGATTGTACATCTGCCATTTTGGCCATACCTCCTGATAGCGTTTGGCATCTGTGCAAAAGATGCATAGATGCGTTACTCTCTAGTATGCTCCAAATCAGACAAAAGTATTTCCGTTTAGTGGCAGATTTGATAATTCTGAGAGCAGCGATAATCCTTCTGAAGCGATAGAGACAAGGCTTTCTACATGGATATAATCCGTTGCACTTTTGTCAAATAGGATATTGGCCTGTGCAGGGAATTCATCGTCTCCATCCCAGAACAAAAATCGTACAGGAATACAGGAAAAGGCCAAAAGCTCATATCCGGCATCGGAATGTGAGAGCTTTTGTCCGCCCATAGCTTCACAGGCTGCTTTTAGTTCTTCTAGATGCCCTGAAAAGGTGGCTGCAAAGACATCGATAACCGTCTTTTGAAAAGCAGGGCCAAAAGGAGAAGCATCTTTTAGGCTGCGAAATGGCAGCCATTCTCCTTGAAAGGAAGCAGTATCTTTACAATACCAGAGGAGTGTATAAATATTTAGTTTGCAAAAAAGTGTCAGTGGTTTTTGGTCTTTTAGACAGATAATCTCTCCGGTCTTTTTGTGAATTCCATATTTTTTGTGGAAATAGATAAGCATAAGATAGTTATCTTCTTCTTTTAGTTCTGGCAATTTATGTAGCAGTTCTTTTTGGTCCATTGTTAGAAAACGCGTTTGCCATTCCTGGCACCATTTTTCGTAGTTGTTTTGGCACATGTGTTTCACTCCTTTTGCATCTTTGATATAAATTTATTGTAACATAATCTGGAAAATAAAAGCAATCCAATGAAAATGAATTTTAACACAATCCCTTATCGACAAATGAGGGAAAATTGTGTAAAATAGATAAAGGGGCAGATATGAAAATTGCATTAGGACAGCTTGCGCTGTATTGGGAAGATAAAGAGTCTAATTTAAAAAAAGTATCCTCTTGTTTAGAATTGTTAGCATCGAAAGGAGTCTCTCTTTTTTTATTGCCTGAGATGAGTCTGACAGGATTTTCGATGCATACAGACAGAACAAAAGAGTCGAAGAAAGAAACGGTTAAAAAGACGAGAGAATTGGCAGAGAAGTATCAGATAATGATAGGAATTGGATGGGTGAAGGATATGGGTTCTCTTTGTGAGAATCACTATTCTCTGGTGGCGCCGGAAGGTGAGCTTTTGGACTATGCAAAGATTCATCCATTTCGCTATGGAAAAGAGACCGAGTATTTTCAAGGGGGGACTTCCCTTGCTCTTTGCAGATGTGAGGATTTTCAAGTTGGGGTACAGATATGCTATGACCTTCGCTTTCCAGAACCGTTTCAGAGGCTTTCTAGAAAGGCAGATTTGATTGTGGTGCCGGCTAATTGGCCGGCAGTAAGAAAAGAGCACTGGAGCTGCCTTCTAAGAGCCAGAGCGATTGAAAATATGTCCTATATCGCAGGGGTGAACTGTACTGGTGAGATGGGCGGACAGTATTATAGCGGGGATTCCGCTATCTATGCGCCGGATGGAACAATGCTTACAGCAGAAGTACTTTACCTGGATAGACAGAATACAGAGCAGCTTCAGCTCTATAACCTGACAAATGATGTCTGCCAATATCGGAGTGCATTTCCGGTAAAAGAGGACCGAAAAGAGGACCTCTATTGTATTCTATAGAAAGAATTGCTAAGAATCATGAAAGAGAAAAGTGAACTGACAGGTACCAGCGTAGACCGCGGAATTAAGCTTTTAAGAGAGATGTCGGAGGAAGGTAAGGCAGAAATACTACTTGGAGTAGAGGCGTTTGTAACACTACTGATGCAATATCGGTGTGCGATTCGGGAGATGGAGACCAAGTTAAATGTCTTAAACGAAGAATTTTCTCTGCGTCATGAGCGCAATCCGATTGATTCGATTGAAAGCCGAGTCAAAGACCCATCGAGCATTATTGAGAAGATGAATCGAAAAGGTCATGAATTGACGGTGGAAAATATCGAAGCAAAGCTAAACGATGTGGCGGGGATTCGGGTTATCTGTTCTTTTGTAGGAGATATTTATTATCTGGCTTCGATGCTCTCGGCACAGGATGATTTGGAAGTCTTAAAAGTTAAGGATTATATTAAGCATCCCAAGAAAAATGGATACAGAAGTCTGCATCTGATTATCCAGATTCCGATTTTTTTGTCTGACCAGAAGAAATATATGCGGGTGGAAGTACAATTTCGCACGATTGCAATGGATTTTTGGGCAAGTCTTGACCATAAGTTAAAATATAAGAAGAATGTAAAAAATGCAGACCTGATTGTAGAAGAGCTGCGCAAATGTGCAGATATCATCAGCACCGTAGATAACCGGATGCAGGAGATACGGGATATGATAGAAAAAGGAGAATCCGAATAAAACCAATATTTGGTAACAAATGTTACGGTGAAAATGGACAAGACAGGGTAAGCTAATAATAATATTATATATTCAGGAGGTAAAAAGATGAAAAAATATGTTTGTGGACCATGTGGCTACGAGTATGACCCAACAGTTGGAGACCCAGATAATGGGATTGCTCCAGGCACTGCTTTTGAAGACCTTCCAGAGGATTGGGTATGTCCGATATGCGGTGTAGGGAAAGAGGATTTTGAAGAAGCATAAGTAAGCGTAGGAAGCTGCCACAGATAAGTCTGTGACAGCTTCCTAACTGATTCCAGCATTGAGGTACATATGAAAGATTATTTACAAAGCCTGTTATTTCAGCAGATTACAAGAGAAGAAGCAGAGAAGATGCTTTTGTGTTCTAAGGCGCAGTTTCGGGATTATCGGGCGGGGAGCATTATCTTCGGGGAGACAGACAGGCCACAGTTTTTGTACCTTTTGCTAGAAGGAAAAGTACAGATTGCCAAGCATCTGCCTTCCGGGAAACGCAACCTTTTGTTTCAGGTAAAAGAGATGGAGGTATTTGGAGAAATATTTTCCAATACGAAGGAGGAATATTATTGGTATGAGGCGACTGCGGTCAGGCCTTCAAAAGTGTTGGTTCTTCCACAGCATTTTATCTATGGTGTGTGTTCCAATGCCTGTGATCACCATAAGATGGTGATTCGCAATCTCTTGGATATTCAGGCGAGAAACAACTTACAGATGACAAAAAAACTACATATTATTACCAATACCACCTTAAAACAGAAGATTGCGCTGTGGCTTTTGGATGTTAGCAAAGGACAGAAGAAAGTCGTGATGGATATGAACCGGGAAGAATTATCAGATTATCTGGGCGTAACGCGTCCGTCTCTCTCCCGGACTTTGATGGAGATGCAAAAACAGGGACTTATCCGGGTGAAAGGTAAGACCATCTGGATGGAAAATATACAAGAAATAGAAAAGATTATGGAGGATGAATGATGAAAGACGTAACAGTTACCGATTCGATATTGTATGTGGGTTGTGATGACAAGGATATTGACTTATTTGAGAGTCAGTATCATGTTCCAAATGGAGTATCCTATAATTCCTATGTGATTTTAGATGATAAGATTGCAGTGATGGATACAACAGACCCAAGAGTAACCAAGGAGTGGCTTGCGAATGTGGAGAAAGTCTTAGAAGGGCGTACCCCGGATTATCTGGTAATTAACCATATGGAGCCAGACCATGCCGGAAATATTCAGAAGATTGCAGAAAAATATCCTGATATGAAATTAGTCAGCAATCCCAAAGTCTTCTCTATGCTGCCACAGTTCTTTGATTTTGACTTAACAGGCCGGACAGTGGAAGTAAAAGAAGGAGATACGTTAAGCCTTGGCAAACATACCCTTCAGTTTTTCTTAGCACCTATGGTACACTGGCCAGAGGCAATGGTGACTTATGAGCAATCCGAAAAAGTGCTGTTCTCTGCCGATGGCTTTGGCAAATTCGGTGCACTTGATGCGAAAGAAGAATGGGCAGATGAAGCAAGACGCTATTTTATCAATATTGTTGGAAAATACGGTGCACAGGTGCAGGCACTTCTTAAGAAAGCAGCAACTTTGGATATTGCGATAATCTGTCCTTTGCATGGACCAATTTTAAAAGAAAATTTAGGTTACTATATTGGAAAATATCTGACCTGGTCTTCTTATGAGCCAGAAGAGAAAGGCATTGTGGTAGCATGTGCATCGATTCATGGCAATACCCGCCGTGCAATGCAGCGTTTTGTGGAGATTCTAAAGGAAAAAGGCGAGAAAAATGTAGTCTTCTTTGACCTGGCAAGAGATGATATGGCAGAGGCTATCTCCTGTGCGTATCGTTATGACAGGCTGGTAGTTGCATCTGCAACATATGATGCAAATCTGTTCCCATGTATGGAAGATTTTTTGTATCATCTGAAGATTAAAAATTTCCAGAACCGCAAGGTGGCGATAGTAGAAAATGGAAGTTGGGCGCCAATGGCTGGCAAACTAATGAAAGCTTATTTTGAAGGAATGAAAAATATAGAGCTCTTAGATCCGCTTGTTACCATTAAATCAACGGCAAATGAGAAGAATTTTGAGGAGCTTTGTACACTGGCAGATACACTATTGGCATAAATTTCTGAATAAGATAGCAAGAATGAGACAGAGTATGTAGAAACGGCATACTCTGTTTTTTTTGTGAAAGAAAATGCGGGAATTTATACAAATGTACCAAAAACAACTGATTTATTTCGCACGAATCCGGGCAAAATTAGAAAGGAATGAAAGCACTTTCAAAAGGGCTTCAAAGTGTTGAAAATAAAAAATAAACCACATATACTTGGTCCATAAACAAAGGAGGTCAGAGGATGACAAACAAAAAGGTGGAACAGTTAAAGGGAAAACTTATCGTCTCCTGTCAGGCATTGCCTCATGAGCCACTTCATTCTTCTTTTATTATGGGAAGAATGGCGTTGGCAGCAAAAGAGGGCGGCGCATATGGGATTCGGGCAAACACAAAGGAAGATATCAAGGAGATTCAGTCTCAGGTAGACCTTCCGATTATTGGAATCGTAAAACGGGATTATGAAGGCAGCAATGTCTATATCACACCTACACTTTTAGAAGTGGAAGAACTGATGGAGGTAAAACCAGAGATTATCGCAATGGATGCCACATCTGCACTAAGGCCTGGGGGAGTGACCCTGGATGAATTCTTCCATCAAGTCAAGGAGCGGTATAAAGACCAGCTTTTTATGGCGGACTGCTCAACGGTTGAGGAAGCATTACATGCGGATGAACTGGGATTTGATTTTATTGGAACGACCATGGTAGGCTATACGCCGCAGAGTAAGCATCTAAAGATTGAAGACAATGATTTCGAGATTTTAAGAACAATTGTAGATGGTGTGAAGCATCACGTGATTGCAGAAGGCAATATCAATACACCCGAAAAGGCAAAGAGAGTGTTAGAGCTTGGAGCATTTAGCGTGGTAGTAGGCTCCATTATTACCAGACCACAGCTGATTACAAAATCGTTTGCAGATGCACTTTTATAATCTGTAAAAGTATGAACTTTAGATAATAAGGAGAGAATCATGAGAAATTTAGAAAAATATAAAGGCGTGATACCAGCATTTTATGCATGTTATGATGAGGAAGGCAATATCAGCCCAGAGAGAGTACAAAAACTTACCCAATATTTTGTGGAAAAGGGAGTAAAAGGACTCTATGTCAACGGTTCTTCAGGAGAGTGCATCTACCAGAGCGTAGAAGACAGAAAAATCGTATTGGAGAACGTAATGAAAGCAGCTGATGGAAAGCTTACGATTATTAACCATGTGGCTTGCAATAACACCAAGGACAGTATGGAGCTTGCAAAACATGCAGAAAGTTTAGGTGTGGATGCAATCGCAGCCATTCCGCCGATTTATTTCCGCCTGCCAGAACATGCCATTGCCAAATATTGGAATGATATCAGCGATGCAGCACCAAATACGGACTTTGTTATCTACAATATTCCACAGCTTGCTGGTGTTGCTCTGACCATGGGACTGTTTGAGACAATGCGTGAGAATCCGCGTGTGATTGGCGTTAAGAATTCTTCGATGCCGGTGCAGGATATTCAGATGTTTAAACAGGCTGCTGGCGAAGACTATATTATCTTCAATGGACCGGACGAGCAGTTTGTAAGTGGACGCGTGATTGGAGCAGAAGGCGGAATTGGCGGAACCTATGGAGCGATGCCTGACTTATTCCTGAAACTGGATGAATTTATCAAAGAAAATAAGATGGAAGAAGCAATGAAGCTTCAGTATACTATCAATTCTATTATCTACAAGTTATGTGCAGCACATGGAAATATGTATGGGGTAATCAAGGCTGTGCTGCGTATCAATGAAGAATTAGAGCTTGGCAGCGTACGTGCACCACTCGCAGCGCTTGTAGAGAGTGATATGCCAGTGGTAGAAGAAGCAGCCAGAATGATTCGGGCAGCCAGAGCAAAATATTTTTAAAGAAAAGGAAGTAAGGAAACTGATAAACGAAGCACAAGATAAAGAATAGAGGGGAATTATGCAAGGTTTTACGATAGTTGATTTGATTATACTGGTGGTCTATTTGGCGGCGGTTCTCTTTGCAGGACTTCATTTTGCCAAAAAAGAGATGAAAGGAAAAGAATATTTCAAAGGAGACGGAACCGTGCCGTGGTGGGTAACTTCGGTATCCATCTTTGCTACGCTGTTAAGTCCCATTTCCTTTTTGTCACTGGCCGGCAATTCTTATGCCGGAACATGGCTGATGTGGTTTGCACAGCTTGGTATGATACTGGCAATTCCGCTGACCATTAAATTTTTCCTTCCAATCTACAGTAAGTTAGATATTGATACCGCATATCACTATCTGGAGCTGCGTTTTGGAAGCAAGGGTCTGCGTGTGTTGGGTGCTGTGATGTTTATTATCTATCAGGTAGGCCGTATGTCTATTATTATGTATCTGCCTTGTATGGTACTTGGAAGCCTGACAGGTATCAGCGTCAATCTTCTGATTATCATTATGGGTGTGATTGCAATTATCTACTCTTATACAGGTGGACTCAAATCCGTACTTTGGACCGATTTTATTCAAGGTTCTGTACTTTTAATCGGTGTCACTTTCGCACTGGTGTTCTTGGTAGCACATATCAATGGAGGAATCGGTGCAATCTTTAGCGCATTGTCAGTAGAAGGAAAATTCTTGGCAGCTGACCAGCCAATTTTCGATATCAATCTGTTAAAAGACAGTGTATTTTTAATGATTGTAGGCGCTGGATTTAACACGATGGGTTCTTATGTATCAAGTCAGGATATTGTACAGCGCTTTACAACAACAACCGATACAAAAAAATTAAATAAGATGATGCTGACAAATGGCGCATTGTCTATCTTTATTGCAACTGTTTTCTATCTGATTGGTACCGGACTGTATGTCTTCTATCAGCAGAATACTTTACCACCAGCAGCTGCACAGGACCAGATTTTTGCATCCTATATCGCGTTTGAGCTTCCGGTAGGTATTACAGGACTTTTATTGGCAGCTATCTATGCGGCTTCTCAGTCTACACTTTCCACAGGTCTTAACTCTGTGGCAGCAAGCTGGACACTGGATATTCAGGCACGTCTGTCCAAGAAAGAATTAAGCTTTGAGACACAGACCAAGATTGGTCAGTATGTATCTTTGATTGTTGGTATTTTCTCCATTTTAGTATCAATTGTACTGGCAAACGGCGGAGTGAAGTCAGCATATGAATGGTTTAATGGATTTATGGGTCTGGTACTTGGTATCTTGATTGGTACATTTATCTTAGGCGCATTTACAAAGGTTGCCAATACTTTTGGCGCAACGCTGGCATTTATTGCTGCTTCTCTTGTAATGGTTGGAATCAAATATTTTGCACCGGCAGGCAGCATCTCTATCTGGTCTTATTCGATTATCTCGATTGCAGTATCCTTGGTAGTTGGTATTCCTGCAAGTATGATTTGGCGGTCGATGAAGGGAGATACTTCTGTACCAGCAGCAAATACAACGATTTTTAAGAATTAAGAGAAAGGTCAGTGGGAAAGCATGGTTTTTGGAAATATAAAGGATATAAAAGCGTATGGAATGCTTGAAGAACAGGTTCTTATGTGTCTGAAATGGGCAAAAGAACATGATTTAACAGGACTTTCGGCTGGACGGCATGAGATTGATGGAGAACGTTTGTTTGTTAATATTGTGGAGTATCGTACCACAACCGCCCAAGAACGTTTCTGGGAGGCGCACAGAGATTATCTGGATGTGCATCTGATGCTTACAGGGACCGAACAGATTGATTTGAACTTTATATCGAATATGGATGTCAAAGAGTATCAAAAAGAGACGGATTTTCTTCCGATGGATGGAGAGAAGAAAGTGTCCGTGGTACTTGAAGAAGGAGATTATCTGGTGTGCTATCCAGGGGATGGGCATCGAACGGCGGTAGCTGTGGAGAAGCCTTCTGATATTAAGAAAGCGATATTTAAAGTACAAGTGTAATATGTGTAGGTCATGATGGTATAATGACGCTAGGACAGGAGGGAAGTAGATTTCCTAAAGACCCCGCTCGCGCTTAATGAACGCCTATAGCGGTACTAAATTCGCGACTGCGCGGCTTTACGCCGCTTGCGCTCATTAAGTGCCGATGGCGTCCAATGGGTCTTTTGGGAATCTACTTCCCTCCTGCCCTAGCTGATGGTGTTTGCCGATACTTATAAAATAGAGATTGACATAAAATATTCTGATATGGGATATTTATTATAGGGTATTGGATTTAGTAGATGGAGGAAGAAATGAGAAAATATGTTTGTATTGATATTGGTGGAACGGCTATAAAGTATGGAATAATTGATGAGAATGGGAATGTATTGGAGCGGGGAAAAGAAAAGACGATGGCTCATCTTGGTGGGAAGAGAATTGTTGAGAGAGCGATGGAGCTGGTAAGACAATATCAGAGAGAATATATTTTGTCAGGTATTTGTATCTCCACAGCAGGAATGGTGGATTGTGAAAAAGGAGAGGTCATCTATTCGGCGCCTTTGATTCCAGAATATATGGGGACACAGTGGAAAAAAGAGATGGAAGCGATGTTTCATCTGCCTTGTGAGGTAGAGAACGATGTGAACTGTGCCGGGCTTGCAGAGAGTATATCGGGAGCTGCAAAAGGGAGTAAGGTAACGCTTTGTCTGACAATTGGAACAGGAATTGGTGGCTGTATCTTGATAGGACACAGAGTATTTCACGGATTCTCTAACAGTGCTTGTGAAGTAGGATATATGCATATGGGAGACAGTGATTTTCAGACACTTGGAGCGACGAGTGGACTTTGTAAGAAGGTGGCTTTGGAAAAAGGAGAAAGTCTAAAAGACTGGGATGGATTTCGAATATTTGAGGAGGCTAAAGCAGGAGATTTAGTCTGTGTAAAGGCAATAGAGGAGATGAGCGATGTCCTTGGCAGGGGAATTGCCGATATTTGTTATGTACTTAATCCACAGATGGTGGTGCTTGGCGGCGGGATTATGGAGCAGGAAGAATATCTAAAGCCTAGGATTCGGAGGGCACTTGATAAATATTTAATCTCAGATATTGCGAAGAAGACAGAGCTTCGGATGGCAGAACATAAGAACGATGCAGGGATGGTTGGTGCATTTTATCATTTTCTAATCTGTCAGGGGAAAAGTAAGTGGTAGAGGGGCAATGAAATGGAATATTATGTAAAATCAGTGCTTCCAGTCATAGAATCCAACTATGAAAATTTTACAACGGTGGAGCGGACGATTGGAGACTTTTTCTTGAAAAATCAAGAGCGTCTGGATTTTTCTTCTAAAGCGATATCAGAACGTTTGTTTGTATCGGAAGCGTCGCTTTCCCGCTTTGCAAAGAAATGCGGATATCGCGGATACCGGGAATTTGTCTACCAGTATGAGCAGACATTTGTTGAGAAAAATCAGCCAATGACCGGACATACGCGTATGGCGTTAAATGCATATCAAGAGCTGTTAAATAAGACCTACAGTTTGTTAAATGAGCGGCAGATTGTCAGAATCTGCCGTTTCCTTGGTGAGGCAGCACGGGTATTTGTGTGTGGAATCGGAAGTTCTGGACTTGCGGCAAGGGAGATGGAGATGCGTTTTATGCGAATTGGGGTCAATATCTATTCGATACAGGAGCCGGATTTGATGCGGATGCGGGCTGTCTTTCAGAATCAGACAAGCGCTGTTTTTGGGTTTAGCATCAGCGGAGAGACAAAAGATGTGCTGTATCTGCTTCAAGAGGCTCATAAAAATGGTTCTAAGACGATTCTGATTACCTCTAAGAATAAAGAAGGATTTGAAGAAATCTGTGATGAATTGGTATTAGTGCCCTCTCTGCAATATTTAGACTATGGCAACGTTATCTCTCCACAGTTTCCGATTCTGGTGATGCTAGATGTTATCTATTCTTATTACATAGAGCAGAATAAGCAGGAGAAGGAAGAATGGCATGTGGATACGGTGCGGGCGGTGAAGAAGAGGAAGTAATCTCATTTATTATAGTTAGCTTGAAAATAAGCAACACCTTTAGTATAATTAAGAAAATTTGTTTCTATGAAACAGCTTCTAGATAGAAAGGTGGTGAAAGCTATTGAAGGCAGATACAATTACAAAAGATTATATGTCAGATACGGCTATATTTGCAGATGTATTCAACTATTACATTTATGGGGGAGAACAAATTATTCAAGCAGAACAATTAATAGAACGTGATTCAACAAAGATTACGCTTCCCTATGGTGCAGATGGTGCCGTTGTGCCAGTTCAAAAGTTTCGAGATGTACAAAAGTTGTATGCGGCTATGACAGATGGAAATTTGGGTTATGTTCTTTATGGAATCGAAGCGCAATCTGAAATTCATTATGCAGCTGCTGTAAAAAATAATCTTTATGATGCGATGGAATATGCCGGACAGGTAGAAGAAGCAGCACGCTCACACCGTAGAGCAATGAAACAGGCAGATGCAATGCAGAAAAAACCAAATGCAGGAGAATTTTTAAGTGGATTTTGGAAAGAAGACCGATTAATTCCATCTGTGACAGTGATGCTTTATTTTTCACCAGATGTATGGGATGGCCCGTTAAGTCTTTTTGATATGATGGAAGTAAAAGATTCTAGGATATTTTCTTTCTTAGACAATTATCATGTACGATTGATAGCTCCAGCTCAGATGACTGATGAGGAAATTATGAAATTTCAGTCCAGCTTGCGCGAAGTTATATTTTTTATTAAGTATTCAAAAGACAGAAAGAATTTAGGGAGGATATTAAAAACGAATGAAAAACGCTTTCGAGAAGTAGAACGTAGAGCGGCAGATGTGATTGAGGCGATTACACATACAGGATTGAAATATGATGAAAGCGAGGAGGTAGTGGATATGTGTCAGGCAATTCAAGAAATGAAAATAGAATTTGAGCGGAGTGGAGAACAAAAAGGTGAGTTGAAAAAGGCAAAGGAAACGGCTGGAAAATTGTATGAAATGGGATTTGAGGCTGAGAAGATAGCACAAGTGGTTGGCTATACGGTAGAAACCGTAAAAGAATGGCTTGTACTGAAATAATTATTAACATAGTATATAAACAAAACACCAGAGCACATTATTTCCAAAAACAGGAGATAATGTGCTTTTTGTTATGCTCATGATAGCAAGGAATTTTTTGCATTTTTTAATAAGGTCTGTTATGATAAGAAACAGGAGGGGTAACGATGAAAAAAGATGAGATTTTTGTGATTTATGGAACAGAATATAAGAAGATGACCATAGAGCTTTTAGAAGCTTGTAAGCTTGCCGATATGATTGGAGACCGTCAAAAGAGGATTGGGATTAAGCCGAATCTTGTCTCACCTTCTGAGGCGTCTTATGGGGCTACGACACACCCGGAGGTTGTAGAGGGACTTCTTCAGTATCTAAAAGAGCATGGATTTTCTGAGATTACAATTATGGAGGGCTCCTGGATTGGAGCGAAGACCAAAGAGGCTTTTAAAACGTGTGGTTATGATACACTTGCAAAGCGCTACGGCGTGGCACTTGTGGATGCGCAGAAAGAGAAGTCTGTGACAGTGGATTGTAAAGGCATGGAGCTTCATCTGTGCAACTGTGCGCTGCAAGTGGACTATATGATTAATGTACCTGTGATGAAAGGACATTGTCAGACCAGGATTACCTGTGCACTGAAAAATATGAAAGGACTTCTGCCCAATACGGAGAAAAGGCGTTTTCATACGATGGGGCTTCATAAGCCGATTGGGCATCTCTCGATGGGGATTCGCCAGGATTTTATCTTGGTGGATAGCATCTGTGGGGATTTAAGCTTTGAGGATGGTGGCAATCCAACACAGATGAATCGTCTCTTTGCAGCAGCAGACCCCGTGCTCTGTGACGCCTATGTATGTCGGCTTCTTCAGTATCAGACCGAGGAAGTACCCTATATTGAACTGGCAGAGAAGCTTGGCGCAGGGTCTTCGGATATGGATAAGGCTTTGGTGCGAGAATTAAATATGCCAGAGCATATGATAAAGCTGCCGGATAAAGAACGCGTGATGAAGCTTCGCGAGATGACCGAAGATGTGGATTCTTGCAGTGCCTGCTATGGATATCTGCTCCCCGCATTGGATATGCTGGAAAAAGAAGGACTTTTAAAGGATTTTCCAGAGAAAATCTGTATTGGCCAGGGATTTCGGGGGAAGAGCGGAAAGCTTGGAATTGGAAATTGCACCAAAGATTTTCAATACACCCTAAAAGGCTGTCCGCCGACGGAACAAGAGATGTATGAATTTTTAAAAAATTATCTAAAAGAGGAATGATAGATTGTTACAAACAGAAAGAAACAAAGAGACTATAGAAAAAGAACGGGCAC
>Ga0137308_101588_pt2 | contig 13150 bp, 13 predicted proteins | sample Inofrocosms_June_FD_97181 | JGI IMG/M metagenome (GOLD analysis project Ga0137308, IMG submission 97181) | Mouse cecal microbial communities from Vienna, Austria - N-Acetylneuraminic and N-Acetylglucosamine D2O microcosms_June | ecosystem: Host-associated > Mammals > Digestive system > Large...
GGTTTTCGTCCAGCTCCTTCTGGCTAATAAAATGGACCGTCGTATCATAATCCGCAAAGTAATTGGGCATGGTCACGATCTCTTTCCGAATCGCGTCCAGATCCGCCCCGTCCTCTGCCACCACAAAACACTCCCTGGTATGCTTTTCTCTGACAGACAGGTCCGGATTGCTTCCGCTCCTCACGGCCTCCAGTGCTTTTTCCACCGGAATGGTGTATTGTCTGGCGTCCTTTACCCCTTTGATCCTGCGGATGGCATCCGAATGGCCCTGGCTCACGCCTTTCCCCCAGAACGTATAATCGCATCCTCCCGGCAGAACGGCGTTGGCGTACAGCCGGTTCAGGGAGAACATCCCAGGGTCCCACCCTGCACAGATCAGCCCCACATGGCCGCTTTCCTTTGCCGCCTTGTCCACAGCCTCAAAATGTTCCGGTATCTTTGCGTGGGTGTCAAAGCTGTCCACCACATTAAACAATTTTGCCATCTCCGGCGTCTGCACCGGAAGATCCGTGGCGCTTCCTCCGCACAGAATCATCACGTCAATAGAATCTTTCATGGAAGGCGCTTCCTCGGCCCTGTATACCGGCGCCCCTTTTGTCAATATACGCAAACTCCCCGGATCCCTTCTGGTAAACACCGCCGCCAGCTCCATATCCGGGTTGTGCTTCACTGCGCACTCCACCCCTCTTCCCAGATTTCCATAGCCCAATATCCCGATCCTGATCGCCATAACCAATATCTCCTTCCTATATAAATGTCATTCTTTCTTCTTGAATATTTGTTTTTATATTTTTCTCCTACCTCTCTTAAAGGGGACGCTGCATTTCTGCTTCCCTTATGTTACCAACATTTTTTACACTGCGCAACTGTTTCTTTTATTAACACCTTTTTAGTTGACACGAAAAAATATTTGTGCTAGATTAAAGGCACAACAGAAAAAACCTGTGAGGGAGTAGTAAGCACATTCTCAAGGAATGTGTGGCAAGTCAACAACCCCGGCCCCTTTGGTCTGGCTTGTCTTAAATAACGAGACTCATGTATAGCCGCAGCGGTTATGCATCGGTCTTATTTTTTGACCTTCTGAATAGCCGTCCGCAGCTGTCAGGGGTCTTTTCTTTTGTAAAAAAATAAGAAAGGACGAACACACTATGAACCTTGCAGTTATCTTAGCCCTGTTTCTCTTAGGGATCATCCTCATCGTAAAGGGAGGAGACTTTTTTGTGGATGCCGCTTCCTGGATCGCCGCGGTCAGCGGTATTCCCAAGCTGATCATCGGCGCGACCATCGTAAGTCTGGCCACTACCATGCCTGAAATGCTGGTTTCTATGATGGCTGCCCTCCAGGGCAAAGTGGATATGTCCATCGGCAATGCCGTGGGGAGCGTCACCGCTAACATCGGCCTGATCATGGCCATCTCCCTGTTCTTTATGCCGGGACCCATACGGCGGATGGACTATCTGCCAAAAGCGGTATTGATGATGGGCGCTGCCCTGATGATCGTTATCGCTGGCTTTCAGGGCCACGTCTCCATCTTCATGTCTATTGTCCTCCTGATTATTTTCGTCATCTTTATTTTCGAAAATATCAACTCTGCCAAGCGAACCTTAACCGCCCAGAGCCTGGACGGCAGCTCCCCCAAACGGTCACGCCCCTCTGGAAAAGAGGTGACGACCAACCTGATAAAATTTGTCCTGGGCGCTGTGGGGATCGTGGTAGGCGCTGACCTTTTGGTGGATAACGGAAGCGAGCTTGCCAGGATCGTGGGGATTTCCGAGAGGATCATCGGCGTGACCATTGTGGCCGTCGGAACGTCTCTTCCGAAGCTGGTGCCCACGATCACCGCCGTAGCCAAAAAACAGTCTTCCCTGTCTGTGGGCAATATCCTGGGAGCCAATATCCTGGATCTTTCCCTGATCATGCCTCTGTGCGCCGTGGTATCCGGCAAACCGCTGCCCATCTCCCAGGCATCCGCCATGGCAGATTTGCCGGCCTGTCTCCTTGTAGGGATCATTGCCGTCGTTCCCGCCATGATTTCTTCTAAATTCAGCAGATGGCAGGGGATCCTGCTTATGGCTGTGTATCTTGCTTATGTGATCATTACCTGCTTCTTTATGGGAGCGTGATAGAACGGAAGATGCAGCGCTGAGAGCATCCGGCTCAAAACAAGAGCCGATTTCAATGGCCGGGTTTCGGGCCGCACCATGACCAAGGGGCGTTAGCCGTAAAGTCTATTCTGGGAGAAGAGTTCTAAACACGCTCCGGGATTTATAAAAAACGGCTGCTTTTCCCTATCTCCATGCCTGTGCGCAGCATCCGGAACATCCGGTCTGCTGCGCCGCTATACAGTTCCTGTGCCCGCTCCATGGCTTCCTCCATATCCATGGCCTGGTTGATGGCCGTCATAATGCTCTCCACCCCAAATCCATAAATCTTCTCCGCCCCGGTTTCCATACCTCCCGCCAGAGCCACCGCCGGTACCCCCCTGGACCGGCATCGCTGTCCCACCCCCTTTGGCACCTTGCCGAAGGCGGACTGCCAGTCAATGCGGCCCTCCCCTGTAACCACCAGATCCGCCCCCTCTAACAGCCCGTCAAAATCCATGAGATCCAGCACCGTCTCGATCCCTGACCGCAGCCGGGCCCCAAGGAACACGCAGAGGGCGGCTCCCAGGCCTCCCGCAGCTCCCGCTCCCTCTATCCGGTCTGCATCCATGCCGAATGTCCTCAAAAGCACCTGGGCATAATTTTTCATCCCCGCTTCCAATTCATCCAAAATTTCCGGGGTTCCCCCTTTTTGCTTCCCAAAGGTGTAAGCCGCTCCTTTTGGTCCTGTCAGAGGGTTGTCCACATCACACATGACCGTAAATTCTGCCTGCTTTGCAGCCTGGACCAGGCCGGATGTGTCAATATCAGCCACCTTCGCCAGATCCGCCCCCACCCCCTCCAGTTCATTGCCCTCCCGGTCCAAAAAACGAACCCCCAGCGCCCTCATGGCTCCCATGCCGCCGTCGTTGGTAGCGCTTCCGCCGATCCCAATGGAAATCTTTTTGTATCCCTGCTCCAGGGCATCCAAAATCAGTTCCCCCGTCCCGTAGGTGGTGGTGTTCAAGGGATTTCTTTTTTCCGGCAAAACCATGGGAAGCCCGGAAGCCGCCGCCATCTCAATAACGGCGCACCCTTTGTCAAATACGCCGTAAAAGCTTTCCACAGGCTCCATAAGCGGCCCATGGACCCGGATCACCCGTTTTTTTCCTTTTGTCACGGTGATCACGGCATCTACCGTCCCCTCGCCGCCGTCTGCCATGGGAACTCCCAGACACTCGCACCCCGGAAATATTTTGTTTGCCGATTCTGTCAGCAATTGGATGATCCTTTCCGATGATAATGTTCCTTTAAACGAATCAGATGCAAATACAAATTTCATAGACCTTTCTCCTTATGCGCATATTGGAATAAATGATAGCATCTCCCCATCTTGATGTTACTGTTGACCGATCCCAGTAAACAGTAACATCTTAAATTATAAGAGAACCTGACGTCAACCGCTATTGACATCTTTCTCCCATTGCACTATGATAAACTATCAATACTATCCTACCAGTCAGGAGACAAAATACCATGAAATTTTTACGTCAATTTTGCATTATCCTTCTCTTTTCGTTTCTGGGAGAAGTGCTCCACAACCGGCTGCCCCTGCCCGTTCCCGCAAGCGTTTACGGGCTGATCTTTTTGTTTCTGGCTCTGTGTACGGGCCTTGTCAGGCCAGAGCAGGTAAGCGAAACGGCAGATTTTCTCATCGAGATCATGCCGGTCATGTTTATTCCGGCCGCCGTGGGCCTTCTCGACTCCTGGCCTGTCCTTCGGCCCATCTGTCTGCCCGTCATCTTTATCACCGCTGCCACCACCATCCTCGTCATGGCAGTGACCGGCCAGGTGACCCAGCGCATCATCCGGAAAAAACACAAAAAAGAAGAAGCATGATCTGGAGGTTGAAAATGAAAGTTCTCGCAGCAGACTCCCTTTTTTTCGGAGCCGTAATCAGTCCCGCCGCGTACGAAGGCGGACTCCTTTTAAAGAAAAGATCCAAACTGGCAGTCCTGAACCCGCTTCTCATGGCAACAATCTGCGTCATGGCGGTTCTGACGCTTCTTAACGTGGAATACGCCGCTTATAACGAAAGCGCCAAATACATCAGTTACCTGCTGACGCCTGCCACCGTATGCCTGGCAGTGCCTCTCCATCGTCAATTCCATCTGCTTAGGCAAAACGTAAGAGCCGTAGCAGGAGGGATCGCTGCCGGTGTGCTGACAAGCCTGTTCAGTGTCTTTCTGCTGTCAAAACTGTTTGGCCTGACCCACGAACAGTACGTTACGCTGCTTCCCAAATCCATCACCACCGCTATCGGCCTGGGCATCTCCGAAGAACTGGGCGGCATTACCACCATAACCGTCGCCGTGATCATCATCACGGGGATCCTTGGAAACGTCACGGCGGAACTGGTGTGCAGAATCTTCCATATTGAAGAACCTGTGGCCAGGGGACTGGCACTGGGTACGGCATCCCATGCCATCGGCACGGCTAAAGCCATGGAACTTGGAGAGATCGAAGGGGCCATGAGCAGTCTTGCCATCGCCGTTGCCGGGCTTGTGACCGTGTTGGGCGCATCCGCATTTGCAAAGCTGATGTAACGGGTCTGTCCTCCTATAAACAGTTGGCACTCTTTCCTGACAGAGCAGGCTTTTTTCAGCGCCAGCGACGCGGCTGCTACCATCCCGCTGTTGACCTTTCTCGCAGAAACAGGGCATTTCACCACACAGCGCATGCAGGAAATGCGCTTTGCGGAATCCGTTTTTTCAGACTGCTCTTGTCAATGGCCTGCACCGGACACCGCTCTGCGCATAAACCGCAGCCGGCGCAATCTTTTGTGGCTTTCGGCACCAGTCCGGCGCCGCCCGCTTTTTTAAAAGGCCGGTTTCCCGGCAGTTTTTGTCGGCCCTTTATCTCCCCCATTCCCTTTCATACTCCAATTCCTGGCAATTTCCGCAAAGCGGCGGTATTGACAAACTTTCTCATTTTCCATCCCTTCCCATATTCTCTGAACGGTTATGGTTTGCCGGACATTCCCGTAAAACGAAAAACACCGGGGCCTCCACCCGGTTGTGTGAGGAAAGCCCCGGCTTTCTATATGATCTTCATTTTTTTACATACGGTTTATCCCATAAGTTCCAGCAGCGTAATGCCGTCAAAATAAGCGTTTGTCATCCTGTAAAACTCCTTCCACATGGGCAAAGTTTTACAGCTTTCGGCCCGCTCGCATACTTTTGCTTCACGGCAAAGACAAGCTACAGGGGCCAGATCGCCCTCAGTAAGACGCAGGATATCCCCCACCCGGTACGCGCCGGGTTCGGCAGTCAGTTTATATCCTCCGCCTTTTCGCCGCAGTCCTTCGATCATGCCGTTTTTGGTCAGGGACGGAAGGATCTGCTCCAGGTATTTCAGGGATATGTTCTGCCGTTTGGCAATGATCTTCATAGGCGTGTAACCGTCCTGGTAGTGCTCCGCCAGATCGATCATGACCCGCAATGCGTATCTACCTCTCGTGGAAACCATCATATCATTCATTTCCCTGGGCAAACAGGGGCGTGGACAGATAGCGGTCGCCGGTATCCGGCAGCAGAACCACAATCAGCTTCCCCTCATTTTCCGGGCGCCTGGCAAGCTCCACAGCAGCATGGAGAGCGGCGCCGGAGGAGATGCCCACAATCACGCCTTCCGTTGTTCCCATGAGCCTTCCGGCCTGAAAGGCGTCCTCGTCAGAAACCGGGATGATCTCGTCGTAAATGCCTGTGTTGAGCACATCGGGAACAAAGCCCGCGCCGATTCCCTGGATTTTGTGGGGGCCTGCCGCGCCGGAAGAAAGGACGGCGGAGGATTGGGGTTCCACGGCAACTACTTTGACGCCTGAATTTTTGGATTTTAAGTATTCGCCGACGCCGGTGATGGTACCCCCTGTGCCTACGCCTGCCACGAAAATATCCACCTTACCGTCGGTATCCTCATAAATCTCAGGACCCGTATGTTCTCTGTGGGCTTTGGGATTGGCGGGATTGACAAACTGGCCGGGAATAAAGCTGTTGGGAATCTGGCCGGCAAGCTCCTGGGCCTTTTCAATGGCGCCCTTCATTCCCCTGGCCCCTTCGGTCAGCACAAGCTGGGCTCCGTAAGCTCTCATCAATTGTCTCCGCTCCACGGACATGGTTTCCGGCATTACGATGATAACGCGGTACCCTCTCATGGCAGCCACAGAGGCCAGGCCGATGCCCGTATTGCCGCTTGTAGGCTCGATGATCACCGAATCCGGCGTCAGCTCTCCCCGGGCCTCGGCCTCGGCCATCATCTCTTTTGCAACCCGGTCCTTTACGGAACCGGCTGGATTAAAATATTCCAGCTTGGCGGCTATCCTTGCCTTAAGATCAAGCCTTTTCTCAATATGGGTCAGCTCCAAAAGGGGAGTCTTGCCGATAAGCTCATCGGCGGACATATAGATATTGCTCATGGTTTATGCCTCCTTTACTGCGTCAAAGCCCTTCTGCAGATCAGCGATTATGTCGTCAATATGCTCGGTGCCGATGGAAAGACGGATGGTATTGGGTTTGATATCCAGCTTGGCCAGTTCTTCCTGGCTAAGCTGGCTGTGGGTGGTAGTGGCCGGATGGATCACAAGGCTCTTCACATCCGCCACATTGGCAAGGAGGGAGAAGATCTTTAGGCTGTCAATAAATTTTTGGGCTTCCTTTTCCGCGCCCCTGATCTCAAAGGTAAAAATGGATCCGCCGCCGCCGGGAAAATACTTCTTATACAGTTCATGGTCCGGATGATCCGGCAGGGACGGATGATTGACCTTTTCCACCTGGGGATGGCCGTTTAAAAATTCCACCACCCTCCTCGTGTTCTCCCCATGGCGCTCAACCCGCAGGGACAGCGTCTCAATTCCCTGCAGAAGCAGAAATGCCGCGAACGGGGAGATAGTGGCCCCCATGTCCCGAAGCAGAACGGCACGGATGTAAGTCACAAAAGCCGCTGAACTGGCTGCCTTGACAAAGGACACGCCGTGATAGCTGGGGTTGGGCTCCGCAATGGCGGGGTACTTTTTGCTTGCCGCCCAGTCAAATCTGCCGGATTCTACGATCACGCCCCCCAGAGTCGTGCCGTGACCGCCAAGGAACTTTGTGGCTGAGTGTACCACCACATCCGCGCCGTGCTCAATGGGACGGATAAGATAAGGCGTGCCGAAGGTATTGTCCACCACCAGCGGCAGACCGTGCCTGTGGGCCAGCTCTGCCAAGGCGTCAATATCCGGGATATCGCTGTTGGGATTGCCCAGGGTTTCGATGTAGATCGCTCTTGTGTTTTCCTGGATAGCGGTCTCTGTTTCAGCCAGATCGTGAATATCCACAAAGGTGGCTGTGATGCCAAAGTTGGGAAGGGTGTGGGCCAGCAGGTTGTAACTGCCGCCGTAGATCGTCTTCTGCACCACGAAATGGCCACCGTTTTGACCAAGAGCCTCAAGGGTATAGGTGATCGCCGCAGCCCCAGAAGCAAGAGCCAGGGCTCCGGTTCCGCCTTCAAGAGCTGCCACCCTCCTCTCCAACACATCCTGGGTGGAGTTTGTCAGCCTGCCATAAATGTTGCCCGCATCGGCAAGTCCGAACCGGGCTGCGGCCTGTGCGCAGTCGCGAAACACATAGGAGGTGGTTGCGTAGATGGGCACAGCCCGAGCATCTGTTGCGGGATCAGGATTTTCCTGACCTACATGAAGCTGCAATGTTTCAAATTTGTAATCAGACATAGCCTTATTTCCTTTCTTAATCATTGACCGCATTTCCATTTTTTACCTATCGTTTTTGTAGGTATAATCATAGCGCATTTTACCTATCTTGTCAATAGGTAAGATTGCCATCCCAAGCACGATCATGCTTATGCCGGCCCCTGTGCATGCAGTCATAATCTGCCGGCCCCCGGGGTTGTCACCGGCCCCGAACTGAGTCAGCATGGCTGTTTCCAGGGAAAGCATGGATGCCAGTGCCGCCGTCTGGTTAATGACCTTTGCCGCTGACAGAACGGGACTTTGATACCTTCTGAATTCGCTGTTTTTATGTACCACAAGGATAATGATCACCGACAATACAACATTCATAAACAGCAAAATGCCCCCGCATAACCCATAGTACCGCCGTTCCGAGGCCGGATCATTTCTGTCCTTTCTCACATAATGGAGAAGAGACGCGCGCATCAGCAAAACTTTTCTCCCGCCGCGCCCCGGGCCCTATCTATTTTAACCCTTTTATAAACGGGATCAGACAAAGGAGTAGTACGATTCCCCCAATTCCTGCCACAATCGCTCTCTGCTCCGCCGCCAGCCGCGTTTTCGCCTCTTCTACGGATTCGCCCTCCTTTGTCAGAAAATCATCCACAAACTTGTCGGCAATCTTGTTGAAGCCTCCCACTGCTCCCTCTTCAATCTTCCTGCAGCCTTCCACTCTCCCTCTCTTTCGCTTTTATTATCATGGGTAAAGGATAGCACCTTATTGTTTTTGCAATATTTGATTTTTGTTTCGGAAATGTTAATTGTAGGATTTTTTTTCTTGAAAAATATAGAATATCCAAACTCCGCAAATTCTGTGTACTGCACAGAAGGTAAAACCGTATGCATACCTGTCATACCCAAAACGGCACCCAACAGAGAGGTGAGGAAAAGGTCTTTTCCAGCGTCCACCATCTGCGGCAGGATACAAAAAGCCCCGCCTTTCCACCAGCTCGGTCAAAAGGCGGGGCTTTTCAATATGCCGCAATACCTTACTTGCTCTGAAGCTCTGCCTTGGCAGTCTGAGCAGCCAGGTCGCCGGAGTAGATAGCGTTACCCACGCCGCGGGCGGCGTTGTAGCACTTCAGAAGGTTACCCAGAACCATATCGCCGGCGGCAAACAGGTTCTCGATAGGCTGGCCGTCTTCATCGAGCACCCGTGCACTGTCATCCACCTTCACGGCCACCAGGCTGGTGATGGTGCAGGGCCGCATGAGCCACCCATAGTAAGGCGCAGTGTCCAGCCGGTCCATGGTCTCAGCAGAGTTGCCGAAGGGATCCGTGCCGTTGCTGTCAATGACGGCGTTGTAGGCCTCGGCGCTCTCCACCAGCTTGTCAGCAGGGATGCCGATCTTCTCAGCCAGCTCCTCCAGGGTATCGGCCACAAAGACATAGCCGGCTTCCAGATCGGACTCACTGCCCAAAGCCCCGGCATTTTCGTTATCACTGTCCACGATGCCCCAGCCGGTCGTATTGTCCTGATGGGCTACAGCCTGGGCCCGGTTATAGCCGGTGACATACTCGTTCATGAACCGCTCGCCGTTCAGATTGACACCCATAAACTTGCCCATGCCGAAAATGAAAGGCATACAAAAATCAGGACGGATACCGATAATGTCATTCACGCCCAGCTGGGTGAACATGGTATCACCCACCAGCCCTGCGCCGGCCTCCACAGCCATGGCAATACCGTCGCCAGTGTTGGTCCCGGCACAGAAAACCAGGGCATCCGCATAGTCAGGAGCATACCTGGCAGTCATTTCCTTGTTGGCGCCAAAACCGCCGCAGGCCAAAATAACCTTCCCGGCATAAATGTTGTAGGTGCTGGTCTTGTCCTTCACCGCAACACCGATGACAGCGCCGTTTTCATCCATAAGCAGGTCGGTGGCCCCGGTCTCCAGCCGCACATCGATATCAGTGGTGGGAAGATAGACGTTCATCTTCTTTGTCATGTAGCTGCCGGCCCATTTCTTGTCCTCGCCTCCCTCGGGGGGATCAAAGCACAGCCAGCCTAAGCCGGTATCGGTGAAGGTGGCGTAAGCGTGATTAAGCAGCTGGAGCGTTCTGGCCATAACGCCGGTCTCTCCGTAAAGCAGAGCCTCATTGAAGTTCTCTTGCTTGTCGCCGGCCAGATGCTCTATCTCTTCCCGCACCACATTCTGGCGCCAGGCCTCGTCATAGACCCCGCTCTCGTCCTCGTAGGTATAGAAGCAACCGCCGGACACGCTGGTGCTGCCGCCCAGGAAGCCGGCCTTCTCGATCAGCATGACCTTCAATCCGCTGACCTCGTCTACATTGTTACCCGAATAGGCCTCCGCCGCCGCAACCATACCGGCAGCGCCACCGCCCACCACCAGAATATCCGTATGGACGTCCTCACCCTGAGTCAGGGAAACCTTTTCCACTGCACCGGAGAAGGCCTCAGACCCGCCGGCCTGCTCCAGACAATCCCGGACAGCATTCCTGATAGCGTTGCTGGTAAAGGTGGCGCCGGTGACGCCATCCACATTGTAGGTCTGATTGACCAAAATGGCGGCAGGGATCTGCCTGCAGGGCGCATCCGTGATAGTAGAGGGGTGGTCAGTCACTTCCACAATCTGCACATCTGTGATGCTGTTGGCATCAACCGTCACGCTGACGGTCACGTGTTCCTTCTGGTATCCCTCCTTGGTAGCCGTATAGGTGCCAGGGGTAAGAGCGGCTGCCTCCATCCGCTCTCCCCTGGCGGCGGCAATGGCTTTGGCCGCACCCTCTCTGGCTGCGTTGGAGGTAAGGGTTGCCCCAGACACGCCGTCGATCTCGGCACTCTGTATCTCCTTGATCTGTCCGGCCAGGGTTTCCAGGGCCGCACCGCCTACGGCGGGAGTCTCCTGGTCGCCAGTGATCTTCACGTCGGTGATATTGTTGGCATCAGTGGTGATGGTAACACTAACGGTGCCTCCATAGCCCACAGCCTCTCCGGTGTAGGTGCCTGCGGTATAGATGCCGCTTTCCACAGAGGCCTCGCCTCCTGCCTCTTTGGTGTGGTTGCCCTCACTATAGACACTGCTTTCCACAGGGGTCTCCTTTTCCCCGCAGCCGATCATGGACAGGGCAAGGGCTGCCGCTGTCACCAGGGCAAAGAATCTTTTTCTCATATTGGGTTCCTCCTTTATGTAAATGGTTTCATACCATTATCATCACTATAAAGGCTAAACCCGGTTGAGTGTCAAGATTTAAACAGGATTTATTTTTCAATCGACAATGGGAAATATGGCTTTGTTATGGGACTGAGAAATGCCGTCACGCTGGGAATACCAAATCATCTGGAATACAGCTTCATCCGTCAGCTGCAGGCCAAGCCTCAGCGCCTTCTCTCTCGCTTGTTGCATCCCTTCCACAGACGTGTCTTTTTCCTGGCTGTGTTCAGCCATCATATTGCACACAACACAGCTCTGCTGGGGAATCATAAAATCAGGCGCCAGATATTGCAATCCATATTGCTCCACTTCCGCCTCCTCCAGCGTCAGACAGGAAATGGTCGTCTCTGGAGACCCAATATGGCATACTCTCACAAAAGGCATGGCCTGCACCCACTCCTTCAAATGCTCCAGCTCACATCCTTTTTTATCTACTAAAGTGTTACTGACCATGTAAACACAACAATACCGGCGGCTCTGACATTCAATCACACATTTATCCCCCAGGGAATCCGTCTGAGCGATCTCCTTCTGCCGGGTGGACAACCACTGAATCAGCTTTTCCCGGTAAGCAATCTCTCCGCGCAGCTGCTCCTGCATATCCTCCAGCTTCCGGAGCTGTCGGGCAGGCCCTCCCCGCTCCAGTTCATCCGCAATGTCGCTGAGAGGAAAGCCCTCCTGCCGAAGCTGGCGGACCCTGATGATTTTTGTCAGTTCCCAGGTGGAATATTTTCTGTATTTGTTTTTCCCCCGGTAAGGCTGGAGGATCTTTTTGGCCTCATATTTCCGCAGGGCCTCAGTTGTGATGCCAAACAGGTTGGATAATTCAAAGATACCGATTTCCTGGCTGCCCTTTTGAAACCGTTTCAGTTCGTCTGTTCCCCTGCCTGTCCACTCTATCATTATTAATCCTCTCCTTACATGGTTCATATACTTCTTTATATCATATTTCAGATGAAAAAACAATGTACTCTCGGAGTTTCATTGCAGATCACACTGTCACACACAAGGACGGCGCCCTCTTCCCTGCAGGTTTCCTCCCAGTTTCGCATCCATTCCCCATCGCCCCATCCGCAGGAACCAAACAAAGCGATCTTCTTATCCTTTAACTTGCTTTTGCAGGAGTCGAACACAGGCTCAAACTCACTCTCCTCCAGCTGCTCGCTTCCCATGGATGGACACCCAAAAGCAACGGCATCGTAGGAATCCATCATCGAAGCGTCAAATTCCCTGCACTTCATCAGGGAAACCTGCGCTCCCTTCTCCTGCGCTCCTTCTGTCACCAATGCGGCCATTGCCTCCGTATTTCCTGTGCCGCTCCAATAAACAACTGCAACCTTAGCCATAACGATCTTCATCCTTTCTTTTTTTTGATCTATGAGCAGCTCACAATGAGCCGGTCAAGCGAATGATATTTCCGGAAAATCTCATCATATACCCTGGTACATTTTTTAAACCGTGCAAAATTGCGTTTGGCCGCTTCCACATTTCCGTATACCTTCCATGCGCCTGTGTACTTTGCCCCGGCTGCACCATGCTCCATAAAAGCCTCCACATCCTCCGGCGGATATCCCAAAAACAGTCCGATCTCATGAGGAAAAACCTCACAGTTTTCCAGGCGGCGGATCAGATAAGCCACACACTTTCCCTCCTGGCTGACCGGATAATTCTGGGCCGCCAAAATCTTCCGGGCTGTGCCGTCAGCCAGATCTTCCTTCAGCTTTTGGGGACGATACATGTAGATCAAAACTTTTCCTCCCCTGGATCTTATGGGGATCAAGCGGATCCCACGGGAGGCAAATTGTCTGTTTACCTGCCGGATGCCGGCCAGCAGGCACTTCTCATCCTCTGCCTGACAGCCAAACAGATTTCCTGTCTTTAATCCTGCCAGCGTAGGCGCACAATGGCGCACGATCAATTCCTCCATCACCGACTTTTCACTCCTTTTTTTGGTTAGTTTTGGCTAACTCATAAACAAAAGAAAAATGCCGGCTGGCATTCGGCCATAATCCCAATACATTTTCCTTTTGCATGAGACGTGTTTCATCTACTTAGTTAGTTGTTGCTAACTAAGTAGATTATACTATCCTGACCGCACTTTTGTCAAT
>Ga0137308_102326_pt1 | contig 13145 bp, 8 predicted proteins | sample Inofrocosms_June_FD_97181 | JGI IMG/M metagenome (GOLD analysis project Ga0137308, IMG submission 97181) | Mouse cecal microbial communities from Vienna, Austria - N-Acetylneuraminic and N-Acetylglucosamine D2O microcosms_June | ecosystem: Host-associated > Mammals > Digestive system > Large...
CTTCCTCTGTGATATAAATTTTCTTTTCCATATAGCCTTACCTCGTTTCTTATAAAATTTTACCATATTCATTTTATAAGAACCACCTGCACACCAGCTTTTCTTCCACTTGTTTTTGGCAAAACCCACTTTACTAACAATTCACTTCACTTAACAATATTGGAGGGCATAAAAAGACCGTATTTACGACATTTACAGGCTCTGATAACACACTTTATGACTGCCTGGCTAAACAGATAACCAGCTTTGCCCCGATAACGATACACCGACCGTTACTGCCGATAAAACAGCCGCCATTCCGCCACAACGTCGAACCCGCGACCCTACCGGAAACACCTTGCGTAAGCAAATGTTGGTCAGCGAATTCTGTTTTTCCAGGCAGAGAAGGAGGGATGTCCCGGCAGGGTGAATATATGCCGTGGAGATGAGACTAGGAAAGCAGGAGGGCCTAACCCCGACTGATTTCCGCTTTAATGGCTCATCGGAATGTTGGGCATATCTGAACCCGGACGGGACATCCCTCCTTCTCTGACTGGCTCACGACAATCCCCGCACCAACTTTACTCACTCATTTAAACAGCAATTCCATTATTTTGCCATCTTGCGAAAGAAATCGCTCTTAAGGGTCTAACATATGGCGAATATATTCTCTCACCCCTTCCTCCGATCCTACCCCATAGACTTCATTCACACTCTCATAGTATTTCCGGATGCTGTCTTTGCTCACCAATTCGCTGGACGGAACCTGATCCCCATACCCTTTTCTGGCGCTTTTCCAAGGCTCCTCATTATGCGTGATCCTCTCCAAAACCTTCCCGCCATATATCCCAAATGTATTGACTACACGGTCAATAACGTCCCTCTCTTCCTCTGTCAGAACATCATCCGTCCCTTTCAGAAGACCAAAACGCACATCATCAATGGGATTATATTTAAAATCCCTGAAAAGGGTGTACACCTCCGGATAAACAGGCCCATGAACCCATGCCCTGCAGTCTTCCTCAAACAAAGGCTTTCCATATAACGCGGAATAAATCCCCTGGATAAAATACAGCAATTTCTGAAGCATCAGCGGAGTTACCTCCTCAAGCTCCTCAAAAATACAGGCAATAACTCCAAGCATCTTCTCCGATACACAGAAAAGGACTTCCAGCCCCTCTGCCGCCGCCATGGCCTTTTTGTACGCCGCATCCGTCAGTTTCTCCCGATTCCCGGCAAGTTTCTCTCTCATAAAAGCCGGAGAACTAAGAGCCGACTTTATGATATCCGAATATTCCTTTGACGGAATCTGCCCCTCCAGATATCTGGGTATGGTCACCTCCCCGAATCCAAGGGCAAGGGACAAAGGCCCCTTCCCAATCTTATAAAGCTTCATCAGCCTCTCAATATCCTTAACGGTAACAATCCCTTCCGTCTCTCGGTACTGCTCATCAATCTCCTGCACATTCCTGTCAATAAGCCCGGGAATGCTCATCTCCTCCCCACATTCCGAACATATAGCCATCGTAATCTCAAAGGAATATTCCCTGTCTCTGATCATCCTTACGATCCTTCGCTTCTGTAACACGTACTCCGTCTCGTTCCGACATTCAATACAAAAATCCGTTCTCCTTCTTTCTGCCAAGATGGACACCTCCGTCTTCTCTCCTGATTATCTGAAATAATATGTAAGCGGATATTTCTGTTCGTGAAATGAAATCACGATAACAAAACAGTTTTCCAGCTTGTTGAACTTCATATATAAGGAAACCTGCTTCTCTGCTGATCCGCTCCTTTCCAAAAGAGTTACATCCTTGCCAAAAACATAGAGCCTTTCCTGTTCATATCCCTTATGCTCATTCTGCAGTATTCCTGAAAAATCATATGGTGTAAGACTTAAAATAATCTCCTTTGCTTTCCCTTCATCAATAACATAGTCCAGAAACAGCCTGATCGTATCCTGCCTCTTAAAATTTCTTTCAATTCGGTACCTGTTCTTCTTAACTGCATCCTTTAAGTCAGAAAGATACCTCTCTATTTCCTTTACTTCAATCTTCAATATCCTTTCCTCTTTAGAGAATATGATTGGATTTTATAATTTTCCTATCACTATTTTACAGGAATGATTGGATTTTGTCAATATCCTATCCTACGCCGCCACCGCATTCCCATTGATCCTGTCGATCACCTTCCGGATTCCCATCCAAACCGAAAGGTCAGTAAAGATATCCGCCAAGCTTCCCTTATCTGTAAACGGCGGCTCCTGCAAAACAGACAGATCTTTCATCATCCCGTTTTTCACAATATACTCCACAATCTGATTCACAAAATAAATCTGTCTTCCATCCAGATTCGCGCCGTCCAGATACTCCGAAAACGCGTCCTTCGCCGCCCGCATATCCAGTCCCACGATCCCGCGGACAAACTCTCCCAGTGGCTTTTGGCCAATCTCCTGTTCATAATCCGCCTTTGTCCCAATCTCCTTCCACAAAATTCCCTCCAACAGCTCCACATCCTCAGCGGTCAGCGGCTCATTTCCTCTCAATTTTGCAATAACCCCATGATCCTGGTGCTGCCTGATATAGAACTCCGCCTTTTCTTTATAATTTTTAAGCTGATCGCTCTCCAGCTCCGACTCCTTCCAGTCAACAGACAAAAGCGCATCCTCAAAATTCGTATCATACCGCTGATACTGTTTCGGTATATACTTCATAAGCCCCCGAAGCTTCTCACGGATCTCCTCAAATTCATGGATCCCCCCGCGGTCCACATAATCCGTATCCAAAATCCTGCTGATCAGATCCTTCTGGGCCTGTATCTCCGGAATATTAGCCACCCCGGCAATCCCCGAAACACGTTTCCTCAAATCCCCTCTGGCCCGGGTATACGGTTTTCCCATAAGATACGCCAGCTCAATCCCGTACATAAGCGCGTCAAAACGGACTGCCCCCGCCTCATCCTTGTCCGGCAAAATAAGCGGCGCCAGCTCCTCCTTCACTGTCCGCGTATCTTCATAGGTCAAACGCTGGTAATTCACCTCCACAGAATACAGATCCACATACTTTAAATGCTGCCTCACCGCAAAATTATCCCTTGGCAGTTCCCGCACCTTCTCACTCATCTCTTTCACAAGCCCATTGCGGTAGGTGATCAGACGGTCGGCCTGAAGATCAACATCCTGCAGCTTATAGGAAATCTCAAATTTCAGGTTAAACACCGCCTCCTGCAGCGCCATCCCGCTTCCCGCGGCTTTCCCCTTATTCATACGGAAAAAGTCAAAATTCCCGCAGAAATCAAAAATGTAAAATCTGTCCTTGTCCTCCCCGTCCAAAAGCCCCGGACACAACCTAGTCCCCCGCCCGATCATCTGCCAAAACTTTGCCTTACTCAAAACCTTCTTAAAGAATACAAGATTCACCACCTCCGGCACATCAATCCCCGTATCCAGCATATCCACGGAAATGGCAATCTGGGGCATCTTCTTAGGGTCCGAAAATTCGTCAATGGCGCTCTGGGCGCAGGAAATACGATTGTCTATAACTTTGGCAAAATCCGGCAGATGAGGATACTCTCTGTGAAACACCTCCAGAATCTTCTCCGCATGGTCATGCCGTTTGGCAAAGATAATGGTCTTCCCCAGCTTCTGACCGTAATCCACCTTAATCCCATTGCTCATCACCACATCCAGCACCTGCCGTATGGTGTCCTCATTGAAAATCCAGGTATTCAGCGCAGAGGAATCAATCCGCTCTGGTACCTTTCCGTCCTCATTTTCAAACGTATCCTCAAAAGCCTCCTTGTCCTCCTTTGACAACTGGTCATACACAATCCCCTGCTCCATAAACTTCAGCCTGCTCTCAACGGAAACGTAATCAACCAGATACCCGTCTTTCACCGCCTGGGCCAGGTCATACCCATAGGTGGGAACGCCGTTTTCCAACTCAAAGATTTCGTAGGTATTCTTATCAATCTCATCCTTGGGCGTAGCCGTAAGCCCGATGAGAGGCGCATCAAAGTAGGTGAAAATATCCTTATATTTGTTGTAAATAGACCTGTGAGCCTCATCACAGATCACCAGGTCAAAATGACCGCAGGTAAAAATCTTCCCCTCCCTGTCATTGACAGAATCAATACAGTTGATCATGGTCTGGTACGTGGAAAATACGCAGTGGGCATTGTAGTTGTCCTTCTCCTCCACCAGATTGGTGCAGGACAGACTGTTAAGCAGATTCACAAAGCTTCTCTTTGCCTGGGTCACCAGAGAATTGCGGTCCGCCAGAAAAAGGATATTCTTTACCCACCCGGCTTTTAAAAAAATGTCGCATAAGGCGATCACGGTTCTGGTCTTCCCTGACCCGGTAGCCATAACAAGAAGGGCCTTTCTTCGGTTCTTCTCCTCAAAACTGTCACACACAGCCCTGACAGCCGCCTCCTGATAATATCTCCCCGCGATATCTTTTCTCACGGAAAACGATCGGAGACTTGTCCGCATGCTCAAAAGATTAAACCATTTCTCCAGATCCCTCTTGGAATAGATGACAGCGCACTCCCTCTCCGGGTACTGCCCGTCAATAATGCGTGTCTCAAAACCATTGGTCAGAAAAATCACAGGACGGCGCTTGTATTGCGCCTCCAGCAGATCGGCATACAGTTTTGCCTGCTGCCTCCCCTGTGCCACATCCCCACAGGTGCGCTTTGCCTCAATGATGGCAAGGGGCCTGTGCATGTCATCATAAAGCACGTAATCCGCGTATCCTGACCCGGATTTATTGGGCATGCCGGAAAGCTTCACCTCATTGAGCCAGTCCTTCCCCAGTGTCCAACCGGCGTCCTCCAGCATCGCGTCTATGTAAAGCTTTCTGGTGGAGTATTCCGACAGATCAAGGGGCTTTGGCACATAGGTCGGCTGTCTCTGCTCCCTCCTGGCAGTCAGCTCCTCCTTTAAAGAGGCGTTCTCCTCCATAAGGGTCTTTAAGTCAAGTTCTTTCTTGGCCAGCTCCTCCTGATGTATGGCCAGCTGCTTTTTGGCCTTCTCCGTCTCCTCCCTGGACTGCTTGATCTGCTCCTGGCGTCTGGTAATAAGGCTCTTATCAAAAATATGTTCTTTGTATTGTTTGGAATAGCAGCAAGCAATGAAATCCAGATAGATCGCCAGATTCTCCAGACAGAGCATGGCCTCATCCCTGCCAAGCTTTTTGCCGGAATGGGCTACGCGGTTTCCGCACTGACGGATGTAGTCCATCCGTTTCCACAAATCCTTTCCCACCATCTGGCGGTATTCCTCTGTACTCATAAGGCTGTAAAGGTTATCCTTATAGGGCGTTCCCAGCTTGGCCTCCACCGAATACATCCACTTTAAAGCAAACTCCATAGCACGTCGGCAATTGATGATACATGCCTCCGGGTCTATGAGGATAAGTGTTTCGGCAGAAATGGCGACGGAGGAGAAGGGGGCGAATTTGGGTTCGGATTTTAGATAGTCGAAATTGGTGGGCATGTAGGGAAGACCTCCTTTGTGAGAAATTTTTGTATTTTTGTTTGATTTTCTTTATTTTCCGCAATACTTTTACATTCTGTTGTCTGTGTTATCTTCTAAAAGCTTGAACTGAGTTTAATGCCTGAAATATGTCTTGTTTCGCTTTTTCGTATTTATCTGTTGGTTCGATTCCCAATGTTGGTTTATAATAGTTCATAATGGCTTTCCTTTCATCCAAAATATTGCTGCATGAGAGACTTTTGGAAAGTCTGTAGCTTGTTTAATCTTTTTTGAACTGTGGATTTCGATTTGTCGATCTGGTGGACGAAATCGGAATAACGATGTTGCATCTCCATCGGAGGAAAAATATATTCCATCTGCATAAAGGGTTTTTGAGTAATTTTTTTCAAATCCCCTGCATCTTGGAAACGTGTAAAGTTAATATGCTCCATCAAAGCACACAGAAAAATAAGGTCATATTCATCCACATGAAATTTACTGATATACATAGCATTATCAGTGACCCAAAGGGGGGCATAGGCCAAATGCACATTACCGCTTTGAAAGCCAACGCGCCCTACAACCAGTGTATCTTTTTCAAAAAGCACATCGTCTGTATACCAGGAAATTCCGTTACCGCCATAAGCAGGAATGCCAGTCTGTTTTCTTTTCTTCGCTGATATTGTCTTACCGTTTGAGAGTTTGAAAAGGTTTTCCCCTATAATCGTTTCAAATTGTTTATCATTTTGTATAGGATCTCCAAACATCTCTATAAACCGTGATTTGATTAACTCATCAAACTTTATAATTTGGTTTCTTTGTAGTCTAATTATCTCATAAAGCATATCCAATCTCTTACATTTAGCTCTTTGTCTTTCAATGTCAATTTCTTTTACCTCATATTTTGAAACATAATCATCTGTCTTTAAGTTATGAAGTCCTGTTGTCTTATTTTCATATGCTTTCGTTCCCCCCTTTATATAATTAAAAAAGAGTGAATAAAATATATATTTGGGATCCCATTTTTCTCTATCTTTAACTCTTAGCAAACCAGTAAAATTATTAAACAAATACATATGTTCAGGACCATCATAAAAAACCACTCTTCCAACAGGCTGTTTATCACTTCCACCTGATTTTTCAATAATAATATCCCCAGTTTTCAAGTATTTCTCTTCAATATTCTTTTTAGCAATTGTTCTGCTCACAACATTTTCATAACTAACAATTCCATCATTCGTAAAATTAGTTGTCCTTAGAACAGGTATTCCTGTCCCATCAATATCATCAGTTCCCCATTCTCCTGACAACGCCTTTCCTGTAATCTCTATTAATTTCGCCATAATTCATCCCCGCAAATTCTGAATTTATCATATTGCTTTTACCAACTCCTCATCTCATCCAATCCAAACAGTCCTGACAGTTTCTCACCCTCATAATCTCCTTCTTAATTTGTGCAGCAAACCGCATCACAATTAGATTACTCCAACTCTTTTTCAATCTCTTCAACAGATGGAAGACTGCTTCGCAGTTCCTCCGGCAATATTTTAGCAATTTGATTTTTCCACTCCGCTACGCCGATTGGATTCTGATATCCTGCCAAAGAGTATTCTACTACAGTCTCATTCTTTCCTTTTACCAATAAGAGCCCTATGGTTGGCTTATCGTCCGGATGCCGTAAAACATCATTGACTACATTTTGGTACATATTTAGTTGGCTGACAAATCCCGGCTCAAAATCGCATGCCTTCAGTTCAATCACAACATAGCATCTTAATTTTAGATGATAAAACAGAAGGTCAATATAAAAGTCATCGCCTCCCACTTCCAAATGCACCTGTCTGCCAACAAAAGCAAATCCCTGTCCAAGTTCCAGCAAAAAGCTTTGTATGTGCTCTGTCAGCTGCCGCTCTATCTCCACCTCTCTGCGCGGCATATCTGTTCCAAGAAAATCAAACAAATATGGATCTTTAAATACCTGATTCACCATATCAGAATCTGCTGGAGGAAGGGCAGCCGGAAAATTGTTCACGCTTTTACCTGAGCGCTCCATCAATCTGCCCTGAATCTGCAGATCCAGGACATTACTGCTCCAGCCATTTTCTATAGTTTTATATGCGTACCATTTACGGCTTTTCTCTGAATCCAGCTTATCTATCAATTTAAGATTTGTTCTCCACGGAATTTGTGCAACAACCTGCTGCACAAATTCATAATCCGGCCAGCACTCCGCAAACTTTCGCATGTATTTGATGTTTCTTGGTGAGAAGCCTGACATATCAGGAAAGCTGCTTTTTAAATCTTTAGCCATACGGTCTATAACCTTTGCTCCCCAGCCTTCTTCCTTCTGCTTTTTCAAGATTGCGCTGCCAATATTCCAGTAAAGACAAATCATACTGGAATTTGCATTCAATACAATAGAAATCCTTTGCTTTTGGATTTCCGCCTTCACTTCTTTCATAAAATCCAAGTAGGTATCACTCATTTCAGAAAGATTTGGAGCAACAGGAAAAACGACTCCGTCTTTATCTTTTCCCATATGTTTTCGATTATCCAATCCCTAGCTCTCCTTTTAATCAATATTAAAACTCATTCCATCCATCATCCAATATACAGCCATTTTAAATCGCCTACAGCGCCATCCTATCCCCTGCTCCCACTTACATTTTCCTACAGTCAATGCACCAAACGCTCACACCTATTTAACCCCTTCTCCCTATCTCCCACCGCAATCCACGCCACCCTCAAATCATATCAACAATTCCATTATACCTTCACCCCAACCATGTTTCAATCCATTTCAAAACATCCCCTAATACAAACTTTTCTTTTCCAAACATGCCCTTCCCACAGCCCCCTCAAACCATAATACACATTCCCGCAAAAAATCACTGAATTTATCCCCACTTACCAGCTCTCCAAACCAGAATCCAATTAACTCCCACTCACTTCCAGAATATAATCATCTAACAGTTTATAGATCCAATCTTGAAGTACTGAAAACCGAAATCCTAAATCTCCTGCCTTTTTCGTATTAATACTATATTCCGATGCTCCATTGTACGGAGCCCTTTCTCCCGCCTTATCAACAACCGCCTTTGTACCTGTCATCCTTTCAACATACTCAATGATTTCTCTTATGGAAATCGTTCCCTCAGAACATCCATTAACTGCGCCCCTGATATCCTTATCAACCAAAAAAGCCATCATTTTTCCGGCTTCATCAGAATGGATAAATCCCATCTGAGCATCCAGATTGTCAACATCCATCGGGATAGATTTCATGGTGTGTTCCACATAAAATAACAATCTTTTTGTATAATCATCCTTCCCCACTACAAATGGATATCTTACCGCAATCCAGTTCCTGTTCCCATATTCCTGCCACAAAGCGCGCTCCGCCTGCCTCTTTATCTCCCCATATGAAAAATCATTCCTGCCGCACCATATCAGTTCTTTAGAAACACCGTCAAAATCAGATTCAACCATATTCATGTGCATAGGTTCATAAACGGCCGTGCTGGACATATGGATATATTTGCCACAATTAACGGCTTCCATCACATACTTTATATCATTTGAACAATACGCGATTTTATCAATCACAACATCATAATATCTGCCGCTCAAAGCATTTTTCATGCTCTTTTCATCCGTTCTCTCAATGATGATGCGGCTTACTCTGCTGCCATATCCATCCATTGCGTTTCCCCGTGTGGCGATGGTAACATCATGACCTTTTGATAAAAGTTCATTTACCATATGTATGCCGAAAAACCTGGTGCCGCCTATTACCAAAATCTTCATCGCTTATCCTCCCGCCATTCTGCCATTTCGCTGTTCCCCATTTCACTCTTCCCCATCTATCCCCAACAACCGCTCCAACTCATCCATCCCCGCCTTAATCTCCCTCTCCAACTCCCTCAGCTCCCGCATAATCTCTTTCGTCGGCGGATACTCCACCGCCACATACTCCGTCTCCTTATACTTATTAATGCTAAGGTCATAACCGTTATCCACAATCTCCTGTTTCGGCACAAGAAACGACTTTTCCGTCCGCTTCCTCCCCTTCTCCTGCTCCACGCATTTAAATCTCTGGATGATATCCGGAATATCATTGTCACTGACCGGAACCCTTTTATCATCCAGACTAAACCCGTCGGCAGTCATATCATAAAACCAGACCTCATCCGTCCCGCCATGGTCCGTTTTCGTAAAAATAAGAATAGCCGTGGACACTCCCGCGTAAGGCTTAAACACCCCAGACGGCATGGAAATAACCGCCTGTAATCTCTGATTCTCCACAATCTCCTTCCGAATCGCCTTGTGAGCGCCCGACGACCCGAACAGAACCCCGTCCGGAACGATACAGGCACATCTTCCGCCGATTTTCAGCACCCGCAGAAACAGCGCAAGAAACAAAAGCTCCGTCTTTTTCGTCTTGCACACCTTCAAAAGGTCCCCGGATACAGACTCCGCGTCCAAACTCCCCTTAAACGGCGGATTCGCCAGCACCAGCGAATACATTTCCCTGTCACCGTTCTGGTCCGACAAACTGTCCCTGTATTCAATCGAAGGATTCTCAATCCCATGGGTCATCATATTCATGGCGCCGATTCGGAGCATGGTCCTGTCCATATCATACCCGTGGAACATACGGTTCATATAATGTTCCTTCTTCTCCCTGTCATAAAAAATCTCATCCCTGCGCTTCTCCTTCAGATACTCCCCCGAAGCGACCAAGAATCCGGAAGTGCCGCAGGCAGGGTCACAGATTACCTCATCCGCAGCCGGTTCCATCAGCTCCACCATCATGCGGATAATATGCCTTGGGGTGCGGAACTGCCCGTTTCTCCCGGACTGGGCGATTTTCGACAGAAGGTACTCATACACATCCCCCCTGACATCCGCAGACTGGCTCTCATTCATCAGCTCATAGATTCCGTCCAGACAATCCACCACCTTTGACAAAAGCAGCGGTGTGGGCAGCTTAAAAATCGCGTCGCCCATATACCTGGAATACGCGCTGTCCCTGTTGCTGTGCAGGCCCTTTATAAACGGAAACACCCACTCCTGCACAATCCCATACATTCTGTCTGCCGGAAAATCCCGAAACACCGACCACTTTAACTGCCTTCCGTCTATAACCCGCTCCCCAATCCTTACCTCATCCCCAAACAGACTCTGAAAGGGCAGAGAAAGCATCTCACTCTCCTTCGCCCTTTTATTATCCGAATCATCCAGGTCACGGATAAACATCAGATACGTAATCTGCTCAATCACCTCCAGAGGGTTCACCAGTCCCCCCGCCGCAAACATATCCCAAAGCCCGTCAATCCTGTTCTTTAACTCTCCTGTAATCATCCCGCTTCACCTTTCAATCTGCTAATCTGCTAATCTGCTAATCTGCTAATCTGCTAATCTCCCAATCACTCCACGCCCCTGTCACTCTGTTAATCCCTCACCTGGCCCACCTCAAGTTCCTCACAAAGATACCGCAGATCCGCACTCCGAAACTCCCCTCTCCCCAAAACCTCTTCCAGATCCCTTCTGGCGCTCTCATCATCCCCCACCCAATGGAAGCGGTACGCCCGGTCCACCTGATAGCTGTCCCGGTTCTCTCCGTCCAGTTCCATCAGCCTGGTCAGATCCTGGATATGCCGCTTATACCGCGACACAGTGGCCGTAACCGGGCATCTTGCCCGCAAAGCCATAATATTATCCGGTTCCAGCTCCAAAACCTTTGTCAGATCCCGGTCCATATCCGGCCTGCGGCTCAATCCCATCTTTATCCCCTCCATCTGATTCCAGCAAAAAGCTCTAAGAAGGTAGAGCACCGGGTTATCCTGGGCAGTCCAGACCGCATCCGTAATCAGAGACACCGCGTTCTCATACTGTTTTCTTTCAATCATCCCCGCGATCTCTCCATACCTCTCTCCAATTTCCCCGGCCCGCAATAAAACATATGCCCGGTCTGTAAGCGCATTAGGCAGAACCGTCTCCTCTCTGGAATCAAAAACCTGGCCGGAAGGAGACTCCCATCCGCCATCCGACGGCTCCTTTACATCACCGGCTAAAACCTCGCTGCCCTCGCCTTCATCTCCGGAATCCCATATCTGCTGCCCGGCATCATCCTTCGGACAAAGACAATCGTAATCAAACCCCAAAGCTTTCATAAAATCCGTGATCTGCCAGCAGTCCCCTATGGCAGCCTCATCCCCGTCATAGGCATAGCATTCCGTCTCTCCATCCATGATCTCCTCATCCCAAGGGATCAGATACTCCTTTACAGCCTCTGCCTCCACGCCGAAGCATCTCCCCACGGCTTTGGCATTTCCCGGCTTCTTAGGCGGCTCATCCTCCCCAAAATAATCCCCAAGGCTGGAAAAGCGATCGATCTCTCCCCCATTCTGCCACAGACTGTACCCCCACAGATCACCATCATAGATGTACATAGCCATCACCGGACATCCCACCTGCCGGGACAAGTTCTCGCCCATATCCTCATACCCGCAGCATCCGTCATTTAAAAGCACACCCGGCCCTTTCTCAAACACATGCCACCGGCACTCCTTCTCCTCAATGGAAAACGCTCCTGCGTCGCTGCATTGCCTGACAGCCGCCTTGCATGCCTCTTCCTCCCCTCCGGGAAATAAAACCGTCTCCAAAAAAACTCCCATCAAATTACCCCCTTACAATTTGATCCAATACCTTTCAATGATCCTCGACTTGCCCATTCCCACCGAGTCTGTCACTTTCGTAGGCAGCTTTCAGCCTTCCCTCTCCTCCCTTTTCCCACTTGCCATAGTCAAAAAACGTTTCTCCCCATTCCAGACACCCTGCAAGCCATTTCCCTTCCCACGCCTCATACTCCTGCCGCAGGGTCTCATAGGCATCCCCATCCCCCCAGGCTTCCCCGTTCCAGAAAGCCTCCGATTCCTGCCATTTATCCTTCATGGCCTCCATCATCTCCCAGATCCGTTCTGCCTGCCTTCTGGCCCCGGCCATCTTCTCCCCGGCCAGCCGAAGCTTCCATTCCCCATAAGCTTCCTCCTCCGGGATCTCCCGGAGCCTGTGCCGCTCCGCCTTGGGCACGGCCCGGATCCCCGCTACCAAAGCCTGCTCCTCAGCCCGGATCTGAGCCCCTATGGACTCTCCATCTTTCGCCTTTTGCTTCCTCTCCAGATAATGCTCATATCCGAAAGGATAATACATCACCGCCCCGTCCGCCAAAATCAGCACCGCGTCCGCCACCTGCCGGACAAAATACCGGTCATGGGACACAAAGAGGATCGTCCCTGTGTAAGCCTGAAACGCGGACTCCAGCGTCTCTTTGGCGTGGATATCCATGTGGTTGGTAGGCTCGTCCAGCACCAGAAAATTAGGTCTGCTCTGGAGGAGTTCCGCAAGAACCAGCCTGGCCTTCTCCCCGCCCGACAAACTGCTGACCCGCTTTGCGCTGTCCCTCCCTCCAAACAAATAATTCCCCAGGATCCCCCTGGCCTCCTTCTCCGTCAGCCCCGGAAACAGCTGATGAAAATGTTCAAACACCGTAAGCTCCGACTGGATCTCCCCGGAATGTTGGTCAAAGTACCCGAGCGTAACCCCGTTTCCCAGAGAATATTTCCCTTTAAGCGGCGCCAAAATCCCGGCTATTGTCTTTAAAAACGTACTCTTCCCCGCCCCGTTA
>Ga0137308_102328_pt1 | contig 13142 bp, 8 predicted proteins | sample Inofrocosms_June_FD_97181 | JGI IMG/M metagenome (GOLD analysis project Ga0137308, IMG submission 97181) | Mouse cecal microbial communities from Vienna, Austria - N-Acetylneuraminic and N-Acetylglucosamine D2O microcosms_June | ecosystem: Host-associated > Mammals > Digestive system > Large...
CCCGCACAAATATATTTTCTTTGCCCACAACCTTGGCAATTTTCATCAAATGCCCGTAGTAATCAAGCGGAAACCATTTATGCCCATTCTCTTGCAGCCATTCGTCAAAAGTCTGCGTAATGCACGGTTTCCTTTTCACACGCTGGTTCCACAGAGACTGCAGCACCAGATCCTGCCTGCGCAGATACACGACTACCTTTACCTCGCAATTGATCTTCTTAAATTCCTCAACCACTTCCTGCCAGAAATTCTTATATTTCTTGCACTGATACCAGATAACCTCGTCGGAAAGCACAATATTTGGATACTCTTTAGCCGCCTGCGCCAGCATGCTGTACGCTTCTTCCCGTTTCTTCCGCTCCTCCTCGCGGTTTCTCACTCTCTCTTCATTAAAAGACAGATAAGCCAAGAAATGCCCGTTCCTCTTATTATAAATGCTCTCAAATCCCAGGAAATCCATCCCCGGATAACAAAACCCCTGCTTCCTGAGGGCCTCCTTATTCATAGCCATGAAGCGCTGTAAGGAAGTGGTTCCTGTCTTCTGTGTTCCTATACATAAATATACTGTTGCCATTTTCTCCTCCAGCAATACATGATCTTTTTATCCTGCGCGCTTACAAAAGCCCTTCCAAACTCTTTAAAACAATCTCCACACATTCATCCAGGCTGTGCTCGCTTGTATCTACCACTATATCGGGATTCTCCGGCTCCTCATATTTCGCGGATATTCCTGTAAAATTGGCGATCTGTCCCTTCCTTGCTTTTCGATAAAGCCCTTTCACATCCCGCTTTTCGCATTCTTCCAACGGCGTGTTCACATAAACCTCAATAAAATTACCGCCGATAATCTCTTTCGCATTCCTCCTGTCCAATCTATAAGGAGAGATGAACGCTGTCAGTACAATCAGGCCCGCATCATTCATTAATTTGCTGACCTCTGCTATCCTGCGGATATTCTCAATCCTGTCGTTTTCCGCAAATCCAAGGTTCTTATTTAACCCCATTCTGACATTATCTCCATCCAAAATCATGGTATGCTTGCCCATGGCAAACAAACGCTTCTCCAGTTCATTTGCCAGCGTAGATTTGCCGGAGCCCGAAAGCCCGGTCATCCAGATGGTAACAGCCTTCTGTTCCAATGCACTTTCGCGCATTTCCCTGGTGATATCCATATCGTGCCACGTAACGTTGTCGCCCCTGGTAAGCGGATACATCACCACGCCGCAGGCAGAAGTCATATTAGTTATGCGGTCAATCAGAATCAGCGAGCCAAGCTCCCTGTTATTCTCAAACCGGTCAAACACAATATTGCTTCCCACAGAAATCTCACAGAAAGCAATCTCATTCTTATAAATCGCGTCTGCATAGACTTCCGCACCTGTATTTACATCAACTTTGTATTTAATATTCATGACGGTGGCCGGAATCATCTGCGTGCCAATCTTCAGCCAGAAAATACGGCCTGACACCAGACGGTTATCATCCATCCATAAAATAGAAACGGCAATCATATTGCCGACACAAAGCTCATAACCTTTTTGTAAAATACATCCCCTGGAAATATCTATCTCTGTATCAAGCTGGAGTGTAACTGCCTGGCCGCCGCCGCTCTTTTCCACTTGCGTGTCACCCTGGAAAATCTTTGTCACCTTAGCGCTCTCCTTGCTGGGCATTACCGTCACGGTATCACCCACGGCAACCTCCCCGGAAGATATCTGCCCCTGAAATCCGCGGAAATTATGATTCGGCCGGCATACTCTCTGCACCGGCATGGAAAACCCTTTCCAGTCGTCTTTTTCATTGACATTTACCTCTTCCAGAAAAGCTAAAAGCGTTTCCTTCGCGTACCATGGCATTTTCTTGGATTTAGTTGTGATATTATCTCCTTCTGTAGCCGACACGGGGATGATTCTCAGCGTGCCATAATCAAATTCTGCCATCAGAATCTTGATATCTTTCTCAATCTTTTTGAATTTCAGCTGGTCATAATGAACGAGATCCATCTTGTTCACAGCAAAAACAAAATGTTTTATTCCCATCAGGGAACAAATCCTGGCATGGCGCCTGGTCTGCACGAGTACGCCCTGGCTGGCATCCACAAGAATTACGGCTAGAGACGCAAAACTGGCTCCCACCGCCATATTGCGCGTATATTCCTCATGTCCTGGGGTGTCCGCCACAATAAAACTTCTGCGCTCCGTACTGAAATATCGGTACGCTACATCAATGGTAATCCCCTGCTCACGTTCTGCCATCAGACCGTCTAAAAGAAGCGAATAATCAATCTTTCCCTCCCGGGAACCCACCTTAGAATCTAACTCCAGCGCGCGCTTTTGATCTGCAAAAAGTAATTTTGCATCGTAAAGCATGTGCCCAATCAGCGTAGATTTTCCGTCGTCCACACTGCCGCATGTAATAAATTTCAATAAATTATCTTCCATAATCAGAAATATCCCTCTCGTTTTCTTTTCTCCATACTGGCTGAACCGCCATCCGAGTCAATAATACGGCTTGTCCTCTCTGATTCCACCGAAGACAAAGTCTCTTCTATAATCGCATCGAGCGTATCCGCCTCAGATTCCATGGCTCCGGTAAGCGGATAACAACCAAGCGTGCGGAATCTCACCTTGCGCGTCTCAACAGTCTCTCCCTCCCGCAGTTTGATCCTGTCGTCATCCACCATAATCAGCTGCCCATCCCTGGATATCACAGGTCTTGGCGCGGCAAAATACAGGGAAACGATGGGTATGTTCTCCCTGCGGATATACTGCCAGATATCTTTTTCCGTCCAATTAGACAAGGGAAATACGCGAATGCTCTCACCTTGCTTAATTCTCGTATTGAATAACTTCCACATCTCCGGCCTCTGGTTCTTAGGGTCCCAGGCATGGCTCTCGTTGCGAAATGAAAAAATACGCTCCTTAGCCCTGGATTTCTCCTCGTCCCTCCTGCCGCCGCCAAAAGCAGCCGTAAAACCATATTTGTCTAACGCCTGCTTCAATGCCTGTGTCTTCATGATATCCGTGTAGGAAGAGCCATGGTCAAAAGGATTAATCCCCTGCTCCACTCCTTCCTCATTGATATACTCGAGCATTTCAATCCCCAGCTTCTTCGCCGTCTCATCCCGAAACTTTATCATCTCCGCAAACTTCCATGTAGTATTTACATGCAGAAACGGAAAAGGAGGCTTTTCCGGGTAAAAGGCTTTCATTGCAAGATGCAACATAACGGAAGAATCCTTCCCTATGGAATAAAGCATCACCGGCTTTTCACATTCCGCCGCCACTTCGCGCATAATATATATTGCCTCCGCTTCCAATTCGTCTAAATGATCCATCTTCTCCTCCATCTGCTTTTCGATATTTCTCCTATTCTTTATAACATAATATCCCTTCGGGGTTCCGTTTGCAGTTATTGTCCACGCCCAGGAACCGCTTCATTCATTATAAATAGCAAATATGATAGAAATTTGAGATATCTAAATAGAAAATGCAATCTACACACGGATTAATGCACAAGCGCAAACGCAAATTTTCCCCAAAAAAAGAAATCCCAAAGCCGCAGTCGGCTTGAGGGACTTCTCATTCTTTGCAGTTATATCTTAACTCTTCTTAATAAATTCTCCCTTACACTTGGGGCAGGTAATACAGATCCTCCCCTTGCCCTTGGGCACTCTTACTTTCTGCTTACAGGAAGGACATCTGTAGAAATGGTAATCCTTGCGCTGTCTGAAACGCTCTTTGCGCCGGTTCCACTTAACCGCCAGACGATATCTGCCATTCAGGTACTTCTGGTTCTCCGCATACCTCTGCTCAATCTTCCTGGACATCATGCGGTAATATTCATACGCCATGAGACCCAATGCAAGTATACAAAAAATATCCAGCCTCGTAAACAGTGAAACTAACAGAAAAAGTATAGAAATTCCCATCAGTAACCGCCCAAGCTGGTCAGCGCCATATCTTCCCATCATAAATTGTTGCATCTTCTGTTTCATCTCTCTGTCTCCTATGCGGTATGTTTCCTCCATGGTAGCGCAGAAAAAATAGGAAGTCAATGGAGTTATTTTCTTTTAAGAATTGTTTATGATTTGGTAATAAATCAGGTATGCACGGCAAACTGTTGGAATAAGCAGGGCGGTAAGCCGGGTTATGTCGTGGATAATCATCTATCTAGCCTGACTGTTGCCAGCCAGATCCTGCGACCTACCTGAAGCTGGCGGGCCACGTCAACGCTTCCGTTCGGTCTTGCTTCGGATGGGGTTTACATGTGCCCTGCCCGTTGCCGGACAGGCGGTAGTCTCTTACACTGCCCTTCCACCCTTACTATTTGCATAGCAAATAGCGGTACATTTCTGTTGCACTGTCCTTGGAGTCGCCTCCACCGGCCGTTAACCGGCATCCTGCCCTGTGAAGCCCGGACTTTCCTCACCTGCGGTCTTTCGACGCTTGCAGCCGCGATTATCTGCCCTACTTATTCCATAACTATCAAATAGCAGCTCCGCATTATCATATCATAAGCCGCTGTAGAAAACAACCCCGGCTGTACAGTCCTGTTCGCCGGGGTTACGATTTGTTTATAAAGTATCAGCGAATTTTAATTTTCACGCTGGCTTTCTTATTCGTGCCGTCCGTAGAAACAACGCGGATAGTGACGGTCTTTCCCTTTCCCGCACGTTTGGCTGTGACTTTCCCTTTGGAAGTGACGACCGCATATTTTTTGTTGGAACTGCTCCACTTCAAAGTTTTATTGACTGTTTTGCCGTTTTTGCCTTCCGCTTTAACAACCGTTTTCAGCGTGATTTTTTTACCTGCTTTCAGCGTCTTCGGTTTATTTTTGATTGTCACCTTTTTGACGGCGTTTTTCATAATTTTTATGCGCACAGATGCATATTTATTGCTGCCGTCTCTGGCGGTGGCTTTGATGGTGACAGTCTTTCCCTTTCCCGCACGTTTGGTCGTCACCACTCCTTTGCTGTTTACGGTAGCATATTTCTTATTGCTGCTCGTCCATTTCACAGCAGGGTTGCTCGCCTTTTTCGGCGTTACATCCGCCTTCAAAGCTACCTTTTTCCCGGCGGCAATCTGCTTGGAAGGGGCGCTGACGGACACTTTCTTCACCTTGACTTTTGCAGGCGGGTTATTGGCTGGCGGTGTATTATCTCCCGGATTTTTGTTATCTCCTGATCCTTCGTTATCACCCGGAGGGGTGTTCCCTCCTGTATTTCCTTCGCTATTTTTCTTCACTGACAACAGCAGGGACGGCGCCATATCTGCGTCAGCTTCCGTCATATTCTGCGCGCCTTCGCGGCTGACAAAAGCAAGCTCCCATCCCTTTGCGTCACAGACTGCAACGGAAAATATCTGCGCATCCTTATCTAACGCCCGCACCCACTCGGTCACATCAATCGTCACTTTCGTTCCGTCTATAGCCTGGCTTGTACTGTATTGCTTATCCTGCGCCATGATAACATTGTTCTTATCCACCAAAAACGGCGCTGAGGATTTGACGCCGGATGTACTCAGCGCAGGCATGTTCGTCCACTTCAATTCTGCCTCGCTCCAATTCCCCGTAACCGGAACTGCCAACAAAGTGTCTTCTCCGGTTACACGGCTGTCGCGGCGTCCAATATAAGTAAGCTGAATCTCTGCTTTGTCAAGCTTTTCCAGACTTTCTCTGATTTTTCCCGCGTCAAACGACAGGAATGAAATCTTAGAATCCCTGTTATCACTGGTACTGCCGCCTACTGCCTCGCCAAAAATACCAACTGCCGAATTGTCTGAAATGGCGTCGCTCATACGCATCGTACGTATATAATCTTGCGTCCCGTAATTTTCCTCTTTTTCGGCCTGATAAGATTTCACGGTTGCATCCGCCAAAGCTCCCGCCGCCACAGTCTCAAATTTTGCGGATTTTACAGTAATCTCCACATTCTTTTTGGTGACTTCGTGTCGGTCGGAAGCCGTAAAGACTACCGTATATCTGCCGACTTGTGCCTCCACCGGCGTCCAGGTAAACCTACCTGTAGCAGAACTGAACGCCGCTCCCTCTGGTAACGTACCTTCCTCCACATCAAGCGTGACCGCATCTTGGTCCGCATCCTGCGCCTGCACGGTAAACGCTAGAGCTTCCCCGGCAATTATTTCGCTGGTGCTGAAGGATGGCTGTAAAAATGACGGAGCATGGTTGTCAAACCAGTCATGCGCATCGTTTGTGACTTCCGTTGCCGTCAATCCCGCCTGGCTGCTGACAATCACCCGCTCTCCACCCACATAATGGTTCTTAACAGTCAAATCTTTGACATTACTCACATAGCTGAACGCATCCCCATTGGAAAACCAACAGCCATCGAGCGTCACGCTGGCAATCTTATTTTCTCCATCAAGTCCGTTGATGTTAAAGTTCGTGCCCACCCGTGTAGTGTCAAAAGAACAATTTGTAAACGTCAGCGATTCATACCGCGGATAAGGCCGCTTATTCCCTGTCCCGTTCTGAACCGTAATTCCATTGCCGCCTCCGGTAAAATTCGTGGTATTTACATTCTCAAATGTATAATCTTTCATGGCATGCTCATAAGCGTCATGCCCCAGACGAATGCCATTGCCGCCGCCAAAGCTCCAGCCCAGCGTATTGCTGACAGTTACATGAAAAGAATCTTCCGTGTCCCACTGCAAGCAGTCGCTGTTGTACTGGTCGTACCCCGGAACCGTATTCGGAAATCCATCGCTGGGATTATAATGCCCGCTGGCAAAATTATCGTCATTTCCCAATGTCAACGCACCATTGATCGTCAGGTTCTGCGCGCTCGCCATATCAAGTCCATCCACCCAGGGCTGATTGTAGGGGGTCAACCCCTTTACATTATTTAACGTACAGTTCTTGCTCCCATGAGACTCCCAATTCCACTGCTTGGCATCGCGCACATACGTATCTTGAAAGACAATATCGGAAGAACGCACAATCATCACGCCGCCCTGGTGGCAGCTGTCTTTCGCATCATGGCGGTCCTTTCTGTAATTCTCCACGCCGTTTCCGTCAAAAATACCCCTGCCGGAAATGGTGATATCGGACGAGTCCCAGATTCCGATAGCCGGTTCCATTGCCTGCATACATTCCTGGATACGGTTTTTTACCAAAGCGCCTTCTTCCAAATAAATGGTGACATGCTTGCCCTGGCGGCCACGGATTTCCAGACCGGAACAACTATAGGCGCCTGCCGGAAAATATAAGGTATCATAGGGAGACCCTTGTGCATAAATTTCATCCAAAGCCGCCTGCAAGGCATAACTTGCATCATCCGTTGTCATCTTGCGCTTATCCGGGAAACGAACCTGCGCGGCGCCATTATCCACCAATTTCCCGGCTTCATAAACTGTACCGCCACTTGTCGTGCCTGCCGGCTCCGCCTGCTGCGCCTCTGAATTCGGATGTTCCCGCAAATACTGCTCCATGAAACTCTTAAAATTCAGCACATTAGAGTCCGCGGGATCGGGAATATCCTCTGCCCGCTCAGGCGGATCATTGATGATGGCGAGATACGGTTTACCTGCTTGATCTGCCGGGCCGCCGTTAATCATCACAAACGCATAGCGAAGTTTATCAGACATCGTAAATGTCACACTGCGCTTATCATCGCTGATATGAAGCGCCTCCCTGGGATAATAGCGCTGCGGATAAACTGCCACCTCATTTATGGTTTCCGATACCTGTACCGTATACTCCGGCGTGGCGTCCGCAGACGCAGCGCGGGCAATGTCAAAATTATTTCCATTGCGGCTGTACTTGATGACCGGAACTTCTGTGCCATTCGCCGTCAGGGTATATTTTGCCGAACTCTCATCTCCCGGCGTGTCTGCGTAAATATGTACCTCCCCCTCTGATGCCTGCACCTTTTGCAGCTGCGGCCGGGGAGATAAAACGACATTTCCCAGAACCAATGCAAATGATAACACCAGCGGCAATATTTTATGCCTTTTTAATTTCTGACTGCTTCCCATATCGCATCCTCCTCCACAAAGATAATATTTATATTCTCTATTTTAATACAATCCAAAGAATATTTGTGTTCATTTTTGAAGCAAAAATGCGCATTTTTAATACTTTTATTCCAACCATCCGCGCAGCACTTTCGTCTGATAACTTACAAATTCTCTATTTGTTGAAGATTTGAGCCGCCATTGCTTGGGCGAATCGCCTACAATCTTTTTAAAATTACGCTCAAAGGTAGATACGGAGGTATATCCCACCTTCCAGGCCAGTTCATGCACCTGGTAATCTTTCTTTTGCAGAAAATCACAGGCCTTTTGTATGCGCACCGTATTGATATATTCCAACGGAGATACTTTCATACAGTTTCGGAACAATTTACGAAAATATGGCTCACTGATATTGCATTCTCCCGCTAAAGTCTTAACCTTAATGTTCTCATGGAAATGCGTCTCAATATATACCAAAGCGGGCCGGATTTTCTCAACATGCAATGATTGTTTCTTGTGGTTCTCAGACATACGCTCATTCAGACGTACAAGTTCCTGGAGCAGCACGAACATATAACCGCACACTGCTTCCCGATTGAATTCTTTCTGCCCGCGGTTTTCCTCAAGAATCGCACGCACCACGCCGGAAAGGCTTGGATAATCCTCAGATTCAATGATAATCGGAAATTGCGTAATCTGCTCTAAAATTTTCATTCCCTGATACTCGTCCCATTGATAACTGCGCTCTACAAAACCGGCAAAATCCAGATACAGCCACTCCCAACGGCAGACGCTGCCCTCCTTGCTGTGCACACCATGAGGGAAATTGCTGGGAATCAGTGAAATGGTTCCTGCTCTGTAGGGTTCAGATTTATCACCCAAAAAGACTACGCCTTCCCCAAAATAGCAGTAGCCAATCTCATAAAAGTTATGAAAATGCTGTTCTCCAGTCCGGTACGTCGTAATCCAACTGTCCCCCAGCAATGCTAAATCATATCTGCCCACAGGCAGCTCATAATAGCGAAATTCTTCTACCTTCTTTACTGTCATTTTGATTTTCCTCATGTCAGTTTACTTCTGCGGCTTCGGTTAGAGGCATCAGGGCTCCTCCCTATCTACTTTTTGGGTTTCGGTTAGAGGCATCAGGGCTCCTCCCTATCTACTTTTTGGGTTTCGGTTAGAGGCATCAGGGCTCCTCCCACTTCGTGGGTCCCTCCTCATGCCAAATCGCTGGGTCCCTCCTTAGGTCAATTTACTTCTGTGGCTGCTGTTAGAGACCTAAGGCATCCTCCCAGCTCCGCTGGGTCCCTCCTTAGGTCAAGAAACAACTACCCCCGATGAACTCACGCAGAATGGAATTCCTACCGATATCCTCGCTGGGCACTGGAAGAAAATAGTCCAAAAACTTCAGCAGCCTTTTGGCCTCCACATACTCAGGACAACTCTTATCAATTTCAAACAACAAAGGCTCCGCATACTGTTTAAGGACTGCAAGTTCATAAATCAAAGCAGAATTAAACATAATATCCGCTTCCTCCTGGAAGGGAAATATATACTGTTCCTCACCTTTGCGCACAGATCCCCACATAGCAATCGTCTCTTTCGCTGAAATATTCCTCGTGCGGGCGTCCCGCACCATGCGCCGTATCATTCTCCCATCCGTGGTAGGCAGGCTGTTATGCTCATCAATATTCAGCTGTGTCAGCGCACTGATATAAATTTTCAGCTTGCTGGATTTAGGCAGGGAATAAGATAATTTGTCATTGAGGCCATGAATTCCCTCCAACACCAATATATCATTTTTCCCAAGCTGCTTATAATTCCCCTTATACTCGCGCTTTCCCGTGCGGAAATTATAAATGGGAAGTTCCACCCGCTCTCCCGCCAGCAAAGCCGACATATCGCGGTTAAATAACTCAATGTCCAACGCTTCGAGGCATTCAAAATTATACGTCCCATCCGGGTGTTTGGGCGTGTCTACACGATCCACATAATAATCATCCAAGGCAATCGGGTGCGGCTTTAAGCCCAACGCCATAAGCTGAATTGAAAGGCGATGGGAGAACGTCGTCTTCCCGGAAGACGACGGGCCTGCAATCATCACAAATTTCTTATCCGGCGCGGCGGCTATATCTTCTGCCATACTGCCAATCTTACGCTCCATCAAAGCCTCCGATACCAGTATCACATCGCGGATGCGCCCCTGGGCAATCGCGTCATTGAGCGCGCCGATCGTTGCAATATCCAGTTTTGCCCCCCATTCCGCCGACTCCTTAAGCACATGAAATAATTTGTGCGAGGGCACAAACTTTGAGGGCGTCTTCGTGTCCTTATCTGGAAACAGCAGCACAAACCCGCCTTCATACAATTCCAGCTCAAAATATTTAAGGTAACCGGTATCTGGCACCATATAGCCATAGAAATAATCCTCATACTTACCAATACTGTAGATATTCACCTTTGAACTGCGCCGATAGGCAAATAGACGCTCCTTATCGCGCATACCAAATTCCCGGAACCGCGCAACCGCCTCATCCGTGGAAATACTTTTCTTCCTAATAGGAATCTTTTTATCCACAAGCTTCAGCATCTCGCTTTTTAACCTGGAAATATACTCTTTATCCGGCGTCTGGCCGGACAGCTCGCAAAAATATCCCTGGCTGATGGAGTGTTCCACACGCACGGTAACCGGCTTTCCATCCTCCTCCGACAGATTGTGGACGGCACGCTGCATAAGAAAGCTGACGCTGCGCCGATATGCTTTCCTCCCCGCCTTATCCCTGGTCGTCACAAAAGTGAGCTCTCCGTCTGCTTTCACTGTCTTATGCAGCTCCTTCAGACGGTTGTTAAACATTACCATCACAATATCATCTTCATACCCCATCTGATATTCGGCGGCAATCTCTGAAAACGCTGTTCCTACCGGATACTGCCGTTCCTCCCCACTAATCTTGACTTGGTATGTCGCTTTTTTCATAGCATCCTCCTGCATTATATAATTTACATTTATTTAATTCAAATCGTCCAAATTATCAGTTTAGCACGCAACACTATTTGGAACAAAAGTTATTTTAAGATTAAATATAAAGAAAAGGAGGCTTTACTGGCTGCCCCACAACGTCAACCGCCTCTACCCTCTCTTGCAAATAATTTACCATATAAGGAATAAACAGCTTTTCCACCCCATAATGTCCTGCATCAATTATTGCAAGTCCCTGTTCCGCTGCATCAATTCCTTCATGATGGTCAATATCTCCAGTAATTAATACTTCCGCATTTGCCTGCAATGCGTATGTAATTACACTTTTGCCGGACCCAGGACAAATTGCCGCTCTTTTCACTCTGCTCTGCAAATCGCCGAACACCTTGACGGTATCGACTGCAAAAGCTTGTTTTACCCGCTCTATGCAATCAGTCATTGTCATTTCCTCCGGCAGTATGCCGACCCTGCCGATTCCCTCAGAACCTTCCTCGCTCTGACAGGTCACGTCCAACACCTGACAATCAGTGAGCATCATTCTCCCTGCTGCAAGCTCCGCCATACCCTTTACATCAAAATTGGTATGCATCGCATAACAGGAAATGTTATTTCGGATTAACTCAAACACCCGCCTGCCTGTAAAATCTTGTGTATTAACCTTCTTCAACCCCTTAAAGATTAACGGATGATGCGTAAGCAGTAAATCTGCTTTCTCTTTTGCCGCCTGTGCGATCGTCTCTTCCGTTGCATCCAATGCTATGTAAATTTTGCGTACTTCCTGTTCAAAATCTCCCACCAAAAGTCCCACGTTATCCCAGTCACAGGCAAACCTTTCTGACGACTGTTTCTCTAATAATAATATGATCTCACGGCATGTCATAATACTTTCTCCTTTTCTACGATTTTAAGAGAACCTCGATTTCTTCAAGCTCCTCCCTAATCTGCGCTCTGCGCTCCGACACATCCTGTCTTGCATTTTTACCCAAGCGCTCCAATATTTTCTGCTTCTGTTCCTTCTGTCGCAGCAAATATTTGCGGAGAACCGGATGCTTCCGGGCACGCAGCAACGGCCCATATTTGAAATCAGCCTCTGTCATCGCCTGCAAATTGTCCCCAACGTCAGATTCCGTCCATTTTACAGCCATCATACTGTAAAACTTTCCATCCTCGTATACCATGTCCTCACGCAAAATCCGGTAACCATACTCCACAAGGAAACGCCGAAACATCGGCAGCTCCGACTGCGGCTGCAAAACAAGGCAGTCCGCCGCATGGGCTGTCGCTTCTCCCTCAGTGAGAATCCGCTTCATCAGCGCGCCGCCCATACCGGCTATCACAATTGTCTGAGCCTCTCCGGGACGCAGCTTACTCAGTCCGTCGGAGAGACGCGTCTCTATCCTCTCCTGCTGATTATACTGCCGAATATGCTCGCGGGCGCGCTGCAACGGTCCCTCATTTATATCCATGGCAATCGCCCTCTGTGCTTTTCCACACGCGATAAGGAAAAGCGGTATGTATCCGTGATCTGTCCCCACATCTGCCACGACCCCGGCGTCTTCCGCCAGGTCTGCAACAGCTTGCAGTCTCTGTGATAACTGAATCATTTTCCACATAACCCTTTAATCCAAATAATCTTTCAATTTCCGGCTCCGGCTGGGATGGCGCAGTTTACGCAGCGCTTTGGCTTCAATCTGGCGAATACGTTCCCTCGTCACATTAAATTCTTTGCCTACTTCCTCCAAAGTCCTCGCGCGGCCGTCGTCCAGCCCAAAACGCAGGCGCAGTACTTTCTGCTCCCGCTCAGTCAACGTGCTCAAAACCTCAACTAATTGTTCTTTCAGCAATGTGAACGCCGCAGCCTCTGCCGGCACCGGTACATTATCATCCTGGATAAAATCACCCAAATGGCTGTCCTCTTCCTCACCTATTGGGGTCTCCAAAGACACCGGCTCCTGGGAAATCTTGAGAATCTCCCGCACACGCTCTACCGGCATATTCATCTCATCCGCGATTTCCTCCGGGGTCGGTTCACGCCCTAATTCCTGCAAGAGCTGCCTGGAAACACGGATAAGCTTGTTGATTGTCTCCACCATATGCACCGGAACCCGAATGGTCCTGGCCTGATCGGCCAGAGCCCTGGTTACTGACTGACGGATCCACCAGGTCGCATATGTACTTAGTTTGTA
>Ga0137308_102329_pt1 | contig 13138 bp, 12 predicted proteins | sample Inofrocosms_June_FD_97181 | JGI IMG/M metagenome (GOLD analysis project Ga0137308, IMG submission 97181) | Mouse cecal microbial communities from Vienna, Austria - N-Acetylneuraminic and N-Acetylglucosamine D2O microcosms_June | ecosystem: Host-associated > Mammals > Digestive system > Large...
TCAAACAAATTCACGGTCAGGAAAACCATCAGAAACACAATCAGCAAAATCGCCAGAATCCCCGGCTGTGTTCCGGTGGCACAGAGGAACACAGCCGCCAGTCCGGCGCAAATCATCCAGAGTGCAATACGCCCCAGCCGGTCTGACAAAAATTCACGCAGTGTCATAGCTGATACCCCATTCCGCGCCGGGTCCTGATGGCATCAGGCAGGCCGATCTCCGCCAGCTTTCCCCGCAGCCGGGTCATATTCACGCTGAGGGTGTTGTCGTCAATGTAGATTTGGTTGTCCCACAGGGCGTCGATCAGATCGGCCCGGGAAACGATTTGTCCGGTATGAACCATCAGGCAGGCCAGAATTTGCAGTTCATTCCGGCTGAGTTCTACGGCTTTTTCGCCGGACGACACAACCCCTTTTGTCAGGCTCAATCGCAGTCCACCGGCCTCCAGCAAATCAGTCTGCTCCGATCCGCCGCCGCCCCGGCGCAGAACCGCTTTGATCCGGGCCAGCAGAACGGGTACACTGTATGGCTTGGTGATGTAGTCATCCCCGCCCAGACTCAGCGCCCGCACCTCGTCTGCACCGGCATCCCGGCTGGTGACAAAGATCACCGGCGAGGGAGCCGCTTTCCGCAGCGCGGCGCACAGTGAAAAGCCATCCCGTCCGGGCAGGCCGATGTCCAAAAGAATAAGGTCCGGGCGTTCACGCGCTGCCTGTCCCGGTATATCTGTAAACTCCGTGATTGCCAGAGGCGTATACCCCTCGTTTTTCAGGAGCAGTGTCAATTCCTCCCGGATAGCCGGGTCATCTTCGATTATCATGATTTTAAGCATATTCCCATTACCGTCCTGTCATTTTCCCTATACTAACACGAACAAAGCGCACTTGTCCAGAAGCGTTTGTCCTCATGAAAATCAAAAAACGCATATCCCCTCTGATAATATCTTTGGAAATACCGTATTGACAAACAGCAGTGTCTTTTATATAATATATCCAAAGTGATAATATCAAAATGATAAATATAAGAGCGGGACGGATTTGCACGGAGAACAAAAATATATAATATAACATAAGGAATAAAAGAGCATGGCACGATCCGGACCGCGGGAAGCCGGAAGATCGTTGTACAATGCGGGAAAGAAAGGAGCGCTTATGATTTACAATCTGGAGGATCTGAAAAAAGCTTACAATGCGGGGGAACACTTTAAATTCCTGTTTTTCTGGGGGCATACGCCGGCGGCGGACGGTCATATCAATGAGGCGTGTTTCAGCCAGTGGTGGAAATGCGGTTTCAGGGTGGAGGATGTGGAATACAGCTGTGCGGAGCAGTTTATGATGGCGGAGAAGGCAAGAATGTTCGGGGATGAGACAATGCTTGCGGAAATCATGAAGTCTTCCCATCCGAAGGAGATGAAAAGCTTCGGACGGGCAGTGTCAGGGTTTGATAAGGAAGTCTGGGACGGGGCCTGCTATGAGATCGTCAAAAAGGGAAATATGGCAAAGTTTTCCCAGAATCCGGACCTGTTGGATTTTCTTCTGGGGACAAAAAACAGGATACTGGTGGAGGCAAGCCCGAGGGACCGGATCTGGGGGATCGGTATGGGAAAGGCTAATCCGGACGCCGAATGCCCGCTGAAATGGCGGGGAACCAATCTGCTGGGATTTGCGCTGACGGAGGTAAGGGACCGGCTGCTTGCGGAGCACAGGGCAAAATAGGATACCGTCAGGAAAGAAAGCATTTTGGCACAACAGCCTATCTCCCCGATACCTGATATTTCTGATAAACGTGTTTCCCGCCTGCTGTGATCAGGACAGCGAACAGAAGATAGATCACCGGCATGATCTGCCAGGAGACCAGACAGTGTCCGAATACGGGGACGGTTCTCACGTCAAAGACATTCCAGATATTCAGGAAGGAAAACGGGAGCCAGTCCCATATCTGTGAGGCTGTCCGGTATTGTGGCGGTACATTGCAGATCATAGCGGCGATTATGGCAGCGGTAGAGAGTGCCATGGCGGCTGTGCGGCTGCGCAGGATCTCGGACAGGATCATGATCATAATGCTGATCAAAACGGAGAGGATCAGTGCGATCCCGCACATAATAAGGCAGCTTGCTCCTATCGTCATGGGATAGGAAACAGGGTAGGGTGTGACCTGTATCTGCATGGAATATCCTTCGGTGCCGTAGAAGCTCAGGGAAAATACGGCAGAGGCAAGTATCATAAGGGCGCAGCAGAGGAAAGAAACGGTGACGCCTGCCAGAATTTTTGCAAAATAAACCGTGTTTTTTCCGTTGGAACTGGTAAGTACCAGCTGGTCCGTCCGCCTTGTGTGTTCTATGGTAAATACGCCGGATAGGCTTATCATGATAAAAAGAGGCATCAATATATTCAGGGTGTTAAAAGATTTTGTCAGCATACTATAGCCTTCATGGTAAAAATAGGTAAAAGGTGTCTGTATCCCGGCTTCTTTCTCTTCCCAGAATGTTTTTTCGGTTTCTGTCAGAAAATAGCTTTGCCAATAGGCTTTTAAAGAATCTTCTCTCGCCTCATAAAAGGCGGTTTCGTCCGGCGCCCAGGCGATGACATCTTTCAAAGAATCTTTGTTGCCCCACCAGCAGAGTATTTGATAGATCGCAGAGTAAGGACGGGCATAAGTCTGATATTCATCGGTAAGAGTATATCTGCCTTCCGGATCCTGAATTTTCCGATAGGCTGTTAAGGTTTCTTTCAGTAAAGTCTGATCAATGGCTCTGCCGGACAGTGCTTTTTCGTAGGCCTGATCCACCAGAAACATATGATAGTGGGTGTCGGCAAACACTCCGTCTACATAATATTTACCGGTCAACGACAATGCCGGAACGGAGATGATGGTGAGAAGGCAGAGAAGTAAGGTGATCCAGAAGAGTTTTCTTCCGGTGATTTTTTTCAGTTCGTATCGATAGAGTAAGTTCAGATTATTCATAAGTCAGTCTCCATTTTCTGTTAAACAGATGAGCATTTCCTGTTCATTCCTGTTTCGTTTCAAATTGATTTAAATAAAATGTTTCCAGATCTTCCCGGGTTTCCTCCCACTTTCCCTGATAGATAAGCTGGCCGTCTTTCATGATCAGTACCTGATCCGCAATATGCTCGATATCAGAGACGATATGGGTGGACAGCAGAACGATATTGTTTTTGCCGAGTTCTTCGATCAGATTGCGGAAGCGCACCCGCTCTTTGGGGTCCAGTCCTGCAGTGGGTTCATCCAGGATCAGGAGCTTGGGATCGTTCAGCAGAGCCTGCGCAATACCGAGCCTCTGCTTCATACCGCCGGAAAAGGTTTTGATCTTTTTACGGGATACATCGGAGAGGGAGACCAGTTCCAGCAGTTCCCTTGTCTTTCGCTTCGCCCTGTCCTTGGGGATACCCTTGAGGGCGGCGAGGTAGAGCAGAAAGTCCGCTGCGGAGAACTCCGGGTAGTAACCGAAATCCTGAGGCAGGTAGCCTAAAATGGCGCGATATGATTCCTCGCTGACATCGATACCGTCAAAGGCGATAGTGCCTCCGGTGGGTTTCAGTATGCCGCAGAGCATTCTCATAAGGGTTGTTTTTCCGGCGCCGTTGGCACCCAGCAGACCGTGGACTCCTTTATGGAGTTTTAAGGATATCCGGTCTACGGCAATCTTGTTTTTATATTGCCTGGACACACGATCTATGATAAGTTCCATGTCAATTCCTCCTGTGTGATAAGATTTTGATATTGTTTGATAACGCCGATGCAAAGGGCGGCGGAGGCAAAGATCCAGATGCCGAGTGAACTTTCCTCATACAGCCACGGGACCGTGAGCCTGAGCGGATAGAGAAAAAGGCCGATACAGGCGGAAATACCTGCACACAGGTAAATGCCGTCCGCCTCCCGCCGCCTGCGGACAATATACAGACAGAGAAAGGTTGTCAGCAAAAAAGGCGTCAGGATATAAAAGCCTGCCTGCAGAGGGGGCATCTGGCTGTTCCTGAGACTTATCGGGAATAAAATGCCAAAAAGCAGCAGATTGCTCAGTCCCAGTATGGCAAGGCGCATCAGGATCACGCTTTTTAAAGAAAACCGTGCCGCCATTTCCAGTTCAGCCATCCTGTAATGATCGGAACGTCCCATCTCCGCCGCTGTTGTAAGCGCCAGCAGCGGCATAAGAGCGGAGATCATCCAGAGCATGTCGGCAGAGAGCACAAGGCTGCCAAAGAGCGAAACGAGAAAGATAAGGGCGGAGATACACCAGATCCGTTTGCGGATATATCTTGCCTGTACAGGAAAAAGACCGGTATAGCGAAAAGAAGCCGGCTCTATGGAACGGAGAAATTCCGCTTTGCGCAAAGGCGCGGGGGCTTCATATATTTTTTTCAGTTCTTCCTGCAATGTGTGATTCATAAAAAATCCTCCTTTCCGAGTTTTTGGCTTAGTATTTCGGATGCCGCAAGGAGCCTGCGGCGCAGGGCAAACCGGGAGATGCCGTAGAGTTTTGCAATCACGGAAACCGGTACTTCGTTGACATACCGGAGCAGTAACAACTCCTGCTGACCGGGCGGCATTTCCAGCAACGCCTGATGGAGCACAAGGTTTGTAAGCCGGGCATCTTCGCCGGAGGGCTCCGGGATGTCTTCCGGCAGAGGCAGGGCGGCGGGCTTACGGTATTCATCGATGCATAGGTTTCTTGCGATCGTGTATAAATACTTCAGCGCCGTCTCCGAAGAGGCAAAGCGGTAGCGTTCCAGATAGCGCAGGAACGCTTCCTGCGTGATATCTTCGGCGCTCTCCCGGTTTTTCAGTTTGAAATAGCAGTAGCGGTAGATCTTCTCGTACTGTTCCTCGATATCCACGGACATGTCTTTTGCTCCTTGCGGCAGTGTCTGTCAGCCGGCATAAACAACATACAGCGATCCTGCGCGCTTGTTTTTTCTTTGGTCATTATATCCCTGCGGCTGTTTTCCTGCCGACATAATGTTTAACGGACCGGACAGTCAAAATGTGCGGACAGGGGAAATGAAATTTATTTAACCCCGGATAAGCTGCCTGCTTCCGTTTCCTCATCCGGGCACAAAGATCATTATTAAGGAAAAGTTCGTCAGAAAGAATGAGGAATGATAAGAGAGGTTCGTCAGAAAAAGTGTGGCAGAAGGTGAAAAGTTCATATGAAAAAATACAGAAAGAAAAATAAACCCGCCTGTGCGGTAAGGGCATCCGCGGCAGATTACCGCAGGCAGGAGGGGATATGCAATATTCCGTTACGGGCAACAGCAAAAGTGCGAAAAGGTCAATCCTCCGTCTCCGTTTCTTCCTCGGGCACGAGGGGCAGCTTCATCAGCACTTTCCGGATCCGGTTCTGGGAGATGCCCCTTGCCTGAAGCGTGGAGCCGTCCTCCAAAGTAATGATCTCGTTATTTTTCGGCAGGCGGTCCAGCTTATCGATCATAATGCCGCCGAGGGAATCAAAATCCTCCGATTGCAGAGAAAGATCCAGGGCGTTATTCACATCGTCCAGCTTCATACCCGCCTCGATGAGATATGTACGCTCATCGATCTGTTTGATCAGTTCCGCTTCGTCCGCGTCGTATTCATCCCTTATCTCACCTACGATCTCTTCCAGCAGGTCCTCCATTGTGATCATGCCGACAGCCGAGCCGTATTCATCCAGCACAATGGCAAGGCTTGTGGCTTTCTCACGCAGTTCCACCAGTAAGTCGGAGGTTTTTTTGCGCTCATAGGTGTAGTAGACCTTGCGCAGTATCTTGCCGACTTTGAACCGGGGAGAATCCTTTGTCAGAAGGAAGTCTTTCATATGGACAAAACCGATGATGTTATCGGGATTTTCCTCTTCGTAGACAGGAATCCTGGTATACATGGTCTTTTTAAACAGCGCGAAGATATCCTCATAGGCGGCGGTGGAGGAGATGGCAGCCATATCGATCCGCGGGATCATGATCTCGGAGGCGGTGGAGTCGGAAAAATCAAATACATTATGGATGTATTCCCGCTCTTCGGATTCGATCACGCCTTCCTCATGGCTTACGTCCACATAGGTGCGCAGTTCGTCTTCCGTGATGCTGCCTTCCGCCGGATCAGCGCCCAGATGAAAAAGGCAGATAATGCCCTGGGCGATATTGTCCACAACCCAGATGGCGGGCGTCAGAAGGACCATCAGAGCGCAGATAATGCCGCTGTAGGCAAGGGCGATCTTATCGGCATGGGAACCGGCCCATGTCTTGGGGACGATCTCGCCGAAGATCAGCACCAGAAAAGTCAGAAGTCCGGTGCATATGCCTACAAACTGATTGCCTAAAAGACGGATCGTCAAAGTGGTGGCAAGGGAAGATGCGCCGATGTTAACGATATTGTTGCCGATCAGTATCGTGCTGAGCATTTTGCTGTAGGATTCTAAAATAGACTGAACACGGAGAGCCTTTTTATTGCCGTCCTCGGCAAGCGAGCGGATGCGGACTTTATTGGCACAGGTCAGCGCCGTTTCGGCGGAAGAAAAAAAGCCGGATAAAATCAGAAGAACGAATAAGATAAGAAGTTGTATGACACCGATGGTATCCATGAGGGTTCCTTTCTTTTAAAGCATAATTTACTTATAAGGAAGACAGGCAGGAAAATGCCGCGCATTTTCTATGGCATATCCGCCAGATAAATCCGTATCATATTCTGCTCATGAGCGCAGGCGCTCATCGCGGTATATGATACGAATCTGCTTGTCTCTGAATAAGATATATTCTATAAATAGAATACTGTGTTGTCAAGAAGCATATATTTCTTTAAGGAAAATATTACAAAGTTTTTATCAGGGGTTCATTCCCGAAGGGGGTAATATGTCTGTCACAAAAAAATATATGCCGCAGATCTTGTTTACGTTAAAGTGTTTGTTGTTTTCGTATATCCTGACAGGAGGGCTCTTATTGCTTCTGGCATTTCTGCTCTACAGGCTGCATCTGTCGGAAAAAGTCGTGAATGTCTGTATGATCCTGATCTATATCGCAACATCCTTCTTTGCCGGATTTATCACAGGGAAAAAGAAAGGGAAACGGAAATTTTTCTGGGGAGCGGCGATGGGGGCGCTGTATTTTGCGGTGCTGTTTGCGGTATCCGTTATTGTGAACCGCTCTTTCCCGCAGCTTTCATCGGATTTTATAACAACCATCCTGCTGTGCACAGGAGGCGGCATGCTGGGGGGAATGCTGAGCTGATGCCCGTGCCGGTTCATATTGACTGCAGTGCGGGCGTTTTGCAGGTGCTGCCGGGATACTTTTATCCCGGCAGGCTTTAAGAACTGCGAAAAGAAAACGGGAGGAATTCCAGAGACAGAATGCTTCTTCATACGAGAGACTTGCGGAGCAGCACATACTCATACTCATAATCGATCAGTTCATGGAAATAATCCTTGTTGATATTTCCGTGGCGGATCAGGGCGCCGACAGAAGGAACGCCCGCAGTCTGGAGTTCTTCCTTAATGGATTCCGCCAGGGCTTTTCCAAGTCCGTGATGGGCGGCGTCGATGCCCATATAGAGCATGACATAGGATTTTGGCATGGTGCGGATACGGAGAATGCGCAGGTAATCAGGAAGGGACAGCTTTCCGTAAACAGCGTTTCCGTAATCGGGAATGCTGATAAAAAAGCCCACAGCCTTACCCTGATAATAAGCCATCTTCACCATGGGATACCGGATCAGCAGTTTCAGGTAACTGTAAAGAGAGACAAACTCGTCCCTGCTGATGCGTTTATAGGCTGGGAAACTCTGGTATAACTCGATCAGGAGTTCGTAAACTTCGATCAGGGTTTTATCAAAGGTATCTTTGGAAGGGCTTTCAATCCGGTAGCCTTCCTGCCGCTTTTGGGCAAGTCTGGCGGAAAAGAGGCTGTTTTTGTCAGAAGGCTTTACTTTCCGGTAGTGGTTGGAGTAGTAGCGCTCCGCGATTTCAAAGCCTGCCTTCTGCCATAAGGCGGCGTAGTAGTCCTTGTTGTAAGGTTCCCCGGTGTAGGAAAGGTCAAAACAGTTTCTTTTAAAGCGATAGCGAATCCAGAAAGAAGCGTCGATGGGACCGGTGATCTTTGTGCAGTTTTGGCTTACGGCGATCTTTTCGGCTTCTTTTATCAGAAGAGAAGCGGCTTTTGGATCGTTTTCACTCTCAAAAAAGCCCAGATAAGCGTCTGTATCTTCCGGATAGACAGTCAGGGCCGCACGGCTTACGGGGACGTTTTGTTCGTTAAGGACAAGCAGCGGAAAAACAGTGAAATAATGGCTCAATACATGAGTGCCTTCCAGAATTTTCCGTTCTTCCTCAGGCTGCTGCATGAGTTCTTTTTTGGAATAGAGCCGCCCGGGAAGTTCCAGAAACTTCTGAACGGAATCTTTATCCTGACAGGAAAAGGTGATCGCTTTATAGTTCATTTAATACGTCCTCCGGGAATATCAGGTTTTATATAAAATCGGCGGATCTGTTTATAGCCGGGCAGCCTGTCGTTGACCTGAGCGAGGTAATCCTGCATTTCATCTTCTGTTAAATTGCAGGTGAGGGCGGCGGCGGGGTGATGGTCTTCCTCAAAGACCACAGCCGCCCTGATCCGGGGATGCTGCATAAGCAGTGCTTCGAGTTCATCCACATAGACATTTTTGCCGTTGGCAGTCAGGATCATCCGTTTTTTTCTGCCCTTCAGATACAAATGTCCGTCCGGGGAGAGAACGCCCAGATCTCCGGTATGGTAGCCGTCCGCGTCAAATTCGGAGTAGCGGTCATTCCGGTTTAAATAGCCGGCGGAAACGCTATTTCCGGCAACAACGATCTCTCCCACGCCGTTTTCATCCGGATCAAGAATCTGTACCTTCAGGTTTTCAAAGACGACGCCGTTTGCGGCGAGGTCAGGATCGCCGGGAAGGGCGAGGGCGATCACAGAGGAAGTCTCCGTGGTGCCGTAGGCTTCCAAGAGGCAGACACCCTGATCGATAAAATATTTTTTGACCGCAGGATCTGTAAAACTGCCGCCGCAGTAGAGAAAACGGATGTTTCGCAGTACGTCCATAAGATCGTCGTTTACGGCTTCCTGTATCCGGTATAAAAACAGCGGAACCATACAGACAACGGTGGGGCGTACTTCCATCAGTTCCGGGATCAGGTATGTTAAGCCGGAGCAGAGAAAGAGCTGCATGCCGGAGACAATGGTATACAGGATATTTGCCACGCCGGTATAGACATGATGGAAGGGCAGGAATACATAGGAGATATCCTGTTCGGTCATGGGGGTGCGCCGGTACAGTGTGTCCCAGTTGGCAAACAGGTTTTCCTGTGTCAGCGGGATCGCTTTCGGAATATTGGTGGTGCCCGAGGTAAACAGGATCATGGCGGTTTCATCCGGGCGGGTTCTGCCGGGCAGGGGAAGAGGAGAAGCTTTTCCCTCCTGTATCAGATCAGATAAAATATCCTCTATGCAGAACAGGGAGATATCGGGATACTGCTTTTGCAGAGACAGAAACCTTTCTTTCCGGGAACGGGAATAAAAAACGGCGGAAACCGGAATGGCTGATAAGGTATTTTGGATGTCATAGGCAGTCCATTCCCTGTCCACGGGTACGCAGGTGCCCACATACCCCATGACGGCAAAGTATAAAAGAATCCATTCCCGGGAATTTTCGGAACAGAGCATCAGGTTCTTATCCTCAAACCCTCTTTCCAGAAGGGCTTTCGAGAGATTCCGGATATCATCGATGGTCTCCCGGAAGGTGCGGGAGTGCCAGGTTCCGTTTTCCTTTGTGCTGATATAGGGGCGGTCCGCCCATTTTATGTAGTCTTCTTCCAGATATTCACAGATGCATTTCATTATGATCACAGATTCCTTTCCGGTTGATTTGAGACGGTTATGTTATTTATGGCAGGGTGGAGGCGGCGCGGCAGGCAGAAGCGTTACGGTTCCCGTATTTCCGTCCACCCGAACCCGGTCTCCTGTTTTCAGATATTCCGTAATATGCTCAACGCCTGTCACGGCAGGTTTCCCGAGTTCCCTTGAGATGATCGCCGTATGGGACAAGAGAGAGCCCTTTTCTGAAACAATGGCTTTAGCCGGCGCGATCAGGAACACCCAGCCGGGATCAGTCATTTTTGTGACAAGGATCTTTCCCTTTGTGTCAAGCTGCAGGGAAGGGGTATCGACGAGCAGCACTTCACCTTCCGCAACGCCGAAGGAGCAGGCGGTGCCCGTATAGGCGCCCTCTGCCGCACCATAACATTTTCTGCCGCTCTGTTTCGGGTGTTTATCCGTGATCTTTTCGGAGAAGATCAGTCTGGAGTAGGCGGGGAGAGCGGAAAAACCCCTGTATTCTTCTTTGCGTCCGGCAATGATGTCCGCGGGGCAGAAAGCCGGATCAAAAGAGGCGGCTTCTATTTCTTCGCAGTAGAGCCAGAAGATATCCTCCGGCTGCGCGAGCCTTTTCTGTCTGCAGAGGTTTTCTCCCATCCGCAGGGCAAGAGTGCGCATCATACCGTAGAGACGGCTCCGGTTTAAGCGGGATTTTTCCCGGTTGCGGATGCCTGCGGCCGCCTTTTTGGCAAAAAAGGCGGAAAGGCCGGTAAGGTGTGGGAGCGCGGCGTTTTCCGGGGAATGGCCGGGCGGCGCGGAAAGCGTTTCGGCATACTGCAAAATACACCGGATCAGCAGTACCGGATCTGTGCGGAAGGTTTTGCTTTCCAGTTTCAGCTCTTCCACATTCCGATCCCCGAAGTTTCGGATATACTCCTGCATGCGCAGGGAAAAAGGGCTGTTATTCCCGACATACTGAAAATACGCTTCATTGCTGTCGATCGCCTGTAATTCCGCAAGCATGCCTTCCCCTTTTGCCTGCAGAGCCAGTTTTTGAAGTTCCTGTACCGGGCGCATGCTCTCCAGTTTCTGAATGCCGGAGATGGCGCGGTTTGCCGCCAGCTCATGATCGGGAACATGTTTTGCCTTCAGCCGGGCTTTTAAAAGTCCGGTGAACAGAAAACCGTACATATCGTTGACAAGGGTCATGTCCCAGCGTTTTACGGTCATATCCTGCAGGGAACGGTAGTGCGAAAGCAGTACCCGGTTATCTTCCGTGTCCAGATCCAGTGCGTCGAAGCGCCCGATGATCTTTTGAAAGTACAGATCCAGTTTATCCATTTCCTTCGGGCAGGTGCGCAGAAGACGGAAGAAAGAGAGGGCTGTTTTCAGCCGTGTGCTCCGGCGGATTCCTCCTTCCATACCGGAACTGACAGTCCTGTCTTTTATTCCCATCATCTCCTGCCAGATCGGAATCAGGCGGCTGCAGAAAGGCAGAAAGAGCAGTACGTCGTACCAGTTGCTGATGCGGTAATAAATGCGTCCGTTTGCCGCATCCACCATATGCCGCAGAGTGTCGTCGATCTTGCCGACGCTGCCCGGTTCGCCGGTGAGACGGAGCAGCAGGTTTTTAAAAACCTGATAGTAGGCTTCCTGAATGAAACTCTTAGTCAGCGGCAGGGTGACGCCGGGATAGCTTTCCACGATATTGCTGTTGTCCAAAATAATGACAGGTGCGTCATAATGTAAGGCAGTGATCGGACGCGCCTGCAGGATGTAAAGAGTATCTTCCTTTACCGCAAATTCAATGTCGAACTCCGGGGGGAGTTTGCCGGTGCTTTTGCAGGGAGAGTGCTTTTTTATCCGCCGGGAAACCGTTCCGGATCTTCGGGGCTGCGAGGCGGGGGCTGCGGATGAGTATATCTGTTCTTTTATTTTCCGGGATAAACGGATCAGTTCATCTACCTGTCCATTGGATAAAAGCGGAGAGGAACCGGTCTGTTCATAATAAAAAACTTTGTCGGTAAGATGGTAGTAGTAAGTTGTGGTATCTGTTTTGTCCTCCACAACAAGATCGCCGGTTCCTGCTCCGCAGACGATAACGGATTCGTTCAGGGGCCCCTGCGGATTGGCAGTAAACAGGACGCCGGAGAGATCGGATTCGATCATTTCCTGTATGATCACATGCATCCGCAGGGAGGCGGGATCAAGGTGATGGGCCAGACAGTAGGAGATATTTTCCGGGTGTTTTGCATCGGAGAGCACATCCCGGATGCGGGCGCAGACATCTTCTTTCGGCACCCGCAGAAAGGTGCGGAATGCTCCCGCGAAGGAGCGGTCTGCGGAATCTTCCAGAGAGGCGCAGGAGCGGACGGAAAACAGGAGGGTATCCGGAAAATGCCGCGCAAGGTATGAGAGGACTTCCTCCTCTGAGAAGGTTTCATCAACACAGAAAAATGGCGGCACGCTGAAACCTGCTTCTGCGAGCAGAAACAGATTTGCGGCTTTTGTACTTAATTCGGTTGTTCTGTAATTTTCCGGCGTCAGGATCATGGACGGCTCTCCGTTAAAATGGGGTGAAATTTTCTGAAGCCAATGCTGAAATTATAGCACACAACCGGCCGGATCACAATGATATATCCGGCATCTTTGGATTCTCAATGTTCTTTACTTTGAGCTTTCGGCGGATGTGCCATTTGATGATCATTCTGTCAAAAAAGAAAAAGTATCATTGATTTTGTCGTGGAAGTGTTCTAAAATAGTGTTCATAGAATCATCCTTTCGCATGAATGCTTGCAGGGGAATTTAGTTCCCGATGGATTGGTACATAGATACCGTATATGTGCATTATAGCACGTGCATCTGCGAACAGGATGATTCTTTTTTGGTTTGATTGCATCCGGTGGCCTGAAATGAGGGCTTATCCGTTGTTCCCATTTGAACCGGTAAGGAATGTGGAAGTTTGGGGCTGATATTTCCCACGCATACCACAATGCTTCAGATAAAGCCTGCGCTGCTTATAATGTGATATTTTATCCGAACAATTAAAGGAGGAAACGAAAAATGTATGAATGTTTAAGGGCAGAAAAAGGAAAGAGGTGGCAGAACTGAAACGGAAGTCTTCTATTCCGGGGAGGCATTTTACCGTTCCATTCAGGAGCAGTGCCTGTATGACTTGTGTTTTCTGGATATCCAGCTTTTGGAGATGGATGGCGTGCAGGTCGGCAGGCAGATCAGGGAGCAGCTTGGAAACGATAAGATCAGCATTGTTTATATTTCTTCTAAAGAAACCTACGCTATGAGCCTGTTCCAGG
>Ga0137308_102334_pt1 | contig 13107 bp, 17 predicted proteins | sample Inofrocosms_June_FD_97181 | JGI IMG/M metagenome (GOLD analysis project Ga0137308, IMG submission 97181) | Mouse cecal microbial communities from Vienna, Austria - N-Acetylneuraminic and N-Acetylglucosamine D2O microcosms_June | ecosystem: Host-associated > Mammals > Digestive system > Large...
GCCCGTATAAGCGCTTTCAAACTCGATTGCGGGTTCGATTGCGCCCTTATAAAATGCGGCACCCGCCGCGGCGTAAACTCCCATAAGCTTCCCGACCTCGGTTGCCTGCTCCCGCGCCTTTTGGGTCAGCTCGTCATATTCCGCACCCACCTTTTGTAAGTGCTCTCTTGCGGTTTTAAAATCCTCATACTGCTTTTGAAGATTTTTTTGTTCCTCGGTCAGATTATTGACGTTTATACCCGCTTCCGCAAGCTTTCGGGAATATTTGTAAACTGTCTCTTTCTGCTTTTCAATAGCGTCATTGGTTTTCTCTATCTGCTTATCATGTTCCGCCATATTGTCGGCAATGTCCTGATAGCTTTTTTTGGCATTTGCCTGAGCCGCTGTAAGCTTTTTATATTCTTTTTGCTGTTCCCGCAGTTCTTGCCTTTCCTTTTTTAATTCCGCGTTTATTTCTTTATAAGCGTCTGTCCCTTCATCATAATTTTGAAGCGCTTGCTGATGCCGTGAAATAGCCTTTACGGTTTCCTTGATTGCCTTTTCTTGTTCTTCTATTGCCGCGGGAAATTTTTCAACATCATGTCTTGCCGCTGCAATAGTTGTTTGAAGGCTTCTGTATTCGTCCCTTAATTTTTCAAGCTTCTGCTCGCTTTCTTCAACTGAAGCTTTTGCTTTCTGAAATCCGCTTACGTCCTTAAGCGTTTTTGAAGTTTCCGCCGTTTCCTGCGCCAATTCCTGAAGCCTTTTACAAGCGCTGCCGAATGAGGTGTTAAAGGTGCTCGCGAGATTGGCGCCTATCTGGAACATCATCTTGTATACTTTTTGATCTTGATTCATTTATCCACCTTTCTTGAAAAAGTGTATAAAAATACCGCCCTAATCCGATAGGACGGTATTTTTATTAAATTCTACCTTTCAAATATGTCGCAGCTCATAAAGAAACCACAATATGTCATCAAATCGTTAATAGAATCAATATGTTTTTTGGCATATTCCGGGTGGTCATTATGCTCATAAACCCTTTCGGCATGGCTCCTCATATACATTAAGGTGTTTGCGGTTATAACAAAATCGTCCGCATAAGGTTCTTTCCATTTTCTTGGAGCTTTTGGTTCTTTTGCATTGATAATATCTTTTTTCTTGGTTTCAATAAAGCACTTGGGCAATTCCGAGTTGGTTTTATACCATTTAAATAGCTTTTCCACAGCGGTCTTTTTAAGCAAAAATACTGATTTTATACTTCTTTTAATGTTTGGATTTTCAACCTTAAAGGCTACCAGTTCAGCATTTTTAAGAATTAAATAATCAACGCCATGCTTACACACGCCTTTTACTCTGCACCTGACGGTAGAAACTCCAATACCCGTGATGTGTTCAAAATCCGCAAGTGTAATAACAGGTTCTCCTTGATATGTTTTATCAAAGTAATAGTATTCGTCGGTTTCAAGCGTGAACTGTTCATTTTTGGGAAATGATTTTGGATTGGATTTCTTTTCACTTGAACGGAAATAAACGTTTACAAGTTCCCGTTGTATCTGCCATGCCAAATCATCAGTGAAGGATTTGGCAAGCATGAGATAGCCGCTCTCTGTAATAAGTATCAATCCATTGGGAGCGCTTATTCCAAATTCTTTTTTTGCTTCGGACGAATTTCGTCTGAAGAAATCAACCCCCTCTACAAAGCGTTTTTTGTTGGTTTTGAAGTTTCTATGAGCCGTTCCCTCACTTCTGCCATGTACCGAATCAATGTCTTTAAACGTTACGACTTTCTGCCCGTTGTAGCTTCTTAAAGATAAATGCTGATTATTGATTATAACAGTTTTTTTCATGATAAAATCATCCTTTCATTTTTCAGTATATCGTCAAATGCAGACCGACTTTAAGACCGTTTTCAAAGCCTTTGAGTTCTCCGCGAACCAAAGCGTTCTGAACGGCATTGTCCAAAGCAATTTTCTCACCGCAACTTTTTACGTCTTTTGCGTAACTATCGAGTATCATGTCTTTGCATTTGTACACCGAATCACTATCAATGATTTTATCAAAATCACCGTTACTGTACAAATCGCATATACCTTTTAAGATTATTTCTTCCATAATAAAAACTTCCTTTCAAATACTTGAAAAAAGTTCCCGTTTATGATATAATAGATTTCATAGACGGAAACGTCTTGTGTGTGAGTTTGTTTGCAACTTTAGCGAGGGCAGCAAACTCACTTTTTTTCTTCAATTTCAGCCTTCACCAATTTTACACCTTTATTTATAACATCAGTCTTGCTTACATTTAATTTATCAGCGCATTCCTGCATTAGTGCTAATTCATCAGGAGCAAGGCGGATTTCTAAACGTTCGGTTTTTTTATTGGCTGTTGGTCTGCCTTTTGGGGACATTGTTTCACCTCCTTTTACATTTGCCCGTGCATTTATAATAACATATGCACGGGCATTTGTCAAGAGGTTTTTAAAAATTTTTTAAATTTCCATTTCCCCCGCCTCCTTTATCCACTCCACCAACTCCTTAACCGTACGACCCAGCCAGAAATCCACCGGAGTATAAAACCGTCTCGATAATTCAAGCGCCGTTCTTCTGTACCACTTGCAGGGATCTTTCAATCCCTGCTGTTCAAAAAACGCTGCGTCATTCTCTTTATCGCTAAGAAATCCGCAATAGGCAAAGCGGAAAGTACCGTATCGCTTACATTGGCCGCCTTTGCCGCTATGGCTATAATAAAGGAGGTATCCGTTTCGGGTGTGATAATGAATTTCCCCCTGTCCCTGAGCTCGCTTTCCGTGTCTATCATATCGAAGCCGTTCAGCTTATCGAATTCAAATGTGAATCCGGTGTACTTTCTGTCCTCATACTCAAAAGGCCTTTTGAGCATATACACGTTGCTTTCCTGTTCCGCCGCCTTTTCCTTTGTGTCGTTTAAAACAATGGTTTTTTCGTTCATTTTAATGTTTCCTTTCCTGGTTTTATTTTTGTGCACTTACCTTTACTTGCCCAACGCTTTTCTGATATCCTCCAGATAGTCCTTGCCGTTCATAATGAAAATATAGTTGGTGGGGTCGACCTCCAGCTCCTTTTTTCCGCCGACATAACCCGCCAGATATGACACCGCGTATTCTCCCGAAGCGTCCGCCGTAGTGGCGGGAGCAAGTTTGCCCAGCTTAAGATTTATGGGGCGCACTATAAGCACATACTTAATCGGTTCGCGGTAAATACTGCCGCTGTCGCTGTTTCTGTGCTGCTGCGCTACCCTGATTTCAAGCGTGTGCGCGTCGGGTGTGGTGAGCTTATATGTTTCGTCGGTAACGACCCTGAATGTGATGGAAGCTTTCATGGACTCTATATGTCCGATAATGGGGGAGGTGTATTTCCCCGCGATTCCTGCGCCCTCTATTTCGGCGGTCATCTGCGCCACGTCGGGGAGCTGAATATCCGCCATTCCCCTGTATTCCGTGTTGTTTTCGTACACGGCGGAGTTGACAATCGCTTCTCCTATTTTTCCCATAGCCTGTTATTCTCCTTTCCTTTATGCGAACAGCGCTTCCACATACGCCGTATCGTACTCAAGCACATAATCTATTTCCACTGCGGGACTGGGCGGCGTGAGATATACATGGTACCTCATCTTTCCCGATATAAGATCGGCAGTGTTGTTTTCTCCGCTGATAAATTCAACCCTGCCTCCCAACAAATGCCCGTCCGAGGTCAAGCCGTTAAGCCAGATATTGATACTGTCCACAATGCTCTGTACAAAACGTGGAGTCATTTTTCCGTCAATCTTCCCCCAATAGGAGAAAATAAGCGTTTTTGCCACAAAACCGAACATTCGGTTTACGGAAATAAAATAATCCTTGACGTCTGTGTTCGAGGGATAACACGCCGTATAGTTCCCCCAGGCTTTAAATCCACCCGTGAAATTCAATGCGGTTACAATGCCGTAGGAGTTTAAGCGGTTGGCTTCCGAAAGCTCCACGGAAATTTCGCTCCCGTCCTTAAGCACGGTACTGTCGATCTGCAAGCTTTTGTTTGAGGGCGAATCGCTGGGTATTCCGTCGTTTTCACTGTCTGTCAAAGCCATAAGCGCGGCGATATGGGTTGACAAATGATATCTCTTTCCGCTTAAGGCAACGTTGGGAAAGCACAAAATCTGATTTTCTCCCGCGATCGACTTGCTGTTTTTAAACTGATAAGCGCCCACGGCATTTTTGGCGGCTTCCGTGTCGATATCTATTATCGCCTTGCCTTTGAACAGCTCGTTTATCGCCCTTGCCTTGCTGTTCATCACCGCCGCCACCTCGGAATCATCCGAAAATCCGGGAGCTATTATGATTTCGGGTACAACGCCCGCCGCAGTAAAAGCGCTGTCCACAAGCTCCAATCCGCTTTTGCCTCCATCGGTAACGGACACGCCGCCTATAATATCGCTTTTGGAAACAAGCGAAGGATCGATTTCCTTGTATTCCACCGTCAGCGCGGTTTCGGTTATAGTCCCGCCCTGCAAAACGGTAAGCAGAAGTCCCTCTTCGCCGTAAGCAAGCGTATAATCCGTGCCCAAAGCGTATGTATCGCCGCCCGAGGAACGCACCGAAACGGTATCCGCGATAACCTCCGAAGGAAGCCTTATAACTCCCTCAGAATCCGCGCTGAAACTTTCGCTTTTAAGCTCCCCGCAGTGCTTTTCGGGATCGAGTACGTTTACAAATATAACGGGCGCAACCGCGTAAAGCACAAAGTGGGTTTTTATGACCTCGCACAAGGTATATTTGTCCCAATCGTCGGAATACCCCAGCGCCTTAACCGCCGATTCGTAATCCTCCGCGAAAATAACCTTGTTTACCTTTCCCCCCACCGTATGTACGGGAGCGGTACCCACCGCGAAGGTGACGCCGTTTTCAACCTTTACCGTTGTGGACAGCGAGGTCGACTGCTCCGAGGTTTTGACCCCATGATAAAAAGCCATAGTTTAATGTCCCCTTTCAAAAGATTTTATCAGTTCCTTTTTAAGCCCGCTTATCCTGCTGCCCTTCTCTGTTTCCGCAAGCCGCTCAACGGGCATAAGCAGCTCTTTTATAAGCGGGTATTTTGTTATTTCCGCTTGAAGGAAAAGCCGGATTTCCTCAAACGTGCCATCAAAGACGGTGTTTTCTTTCAGAGAGTGATCGGGAAGCGATGCGCCTAAGTAAATATACTTTTTGGCGGTTTCTTTACTCCATTTATCCTCATTTCCCGAGCTGCCGTCCTTGCTGTTTGTTTCGAGTACCTCCGACATTTCCGGCATCTCGGCAGCTGTTTCGTTAATCTCTGCCATGTCGGTTGATTTCCTTCTCATTTTGTAATCCTCCTTTCATATCCTCCCATGGACATACTTCTTGTTCAACAGGCGGCAATTGCCATACCGTCATCATCTCGCCGACAAAATAAGGAGCCGTATTATCGGGATAGATAAGCGTTTCCACCCCTTCTTCCCTGTTGAGACAAAACATATCACACAAAGCCGTGCTTTTCAACAGACCTATTCTTACTGTTTCCATAATGTTAAGAAGCGATAAAGCGCCTTCCTGTTCGTCATCGTTGTAAACGCTGAATATCAAGCGCACCACCGCCGAAGCCTCGGGATATTCGCCTTCCCTTTGCTCGTCCTTACCCGTTACAACCTGTAATATGATATAGGGTACGATCTTATCCGCAGCTTTGCTGACCGAAAGCCGCATTCTGAAAATTTTCGGAGGACGGAATATACGCTCGGTGTCGCCTTTTTGTACGGCTGTGGGAAGCCTGTAATCCTTGACGGCATTTTCGCAGAATTTTTTCAATTCCTCCAAAAGTAAAACTTTTGTCATTTTATTTTCTCCAACCGTTCATCAGCGCAAGCACCTCATGTTCCAACCTTTTCTCAAAAACTTCCTTGACTCGTATGTCAACGCTTCTTTGCACGCCAGCACTGCTCCACATCATCTGAGTCGCCGATGGTTCCCATAGTTGGTGAATGGGAAAGCGTTTCGGTGTATTTCTTTCATAAATACCGGGCTTACATGTATCGCTTCCGAATCTGGCAAAAAAAGCGTGTTCAAAAGCCGAACGCATGTTTCCTTTAACAGCCTTTGCGTACACTATACCGTCAGCTCCCTTTGAAGCTTTAAATTCCGCCAGTGGAATATGATGTCCTGCATACTTGATAGCGACCCGAAGGTTTCCGTCCGAATCAATACTTATATTCCTGCTTGATTTGGTGTTTTTGCTAAAACCTGACGCCGAAACGGAGTATTCATCTCTTACCGCTTTGGAAGCAATGGTCTGACCGCTTGATGTTGCCCTTTTCAAAGCGGAATTAACGACACTCTGGGTTTTCTTGGGAAAATTTTGCATAAGCTTCATTACGCTTTCTAAAACCTTATTGCTGTCGGTATTATTGCTTCCGTCGTCAACAGTTAGAGTTAACATCTTATCGCTGCTTACATGGTCGTAACCGTTATCGTCAAGCCAAAAATTACTCCTTCGCTTACTCATTCGTCAAACGCCTCCAATTCAAGCACAACCATTCCCATTTCACAATTCGAGGTGAGTATGGTATATCTGCGGAAAAACGGTTTTCCCCTCGCCTCGCCGTCATCCACAGCAAATATCATACCCTGTTCGGGCAGTTTGCCGTCCGTGTCGTTTATATCGAAGTACGCTTTGGCGCTGACTAAATATATCCCCTCGCTGTGATTATTTGAACCGGCTTTTTTGTCCGACTGCCTGATTTTTTGCAGCGAAACAGGAATATCTCTGTATTCTTCTCCGTCGTACCTCACCGTATGCAGCTGCGCAAACTCGTCGGTATTGAGAAAAACGCCCTTGATGTCCCGCTTCACCATATCCTTAAAGCTCATTCCTCCGGCTCCTTAGCGGTAAGTACGGGCATGTCCCCGAAATAACTGTCGAGAGCTTCTATGATCTGCGCCTTGGTAGCCTTTGCGGGAATGTCGATACCGTATTCCTCCGCGATAGCCAGCAATTCCGCGTTTGTGTTTTCCGCGCTGTACTTCGGAATGCCGCTTTCGTCTTCCTCACTTCTGAAATCGCCGTTTTCCGAATTATTTTCGTTTCCCTCCGCGCTGTCGGCATTGTCTGCAGCTTTCGGAACGCTGTTTTCGTAATCAACGTCCGCTTCCTTCTCCTTTTTTGCCGAAGGAGATTCAACGATCTCGGCGACCTTAAGCCCGGCAAGTCTCAAAGCCTCACTGTCGCTCACCTCGAAAGGCTTGTCCTTCGGCGTTTTAACCGTTACGGACAGCCCGTTCGCGTGACCGTAGTTTCCTTTGATTATCCTGATATACATTTTTTGCTCCTTTCCGAAAACCTCAGCCTATTACCTTATTCGCAAAAATATAAGGACAGTACACCTTAGGCGCCGCCAAAGGACGAGCCGCCAATACAAGCGATCTTGTGCTGTGTTTTCTGTCGATGAACAGATTGGGCACGCGCTTTGCCGCAAAGGTCTGAAAATCTATGCTGTCGTAGGGAATCTGGGAAATCTGACCGTACATAAGGTGACCGCACCCCGGAAATGTTACCATTGCGCCGTCGGCAGGGAAGTAGGGCACGTCGTTTCCGTCTTCGTCCTCATATGTATTGTCCGCTACCCAAACCTTAAGCCGGTGTCCGCCGAAATTCAGCACGCCCAAGGTGGAAATGCCGGGATATTCTATTTTCTCGTCAATGCTCCCGAAATTTACTTTAAGATTGGCGTCGAGAAGCTTAAGAATCGCGGGGTTGTTACAGAAGACGTCCGACACGTCGGAACCGATTATAAGATCCTCCGCCTTTAATCCCCTTGAGGAAAGAAGTCTGCACATGACCTTTACATCGCCGATAATGTTGCCCTTGTCGCTGTTCCATTTGTTTGCGGCAGTGTACAGGTGCTCCGAGCTTTCGCCCTCAAAAAACTGTACATAGCGCTTTTCGCCCTTTGTGCCGTCCTCGTAGTACTCCTGCATCGTACAGGCGTTGTTTATCATAGTCTGTACCGCCATCCATTCCTCGCGGCGTATAATGCGGCTGTCAAGGTCGGCGTAATCCTCCTTTTGAAGCTTAAGCGCTCTTTGTGCAGGAGTACTATTATAATATAACGCCTCCCCGAAGCCTCTTTTTGTGAGATCGTCCAAGGTTATGGGATGTGAAAGTCCGGTGTAGGCGGGTTCGTACTTGTGAACCTCGTATCCTCTTCTTTCAACGGGTATCGCGCCGATTCGTGGCGTTACGAAAGCCGCCATTTTACGGCTGCCCCTGCGGTATTCAACCAGAACCTCGTCCGATTTGAAAATGTCCCCTTCTCCGGTAGGGAAATAGCGGTCTTTAAAGAAAAAGGTTTCGGGAGTTATCTGCTCTAAAACCGCCATCATCGTATATGTGCTGAAAATATCTATCGTATTGGTTACGGGCATTTAAAATTACCTCCTTAATATTTCATTGCCGCGGTAAGCTCGATGCCGTAGGCTCTGAGCGTGTCAATGTCGTCCTCGGTCATTGTATACCCTTCCGCCGCGCTGATTTTGTTTCTGTTAAACTTTCCGCTGATATAAACATTGACGGGAGTTTCCTCGTCCCCGCCCTTTACAGGATCAGCAAGAATCCCGTAAGCTTTCGCCCCTTCCGTTTTGCCTAAAACCTCAAGCTTTCCCTCTGCGTTTTTCGCCAGCACTGTCCCTCGCGCAAGCTCTCCAGCGCCTGCCGCCAAATATCCGCCACCCACACGGCAGGGAGGATAGGTATCAACGATTAAATCATCGGGCTCACAACAGGCGATTTTTTCATTCAGTTCGATCATACTTTTCTCCTCTTCTGTTATTTTCCCGTCAGCATTGCGCCGACGGTATCTCTCGCGTCCTGCATCAGCTGCTCTTCCGTTCTAACCGCGTACTGCGTATCATCGGGCAAAGCCGCGCCGGTCACCTTTTCCGCTTTTGAAGCCTCGTTATCCCTCTGCATGTTTCTGAGATAATCCTCTCCCCTCTTCGCGTCCTCCTTTGCGGCTCTGTATGCCATTTCGGCCGCCGTACAGGCTTTCTCCCCGTACTTTGCCGCCTGTACGGTATCGGCAGAGTAAATGGCGGCAATCTCGTCGATTTCGGCTATCCGCCTGCGTTCGGCTTCCGCCGCTTTCTTGGCGGCTTCGTCGCTTGCGGTTTCCTGTTCTTTGCGGCAGGCGCTTTTGATTTCCTCCTCGACAGCCGCGGCAAGCTCGGGATTTTCCGCCTTAAGCTCCTTTAAGTCCTTAATTTCTTTAAGGTCTTTTCCCACTGTTTTTACCTCCTTGTGTTTTTCGTTCTCTATCGCAGCGCCCTCTCCGCTTTCCGGTTCGGACTCTTCTGCCATTGGTATGCTTTCGGGACATTTAAGTCCCATTAAAGGAAAATATACGCCGTTTACGATAAGAGCGGATTTGTCGGCGCAGGCTGCGATTTCAAGCTTTTCTCCGTTTTCCATAAGCTCGTCGGCGAAGCCCTTTTCCACCGCCTCTTCTCCCGGCATATACGTTTCCTCTGACATCATGTCCAGAAGTTCTTTTTCCGTTTTTCCCGTCTTTCGCCTGTAAGCCGCCGCGATCACCCTGTCATACTGCCCGCTTTCCTCCGCAAGCTTTATGAGATCGTCTCCGTTGTACCAACCGCAGAGCCCCGTAAGCGATTTGTGTATCATGATAAGGGAGGAAGCGGTAACCGTCACCTTGTCGGCGGCGCACATTATCATCGATCCTGCCGACATCGCCACACCGTCCACGGAGCAATGGATCTCCGTGCCGTTCTTCGCCATTTCCCGAAGGCGGTTATGTATAAGTATCGCCTCGTGTACGTCGCCGCCGAGAGAATTTAGCCTGATATTAAGCTTTTTGCAGCCGCTTATTTCCTCAAGCTTTTTTACCACCTCCGAACCGATAATGAAATCGCCCTCTGCCGGCTTGCCCGTCCACCAATCCACCGGGCGCTTGCTTACAACGTTTCCGTACATTTTTATTTCGGCGGTCTCGGTTTTACTGTCCACCGCCGCCGCGAAATGCGATTTTATCCTATTAAAAGGCATTCCTATTCCTCCTTGCCGTCCTTTTCTTCTTTTTTCTCATCATCTTCTTCGTCAAGCTCCTTGTCGTCCGATATAACGGGGGTAATGCCGGCTTTTTCCATAAGCTTTTTTTCCTCGGCTAACGCCAAAATGTTTTCTTCCCAGTTTTCGCCGTAATACTCGCGGGTAACCTGCTCGTTGGTTTTCCAACCGTGAGCCACCTCTGCCGCGCTGGCTTTGGCTTCCTTGACAGGGTCAAGATGCGTCTGCGCGGGACCGTCCCAGCGCGCCCCGCACCATGCCGCCCGTATCAGGGGATTATTGAAAAATCCCGGCGCTCTGATTCTTCCCGACGCCACCGCCTCCGACAGCCATACCTCATATACCGGCTGGCAGAAATCGTTGACAAACCATGTCCGCTTTTTTCTGAACACCTCCCAGGCTTCCTCCAGCGCTCCCTTTGAGGCCGAATAAGAGGAGTTGAATTCCTTTATCATCACGTCGTAGGGCAGTTCAAGAGCCGCCCCTACCTGCTTGATTATGGCTTTCGTGAAGTTTTCAAAGCCCGCCGTGGGAATATTTGGGTTTCCCAGCTCCACCTTTTCGCCGGTTTTGAGATGTACAACATTACCCGGACCCATTTCGGGCTCTGGGTAATCCTCTTCCTCTTCTTCATCTTCATTATCCTGCCCGATAGTCGGCATTGCCGTGGGATCTTCCTCGGTGGTGATAAACGCCGTATAGTAGGACTGGACGATTGCGGCGGTAAGCTCGCTTTCCGTGTATCTCCTGCCCTGCAGCAGCATTTCTATAACCGGCGCGAGATACGTTACTCCGCGGTACTGATCGGGACGCTCCGCGTTCATTATCTGCAGAATATTGGGCAGACCGGTAAGTTTGCCCGCCGCCTCCACTCTTACGCACTTGCAGTCGTTATTGACATATAAGGCGTTGGGGTATTCGCTGCAAATATGATAAGCGACCACTCTGCCGTTTTTGTCTACCTCAACGCCGTCATGTACCGCGTTTCCTTTATATCTGCCCTCGGTGTATCCGTACATTGTGCCCCCGTTGTGTGGAGTACAAACTCTGTCCGCCTCTATCAGCTGAAGCCGCAGGGAATAAGGATTCAGCGGCGTGGGCTTTTCTCTTTTCAGCAGCACGAAAACGTCTCCGCTCATCAGCCAGGACTTAACCGCTAAATGCTGGAGCTCAAAGAAATTATTCAGTCCCAGTGCGTCGCAGTTAAAGCGGTTTTCGCACCACAGCCTGAATTCCGCTTCCGTTCGCCTGCACCATTCCTTTGCCGCTTCGGGGGTCATATTCAGAATATCGATATTAAGGTTGCATTTCATTCTCAGCCCGCGCCCCACGATTTTGGTGCAGTTTGTATTTATTGCGGCGGCAGCCACCGGCGCCGCCATATACAGCATTCTTCCCCTTTGACGGAGAGTGAGATTGTTAAAATCGATGTCCTCCACGGGGCTTGCGGAAACCGAATTGAACGCCCGCAAGGAACGCTTTTCGTGAGAAGCGCCCGCGTCGGAATAACCTGTCGCCAAATGCTTTTCGTTCATTTTACAAATCTTCCTCAAAATGTTACCGCCGCGTTAAGAACAGCTGCGGCAATCCAATATATTGTTTTTTTCCAGTCCTTCTGCGAAGCGTAAACCGCGGCCGCCGCCAGATCGAGAATAATAAGCAGAATCGGGAAAATATACTCGATTTTATTTTTCATATTTTCAAACATTTCCTCCGCTACTTGTCTGTGGGAACGATGGCCGCCATAGCCCTTACGGGTTTTCCCTTCATGATTGCCTCATACTTTGACTGCATCTCCACCGCCTTTTCGATTTCCTTTGAAAGACGGCTCAAATCAAACCGCGTGATCTGCATATCGCCGAGTGTGTATGATTTTACCCCTCCCGACGTCAAAGCCTCCTGCGCTTCTATAAGCCTGTCTATCTGTTTCGTATAGTACTCGTACATTTTTTTTGCCGTAGCTTTGCTTGTCATATATCCTCCTACCAATCGTCGAAAGAGTCCGAAAGCTTTCTTTGCGGCTTTTTCGACGCTCTTTCCTTTTTAGGCGCCGCTTTTCCGGCGGCAAGCGCCATTATTCTTTTTTCCGTCGCGTCAATATCCGGGTCCAGCGCCTTAAAAGCGGCGTTGGCGTAATTGCGGCAGTCAAAGGCTTCGTTTCTTTCGTGTCCGGGGATTTTTTCCCAAAGCAAGGGATTTTTCAGGTTTTTATTATATACGAGGTGCTCCGACATCAGCGATTTAAAATAATCCGTCCCGTAATCGTCACGTTTGGGAAAATGGCAGTAATTTGGACCCGGTGTCTGTACCCTGAGATTGTTGACGATTTTCTGTTTTCCCGCGTCAACTCCTATCTCATAAACCCATACCGTTCCGATAAAACGTCCGCCCAACACTATTTTTTGCTTTTTCGGCGCAGAGGTGTAGGGAATGTCTCTTACTCCCGCCGCGCCCTTTATGGCGAAAACATTCATCATCTGGCGCTCACGGCACCGCTGTCTTACCTCCTGGGTAAAATGTCCCCCTTCGTCCATAAAGGTCAAGGAAATTTTTATGGAGTGTCCGCCGAAAAATTTGTATTTATGCTCAATAACATCGTCAAGCTGCCGCCATACATCGTCCGAATCCGGCCGCCCCATAATAACGCCTTTTTTTATGCCCCAGCTCTCGCCGAAATGTCCATACCCCACGACCTCGTATTCCAGGCGGTCGTCCTGTGTGTCCACACCGCAGGTAAGCACCATCACCCCGTCGGGAAGCTCCGCCTTATATTCCTCCCGTCTCGCCATAACGCTCTCTTCGCTTTCCATATCGCCGCGGGCTTCCCACAGCTTTCCGAGCATGGTGTTGTAGCATACCTGAAGCTTTTCGGGGTCATTGCCCGCCTGCAAAAAATCAAGTATGATTTCTTTCCATGTGACCCAGGGCGACAGCCACGCCGTAAGCCAGAAGGAGCGCGTTTTGTGTAGCTTCTTAGCTTCCGGCGCTTCCGCCTCCCATTTCGAGTGCTGCCGCTTGACC
>Ga0137308_102335_pt1 | contig 13106 bp, 9 predicted proteins | sample Inofrocosms_June_FD_97181 | JGI IMG/M metagenome (GOLD analysis project Ga0137308, IMG submission 97181) | Mouse cecal microbial communities from Vienna, Austria - N-Acetylneuraminic and N-Acetylglucosamine D2O microcosms_June | ecosystem: Host-associated > Mammals > Digestive system > Large...
TACTGGGATTCGGTACTGCATGTACAGGATAGGCGGGAGGCCGAGAAGAGATGACGCCAGTTGTCTCGGAGCCGCCGTTGGGATACCGCCCTTGCAGTACTGGATTTCTAACCTGCGGCCGTGACCCGGCCGGGGGACAATGTCTGGCGGGGAGTTTGACTGGGGCGGTCGCCTCCGAAAGGGTATCGGAGGCGCTCAAAGGTTCCCTCAGAATGGTTGGAAACCATTTGAAGAGCGCAAAGGCAGAAGGGAGCTTGACTGCGACACCGACGGGTGGAGCAGGTACGAAAGTAGGACTTAGTGATCCGGTGGTATAAAGTGGGATTGCCATCGCTCAACGGATAAAAGCTACCCTGGGGATAACAGGCTTATCACTCCCAAGAGTTCACATCGACGGAGTGGTTTGGCACCTCGATGTCGGCTCATCGCATCCTGGGGCTGTAGCAGGTCCCAAGGGTTGGGCTGTTCGCCCATTAAAGCGGTACGCGAGCTGGGTTCAGAACGTCGTGAGACAGTTCGGTCCCTATCCGGCGCAGGCGCAAGATATTTGAGAGGAGCTGTCCTTAGTACGAGAGGACCGGGATGGACGGACCACTGGTGTACCTGTTAGGAATCAATCCTATGGCAGGGTAGCCAAGTCCGGAAGGGATAAACGCTGAAGGCATCTAAGCGTGAAGCCCCCCTCAAGATGAGATATCCGTAGTTCGCTTGCGAACTACAAGGCCCCTTAAAGAGTATGAGGTAGATAGGAATGAGGTGTAAGCACAGCAATGTGTTCAGCTGACATTTACTAATAGGCCGAAAGTTTAACCAAGAAAAGGGGAGTTGTGAACAACATCGGTTGTAAGAAACCATGGTTGTAAACAATTCCAGCGAAACAGGGAAAAGGATGTAAGGAATAGGAGCAGACAAAAGGATAAGAAAGGTAGTTCAGTGTTCGGTTTTGAGGGTATGGGAGAATAATATTAGTATATAAAACTGAGTGAATGTTTAAGCTAAAGAGTAGGTTTCGGCCTGCTTTTTTTGTTTAAAAAATTTTGGTTATAGCTAATTTTCCATTGACATATACCCTATAGGGGTATATAATGAATATACCCTATAGGGGTATGCCATATGGGAGGTAAGGAGAATGTCTGACAAAGAGATATGCGAATGCTGCGGTAAGATGACGGACCGATCTGAGGAGGAACGCAAAAAACTGATTCATCGCCTGAACCGGATTGAGGGACAGATTCGCGGGATTCGAGGGATGGTGGAGAAGGATGCCTACTGTACAGACATTTTAATACAATCTGCGGCGGTAAATGCAGCGGTGAATGCGTTTAATAAGGATTTGATCGCAAGTCACATCCGGGGCTGCGTCGCCAGGGACATACGGGACGGAAATGATGAAGTCATTGACGAACTGGTGGCCACATTGCAGAAACTGATGAAATAAATGGAATGTATCCGGACGCCTCAAGCGGGCAGATATTCATCACGGCAATGTGTGCGTGTAGGGAATATGCGGAACTCTAATGAAATAAAACAGCATGTTCCCGAAAAGCACACTGATGGATATCTGGACGCCTCAAGCGGGCAGATATTCATCACGGCAATGTGTGCGTGTAGGGATTATGCGGAACTCTAAATAAGAAAGGAGTGCGAAAATCAATTATGAAGCAATATGCAGTAACCGGAATGAGTTGTGCGGCATGTTCGGCACGAATAGAAAAAGCGGTCTCCGGGGTGCAGGGTGTCACCTCCTGTTCCGTAAGCCTGCTGACAAATTCTATGGGAGTGGAGGGAAGCGCTCCCGCTGAAGCCGTTATAGCGGCAGTGCAAAATGCCGGATATGGTGCATCTGTAAAAGGTGAAAACAAAAGTCAAGGTGCGGAGGCTGCTGCGGCAGAGGACACATTGCAGGACAGGGAGACACCTGTGTTGAAAAAGAGGCTGATCGCGTCTCTAGGCTTTTTGATTGTCCTCATGTATTTTTCCATGGGACATATGATGTGGGGCTGGCCCGTGCCGTCTTTTTTTGCGGATAATCACGTGGCTATGGGATTGCTGCAGCTGCTGCTCACCGTTGTCGTCATGGTGATCAATCAGAAGTTTTTTGTCAGCGGCTTTAAGAGCCTGGCACATCGGGCTCCTAATATGGACGCGCTGGTTGCCCTGGGGGCCACGGCTGCATTCGGCTATAGCACATTTGCCCTGTTTGCAATGACCGACGCACAGGCCAGAGGCGACGCGGAGGCTGTCATGGCCTATATGCATGAATTTTACTTTGAGTCTGCCGCCATGATTCTGGCACTGATCACGCTGGGAAAAATGCTGGAGGCCCGGTCAAAGGGAAAAACCACCGATGCTTTAAAGGGGCTTATGAAGCTGGCCCCCAAGACGGCCACAGTCCTGCGGGATGGCGAAGAGGTCACAGTGCCTGTCACGCAGGTGGCAAAGGGGGATCTCTTTGTGGTCCGTCCCGGTGAAAATATCCCGGTGGACGGCATAGTTCTGGAGGGTAACAGTGCGGTGGATGAGGGAGCGCTGACAGGCGAGAGCATTCCCGTGGATAAGGCGGCGGGAGACAGAATTTCCGCAGGCACATTGAACCAGTCGGGCTTTATTCGCTGTGAGGCTGTGAGGGTCGGGGAGGATACTACCCTCTCGCAGATCATTCAGATGGTCAGTGACGCGGCGGCGACCAAGGCCCCCATTGCCAAGGTTGCAGACAGGGTTTCAGGGGTCTTTGTTCCCACGGTCATCGCAATTGCAGTCCTTACCGTTATTGTATGGCTTGCGGTGGGGCAGACGGCAGGGTTTGCCCTGGCAAGAGGGATATCGGTACTGGTGATCAGTTGTCCCTGTGCCCTGGGCCTTGCCACACCGGTGGCTATCATGGTAGGCAACGGCGTGGGAGCCAGGAACGGTATTCTGTTCAAGACCGCCGTATCCCTGGAGGAGACGGGAAAAACCCGGATTGTGGCTCTGGATAAGACGGGTACCATCACCCAGGGAGAGCCAAGAGTGACGGATATTGTACCGTTTGACGGCTTTGACGGGAAAAAGCTTTTAGAGCTTGCCTACTCTCTGGAGAAAAAAAGTGAACATCCTCTGGCTAGGGCCGTCTGCCAAAGGGCAGAGCGTGAGGGGCTGGCGGCGGAGGAGGTTGTGGATTTTAAGGCGCTGCCTGGAAACGGGTTGACGGCCTCCCTGCAAAACGCTGTCCTGTACGGCGGTAATTATAAGTTTATCAGTGAACAGGTTACTGTTTCGGAGGAGATGAAAACCCGCTCCGAGCAGTTCTCGGAGGAGGGCAAGACACCCTTGTTTTTTGCCCGTGACGGAGCGCTCTGCGGCATTATAGCGGTGGCGGATGTGATCAAGGAGGACAGTCCCGCAGCCATCAGCGAAATGCGGAACATGGGCATCCATGTGGTCATGCTGACCGGGGACAATGAACGCACGGCAAAAGCCATCGGCGCCCAGGCCGGGGTGGACGAGGTGATAGCGGGAGTGCTGCCCGATGGAAAGGAGAGCGTGATCCGCAGGCTGAAAGAAAAAGGCAAGGTTGTCATGGTGGGGGACGGCATCAACGATGCGCCTGCGCTGACCAGTGCGGATATCGGCATTGCCATCGGGGCGGGGACGGACGTGGCCATTGACGCGGCGGACGTGGTGCTGATGAAGAGCAGGCTGTCTGATGTTCCGGCGGCCATCCGACTGAGCCGTGCCGCTCTGCGCAACATTCATGAAAATCTGTTCTGGGCTTTTTTCTACAACATTATCGGTATTCCGCTGGCGGCGGGGGTGTTTATAAAAGCGCTGAACCTGCAGCTGAATCCCATGTTTGGCGCCGCGGCCATGAGCCTGTCCAGCTTTTGTGTTGTAACTAACGCACTGCGCTTGAATTTCTTCAAGCTGCATGACTCGTCAAAGGATCATGGGAGCAGGTATGCTCCGAGCAGGTATGCTCCGAGCAGGTATGCTCCGAGCAGCTATGCTCCGGACAAATTTTCTTTGAATAAAAACGCTCCGGGCAGCGTTGATTCGGGCAGAATTGACTCGGCTGAGATTGAGCCGGACAGATCTGCGCCGATTGGTTCCGAGCCCGTTGAAAGTATAGAAAACTTGGCCATAAGCCCGGTCGAAAGCGAACGGATGGCCAACCGTGCTGTGGAAGCCAAAACTTTCGCGGCAAATCAAAAAGAAAAGGAGACAAAAACCATGGAAAAAACACTACAAATCGAAGGTATGATGTGCGGACACTGTGAGGCGCATGTGAAGAAGGCGCTGGAGGGGCTGGAGGCTGTGACCCAGGCCAATGTGAGCCATGAGACAGGTACGGCGGTGATCACCCTGACAACGGAGATATCCGATGATGTACTGACGCAGACGGTTGCGGATCAGGGATATAAAGTAACGGAAATCCGGTAAGGGCTGAAAACAGAATATAAGCGGACACAGAGAGACGAACAGGAAGCGATGGCTTTTTATATGTCTCTCTGTTTTATATTGCAATAAGCGGCGGTTAAGCGTAAAATAGCAGATGAATACAGGAAATCGGGGAGAATTGGGACAAGGATGAAAATACTCTTGGTGGAAGATAACGAAGCGATAATTATGGGTTTGCAGTATCTGCTGGAGCAGGAGGGCTATATATGCCAAGCTGCCCGGCGCAGGCGGGAGGCGGAGCGCATGGTGTCGGAGCAACTGCCGGATCTGATGCTGCTGGATATCGGCCTGCCGGACGGGGACGGCTATCAGCTGTGCCAGACGCTCAGGCAGCAATATACTTTTCCCGTTATTTTTCTGACGGCCAGGGAAGAGGAGGAGGATGTGGTCAGGGCCTTTGATCTGGGGGCGGATGATTATATCATCAAGCCTTTCCGCAACCGGGAACTGATCTCGCGAATCAAAAATGTTCTGCGTCGGGGAGGCAAAGACCGGGAGGTGCTGCAGTGCGGCAATATCACGCTGGATGCGGAGAGCGGCAAGGTCAGGATATCCGGGGAAGAGGTGGCGCTGACCAAACTGGAATATAAGATTCTCAGCAGTATGATGGCCTATCCGGGCAAACTTTTTACCAGAGATGAAATTCTGTCGGATATCTGGGATATCTCCGGGAACTTTGTGAACGACAATACCTTGTCCGTCACCATCAAGAGGCTGCGGGAGAAGCTGGGGGATACGGAGGGGAAGACTATCAAAACTGTCCGGGGCATGGGATATCGCATAGAAAGCCAGTGAAGCGGTATATTTTTTTGATGGTGGCACAGGGAGTAAAATTATAGCGGCGGAGATACAAAAAGGCTCGCTTATGCAGGGAAGAGGCGGATATGAGACTAAGATGGAATGAAGAATTGAAAAAACTGATTAGGGGGGTGATCCTGTTTTTAGTCGCCGCCGTTTTGCTGGCGAATCTGGGCTTGGGAGTTTTCAAGAACAGGATGCGCAGGGATTACACGGCGTTGGCGGCGGGCGTTCTGGAGAATGTACGGCAGGCATATCCCCAGGTGTCTGAGGAGCAACTGTTCAGGCTGTTGGATGTGCCGGGAGCCACAGAGGAGGGATGGGAGATCTTGGCCAGATATGGCATCTTTACAGAATACGGCAGCCGCACACTGGAGAGCCAGGAGGAGCGGCTGCTGCGTTTTCAGATGGGCATGAATGCGATTTTGCTACTAACGATTTTTCTGGGGATCCTGGCGATAATTATTTACCTGCAAAGGCGGCAGCATCGCATCGAAGAGCTGCAGCGTTATATGGAAAAATTGAGCAGGGGCAATTATTGTCTGAACCTGGAAGAAAACAACGACGACGAACTCAGTGGGCTGCGCAATGAGGTGTACCGGTTGACAGTGCAGCTGAAGGAATCCGCCGCTTTAGAGCAGGGGCGGCGGCAGGCACTGGCGGACTCCGTGGCCAATATTTCCCATCAGCTGAAGACGCCCATGACTTCCATGACCATACTATTGGACAATCTGACAGAGAATGAGGAGATGGACAGGATTACCAGGCATCGCTTTCTGACTGAGGTCCGCAGACAGTTGATGGGGATGTCCTGGCTGATTGCCAACATGTTGAAGCTCTCACGGCTGGAGGCCGGAGTTGTGGAGCTGCAGCGGACGTCGGTGGAGGCAGGGCAGCTGGTGGAAAAATGTACCGCCAGACTGCAGACGGCAGCAGAGTGGAAAGCAGTTGGCCTGGAGGTGCGGCTGCAGCCGGGAGCGGCTTTGTATGTGGATGAGAATTGGACTGTGGAGGCGCTCTGCAATATTATCAAAAATGCCATTGAGCACAGCCCCGAGGGAGGCAGTGTGCGGATTTCCGCCTCAGAGAACGAGATTTATACCAAGATCTGTGTGGCAGACAGCGGTAGCGGGATATCCGGGGAGGAGCGGGAGAGATTATTTCAGAGATTCTACAGAGGGAGTAATGCTGCCCAGGACAGCATCGGTATCGGTCTGGCCCTGGCCAAAGAGGTGGTGGAACAGCAGCACGGGCATATTCAGGTGGAGTCCAAGGAGGGGGAGGGGACGGTATTTTCTCTTAGATTTATGAAAATTTGAAAATGTCACGGAAATGTCATTTCTATTTTCTATACTTTAAGAAAAGCAATCGCCAAGGCAGGGTGCGAGGCGGCTGCAAAACGATAAACAGTAAAGGTATGGTGATGACATGGAAATCTTACGAACAGAGCATTTGGTCAAAAGATACGGCAAAGGCGGCAATGAGGTCCTTGCGGTGGATGATGTGTCCTTCTCTGTGGCCAGGGGGGAGTTTGTGGCGGTGGTGGGCAGTTCCGGCAGCGGAAAGTCCACGCTGATGCATATGCTGGGGGGTGTGGATCGGCCCACCTTGGGCCGGGTACTGATAGAGGACACGGATATCTACGAGATGAATGATGACAGGCTGGCCATCTTCCGCAGGAGGCAGGTGGGGTTGATTTATCAGTTTTACAATCTGATCCCGGTGCTGAACGTGGAGGAAAACATTACCCTGCCCTGTGAACTGGACGGCAGGCGGCCGGATCCGGAACTGGTGCGGGAACTGGTGCATACTCTGGGGCTGGAAAAGCGTCTGGAACATCTGCCCAATGAGCTCTCCGGCGGGCAGCAGCAGCGGGTGGCCATCGGCAGGGCGCTGATCACTCGGCCCGCCATCCTGCTGGCGGACGAGCCCACGGGTAACCTGGACAGCAGGGCCAGCGATGAGATCATGGCGCTTTTGAAAGAGGCAAACCAGAAGTATAAGCAGACCATTATTATGATCACGCACAATCCGGAACTGGCCAAGCAGGCCGGACGGGTGTTGACGATGGAAGATGGCTGTGTTCGGGAGGGGAGGGCGGAGAGATGAATGTATTGCGGAAATGCTGTTACCGCTCCCTGAAAGAAAACCGTAAGCGTACACTGGTGACCATTGTGGGAGTGATTCTGGCCACGGCGCTGATCACAGGCGTGGCCTGCCTTGCGGTCAGCTTTCGGGCCAGCATGGTGGAATATGAAAAGAAGGAAAACGGGGACTGGCATTACAGCTTTTTGGGAGTGGAGCCGGAGAATCTGAAATATTTTGAGGGAAACAGGCACCTGGCAGAAATTGTGCTGAAGCAGCCCTTGGGCTATGCCGTCCTGGAGGGCAGCCAGAATCCCGATAAACCTTATCTCTATCTAAGCGCTGTGGACGAGGAAGCCATAGCGGCTTTCGGTCTGGAACTGACACAGGGGCGGATGCCGGAAAACGGATCGGAACTGGTAATCAGCAGACATATTCTTTATAATGGCATGGTAGAATTGCAGCTGGGGGACACCATCACTTTGGAGGTGGGACAGAGGGTGTCGGAGGGATATCCGCTGTACCAGAATAATTCTTACACTTATGAAGAGGAGATGCTGATTGATAAGGAAAGCAGAACCTATACCGTTGTGGGCATCATCGATAGGCCCAATTACAATGTGGAGGATCGTATCGCGCCGGGCTATTCCGCATATACCTGCCTGGAAGATCCCATGGCGGCGGACTCTCTGGATATCTATGCCAGTTACACGGACTGGGGGCTGCGTCATGTCGGGCAGGTGAATGAGGGACTGAGAGAACTGGCGAGATCGGTGGAAGATAACTATTATCTGCTGAAATGGATACACTTTTCGTTTACTTCCACCACCATGAATATGATCTATGCCATGGCGGTGGTGGCCTTGTCGATTATCATTGTGACCAGCGTGTTCTGCATCCGCAACAGCTTTACCATCTCTCTGACGGAGAAGATGAAGCTGTACGGCAGACTGGCCTCAGTGGGAACCACCTCAAAGCAGCAGAGGAAGATTGTCTATTATGAGGCGGTATTTCTGGGATTGGTGGGCATACCTATAGGGATTCTCAGCGGTATTCTGGCATCTGTGATTTTGGTGAAGTCAGTGAGCAAGCTGATGGAATACGCCTCAGATATTGCGCTGGTGTTCGGTATTTCCTGGGGAGCGGTGATTCTCTCCGTGGCGCTGGCGGCGGTCACTATCTTTTTTTCCGCATGGCAGTCGGCAAGGCGCGCCGCTAAAATATCGCCCATCAGCGCTATACGGGCCAATGCCACGGTAAAAATCCGCAGGCGGGAACTGCAGTGTCCCGGCTGGATTCCCAGGTTTTTGGGTATAGGAGGCAAAGTGGCCTACAAGAATCTGCGGCGGGCCCGCGTCAAATATCGCACCACAGTGCTCTCTATCGTGGTGGGGGTGGCGGTGTTTATCGGCATGACCACGTTTATGCATGCGGTACAGTATACCTTCAATATATACTATGAGAACAAAGAGTATCAGCTTCGTCTCGACTGTTATGATTCGGATGCCTATGAGAAGCTGCTGGCTGTGGGGCAGATGGAGGGAGTGGAGGAGGCGGAGATTGTGCGGTCCGGGTATTTTGCCGTTCCCATGGCTTCTCTTCCGCTGACGGAGGATTATCTGAGAACCTACAATACAGATGGAAACCAGAAGGAGAATATAAAAGTGTATTCTCTGGGGGAGGAGGCTTATGCCCGGTATTGCCGCCAGGTGGGCGCGGCTGTGGATCCTGACCAGGCCATCGTGTTGGCGGAATATGAGTGGCTGTTTTTTGACGAGGAAGGCCGGATACATGAACAGAGCGGCGGCTCCGCACGTTTCAAGCCGGGGGACGTGATCTCGGGAAAGGGAGAAGCGGAACTCTCGGTGACAGTGGCGGTGCAGACGGATCAGAAGCCCATGTTCATGAATAATTCAACTTACTACAACGGTGTAGTGCTATTTGTCAGTGATAAATGGATGGATATTCATCAGGAGGCGCTGAGCCAAAACAGAACCACGGTGAACGCTTATCTGAGATGTGAGGATGCTTTCCAGGTGGAGGAGGAAGTGCGCAGGGGTCTGGATCTGCTCAACTATTCTGTCATCAATTATGAGAAAGAATATCGCGCCGAAAAAAGCATGCATCTGTTGGTATCCATCTTTCTGTATGGATTTATCACAGTGGTGGCGCTGATCGGGATTACGAATATTTTCAATACCATCACCACCAATATGGAACTGAGGGCGCCGGAGTTTGCCATGCTGCGGGCAGTGGGCATGACCGGCAGGGAATTTCGCCGCATGATCTGGCTGGAAAGCCTGTTTTACGGCGGGAAAGCGCTGATCATCGGTATCCCTCTGGGGCTGGTCATATCCTACTGCTTCCACCTGGCTATGAAACAGGGGATAGAGACCTCTTACCTCTTTCCCTGGAGTGGTATCGGTATCTCCACAGCGGCAGTGGCGGTATTGTTGTATGTAACCATGCACTACGCTATGGGCAAGATCAGGAAGAAAAATATTGTGGAGACTATACAGAACGAAAACTTGTAATCATATAAAGCCATAATGGGCCAGGGCCTGGCGGATGCCCCCCTGGCTGGCGGGCGCTGTCACGTACTCCACCCTGTCAAAGAGGCTGGCGGGAGAGGCGTTTCCCATGGCGATGCTGTGGTGTACGTAGGAGAGCATGGGCAGGTCGTTGTTGCTGTCTCCCAGTGCGTAAGCGTCCTCCAGAGACAGGCCGTAGTGGTCCAGCACAAACTGGATGCCGGTGGCCTTGGAGTAGCCCCTGGGCACGAACTCCCGGAAAGTGCCGCCCCTGTCGATGCAGTCAAACCATTGGTCGCTGACCTGGCGGAAAGCGGCCAACTGAGACTCCTCCTGATACCAGATCACGAACTTGTCCGAGAAAAAGTTAGGATTCTCCAGATTTTCCGGCATACGGTAGTGCCGATCCACAAAAGCCTGATACTGGCGGACGGCTTTGGGATGGTGCAGGGGGCGGCTTAAGTCAAAAGCCACCTGGGCACGGGACTCAAAGAGGATGTCCACATCCGTCCGGCGGGCGATCTCCAGGATACGCATGATAGTGGCATGGGTCTGGGGTACATAGTATACGTCCTTACCGTTACAGTAGATATTTGTGCCGCAGCCGCACACATAGCCGTCCCAGCCGACGCGACGAAAGCAGGGTTCCACATTCTGAAAGCATCTGCCTGTGTTGATAAACATCAGGTGGCCGTTTTTCCGGGCCTGGGCGATAGCTGCGCCCGCGTCCTCCGGCACCGAGCCGTCTATTTCGGAGGTCAGCGTTCCGTCTATGTCAAAGAAAGCAATTTTTCTCATGATTACCTCTCTTTTAGAGTTCCGGCGTATAAGCCTGTGCTATTTATAATTGTAGACTGTATTTTAACAGATTATAGGGCTGCTCGTTCCGGCTGTCAATCATTTTAATTTCCCCCTATCTGCGTATCGGGAGTCCGGTTTTGACTAAACACCCGTGATGTCAGTTTATTTTAGCATAAGCCATGGCTTAAAACAAGGTGGTTTTGCCATTGTAACCACAATGCTTTTATGGTAAGGTAGGTATATAATTAATCTGAAACAGCGTGAATTTGTATTTTATGTAACTGTTCCATCTATGATGTTACTCCGTGGGACAACAAACTCAGAACCCGCACAGAGGAGACTGGCACATATTTAGGGTCAAATCCACAGATTTATAACTATGTGATTTTGGACGATTGCTATCAGGATGATTATTCCTCAAATGCGGATATTCAAGCTCATCTGGTACAAATTGGTGCGCTGAAAGGACTTCAAGACGGTGATTTGCTCAAGGCATGTGAAGTCATGAATCCACTGAATTTACTTAAATGGTAAAAAGCCAGTGCTCCTAAAATCAACCTTTGGTAGATTTTTTAATAACACTGTGAATATGCCGTTATTGTCGTGACATGGGAGAACTGTTAAAATAAATACAGTGATGATATCAAAAACAGACCACGGCACATGAGAACGGGGATGTCCAGTGGCGGCAATCGATATATGGGGTCACAATTTGGCGGATGCATAGGATTGAGACCTGCACTTTACAGGGGGAGCAGCATGAGTACAGTCGGTGAGAGGATTAAGAAAAAGAGGAAGAATTTAAACTTTACCCAGCAGGAACTGGCAGCAAAATTGAATATTTCCGCCCAGGCGGTCTCCAAGTGGGAGAACGGTGTGGCTCTGCCGGACCTGGGGCTGATGCCGAAGCTGGCCCAGGTGTTGGAGAGCACAGTGGACGGACTGCTGGGCTATCAGGGCGCCTCTGCGAGCAAGTATGATGAGCGGTATAAGGGGGAGGAATTTTATTGGGGGCTGAATCCCAACCATCTATGCTATGAACTTATGAAGCTGAAGCCGCCTACCAGACCTTACAGGGTGCTGGAAATCGGCTGTGGAGAGGGGAAAGACGCAGTATTCCTGGCCAGATGCGGCTATCTGGTGACGGCGTTTGACGAGTCTCAGGCGGGTATCGACAAGGCACTGCTGCTGGCGGAGAAGAATGGGGTGCATGTGGATTTTTTCAAAGCCAACGCATTGGATTACCAGATCGAGGGGGAGTATGATATCATATTCAGCAGCGGATTTTTCGATTATCTGCCGGATAATATAAAAGGAGATTTTACTTCCATGCTGAAAGAGCATACAGCGGTAGGCGGCTTGAACGTGATCAACGCCTTTGTAGATAAACCTTTTATGAAGAAAAAGGAGGGACAACAAAGAACCCCCTGGAAGTCCGGAGAACTGTTTACATGCTACCACGACTGGCTTTTCCATAAATGTGACCAAATCATATTTGACTGCAACAGCGGAGGCATACCTCACCAGCATTGTATGGACATTTTGATTGCGGAGAAAGTGCTGAAAAAAATATCTTAAAAATTTTTTCAAAAACTGTTGACATTGTGAAAAAGGTGTGGTAATCTATTAAAGCTGTCGCAGTGATAGAGAGATACGAGTTAAAGCGACAGAGCGGAGCGTTAGTTCAGAACAATGCCTGAAGCATTAGTTCAGAGCAACAGTTCGGAGCGGTAGCTCGGAGCGACAGTTCGGAACGGTAGTTCCAAGGGTCCTTGACAAATAAACAGCAATGCAACCCTGAAAATTCTTAAAAGCAGAATCCCGACATCCTAATATAAGGAAAAAAGGGAACTGCAAAGTATATTTCAGAGAACAAAACCTAAAGACAGTAATGCCAGATAACAACTGGCAGGACAAAACTTTTAACATGAGAGTTTGATCCTGGCTCAGGATGAACGCTGGCGGCGTGCCTAACACATGCAAGTCGAACGGGAATAGGATGAAACCTAGTGATTCCTATTCCAGTGGCGGACGGGTGAGTAACGCGTGGGTAACCTGCCTTGCACTGGGGGATAACACTTAGAAATAGGTGCTAATACCGCATAAGCGCACAGAACCGCATGGTTCGGTGTGAAAAACTCCGGTGGTGTAAGATGGACCCGCGTCTGATTAGCTGGTTGGTGAGGTAACGGCTCACCAAGGCGACGATCAGTAGCCGGCCTGAGAGGGTGAACGGCCACATTGGGACTGAGACACGGCCCAAACTCCTACGGGAGGCAGCAGTGGGGAATATTGCACAATGGGGGAAACCCTGATGCAGCAACGCCGCGTGAGTGAAGAAGTATTTCGGTATGTAAAGCTCTATCAGCAGGGAAGAAAATGACGGTACCTGACTAAGAAGCCCCGGCTAACTACGTGCCAGCAGCCGCGGTAATACGTAGGGGGCAAGCGTTA
>Ga0137308_102337_pt1 | contig 13098 bp, 18 predicted proteins | sample Inofrocosms_June_FD_97181 | JGI IMG/M metagenome (GOLD analysis project Ga0137308, IMG submission 97181) | Mouse cecal microbial communities from Vienna, Austria - N-Acetylneuraminic and N-Acetylglucosamine D2O microcosms_June | ecosystem: Host-associated > Mammals > Digestive system > Large...
CAAAGGTAAAGTGGTTACCAACAGCTGTGAGATCGGATGTATCGGATGTAAGAAGTGTGAGAAGGCTTGTCCGTCTGATGCTATTAAGGTTACGGATTTTGTGGCTCACATTGATTATAGTAAATGTACAAACTGCGGTACTTGTAAAGAGACCTGTCCGCGGCATGTAATTATTTAGTGTAATTTCATTGGCGTGCTGGCCATGTGATATGTGCCAGCAGAAGGAAGCCCTAGAGCGTTGCTTTTGGGGCTTTCTTCTGTTTCTGGAATTGAGAAAGGAAGAATTTGTTATGATGAAAAAAATATTTTGCGGGTTGATGGCGTCTGTATTATTGATAGGGCTTCAGTCACCTGTTCCTGTGGAGGCTGCAGGGAAATTTGTCTTTTCTGAGGCGCAGGATTCGTCTGTAAAGGTGAAAGGGGCTGTTTTTACCGCTGAGAGGTATCAGGCCGGGCCGGGCTATTCAAAAATTATAAGAAAAAAGGATGGAAAGAGTACAACAATTTTGTCTGGAGTAGATTCGGGTTTTGCTACTAACGGGGATGTTTTGTATTATTCTAAGCCAGTAAAACGCATTAGCAGTTATTCTTGGAATAATGCAGTATGCTGCTATAACATCAAGTCAAAGAAAAGCAGGAAAATTGTGTCAGGGAGAGATTTCGTAGTCCAAGGGTGCAGCGGGACATATTTATACTGCGGAAACAATAACGGTGCAGATGGCGTCAATCTGTATGCGGTGAATGTAAAAACAAAAAAGAAAAAGCATATGGTTAATGTGGTGGGCAAGGTTACAGTATCTAATGGAAAAGTGCTCACCACAACAAATTCTGGGGCAGTAGGAAACTATCCGATTCATGTTTTTAATCTCAATGGTTCCGGGAAGAAAAAGATCGCAGAAGGCTGTCATGCCACGATAAAAAAAGGAAAAATATATTACGTCAGATGGAATATGAAAACAAATAAGTTTAAGGTTTATCGCTGTTCATTGAAAGGAAATAACAAAAAAGCTGTTACAAAATGGCTTAGCCGTACTCCATCCAAGTATTTTTAGGAGCATTGCTATAGCTGGGAGGAGAAAAATGAAACGAATTCGCTTTAATTTTTACATAAACTATCTGGCTTTCTGGTTCCTTCTATCTGGGATTTTTGCAGTAAATACCATATGCGGCGCACAGACGGTATCTGCATCCAGCAGGAAAAAAGAAACGGTGAAGATAACTGTCTCCGCCGCAGGTGACTGCACCCTGGGCGTGGACTCCAGATACAACAGTGTTTTCAATGAATATTACAGAGTCCATGGTTCCCCATATTTTCTGCAGAAAGTCAAAAAGATTTTTTCAAAAGATGACATTACTATTGTAAATCTGGAAGGGACTTTTACAGATGCAGTGAACCGTGCAGATAAAACTTTCACCTTCAAAGGACCGGCAGATTATGTTAAAATTTTGAAAAAAGGGTCTGTGGAGGTGGTGAACACCGCTAACAATCATACCTTTGATTATGGAAAACAGGGCTATCTGGATACGGTAAATACTCTGAAAAAGAACAGAGTCAAATACTGCAGAAACAATGTAATCGCCTATCAGACGGTGAAGGGGATAAAAACCGCATTTCTCGGATTCAATCAGCTGGACGGTGTGATGAAAAAGACGGTGAAGAAGACCATCCAGAAAGCGAAAAGGAAGAATGCCCAAATCATCATTGTAAGTTTTCACTGGGGAATCGAGGGTTCTTATTACCCCAATTCCACCCAGAAATCCCTGGCCCGGACCGCTGTTAAAAGCGGCGCGTCGCTGGTTTTAGGGCACCATCCCCATATTCTTCAAGGCATAGAGCGGTACAAAGGGCGTTACATTGTATACAGCCTTGGGAATTTTTGTTTCGGCGGCAATACCAATCCTGGGGATAAGGACACCATGATTTTCCAACAGACCTTTTCTGTGAAAGACGGTGCAGTGGAAAAAAATAAAGACATCAAAGTGATACCCTGCTCCATTTCCTCCAAATCCTACACCAATGATTTTCAGCCCCGGACGCTTACCGGCAGTGAGAAGGCCAGGGTGATTAAGGAAATGAATGGGTTAAGCAGGGGGAGAGGAGTTCAGCTGAGGGCCAGCGGGAAAGTGAAATAGCCTTGTATCGTGGAGCACATTATTTCATAAGGCGTGCGGGAAATGCTGTTTGATGTTATGGTATAGGAAAAGGCAAAGATTGGAAGGGGGCTGAAATTGAAATCTGTTTTAAAACTGCCCATCGGTATAGAAAATTTTGAGGAAATGCGTACTGAGGGATTCTATTACGTAGATAAGACAGGATTGATCACAGAGCTCTTAAATAATTGGGGGAAAGTAAATCTCTTTACACGTCCCAGGCGGTTCGGCAAGTCCCTGAATATGAATATGCTCCAGTACTTTTTTTCTTACGGCTGCGATGCAGCACTGTTTGACGGGCTGGCCATATCCCGGGAAAAAAACTCTGTGAGAGATATATGGGCAGGTTCCCGGTTATTTCCATCACGTTAAAGGATGTAGCTGCACGGGATCTGGAGGGAGCCACAGCCATGCTGGGGGCCATTATCGGGGAAGAGGCCATGCGCTTTTCATTCCTGTCAGAGAGCGTGCAGCTTTCTGCGGAAGAGATTACCGAGTACAGGCAGCTTGTCACATTGGATACAAGCGGCCGCAGAAAATTCCTTATGTCTGCAGATATACTTGGAAAAAGCCTGCGTACTTTATCCAGGCTTCTATGTAAACATTACGGACAGAAAGTGATCCTGCTCATCGACGAGTATGACGTTCCACTGGACAAGGCACAGCAGAATGGCTATTATGACGGAATGGCCACCCTGATCCGAAATCTGTTCGGGCAGGCGCTGAAGACAAATGATAATATTTATTTTGCCGTCTTGACGGGATGTCTGCGCATTGCAGAGGAGAGTATTTTCAACGGGCTGAATAACTTTAAAGTTATGTCGGTCACCAATGTTCTTTTTGATGAATACTTTGGCTTTTCCGATGTTGAAGTCCGGGCCATGCTGGATTATTATGGACTGGATAATTACTTTGGGATTGTAAAGGAATGGTATGATGGATATCATCTCAGTAATGCCCGTATATGCAGTAAAATGGGGCATTCCCAGAATGGAACTGCCCCGCATGGAACTATTTTGGCACTATCAGCTGATTCAGCCTGTCGGCCACTTCTGCGTGCCTGCTAGGGTAGAGGTGGCCATAAGTTTCTATTACCATCTGTACGGTATCTCCAATGCGCTCGGCAATCAAGTAAGGAGAATAGCCCATTTCAATCAACAGACTGACGTGGGAATGTCTCAGATCGTGGATGCGTATTCGGGGGATTCCCGCCTTTTTAGAGCATCGTTCTATATTTCCCCTGATTAGATTTCGAGTAAAGGTAAATATTCTGTCTGTGGGCTGAATGCCGTATATCCAGCCCGTGTATGCCTGGAGTTCCTTCATAATGGCCTCAGGCATGGAAACACACCGGGTGCCGTTATCTGATTTAGGCGGGCCGCTGGCTTTCCGTTTTTGGCTGAATGTCTTTGTGATGCTGATGGTATTCTCCTGAAAGCCGCAGTCTCCCAGTGTGAGCGCCAGAAGTTCACCACAGCGTATTCCGGAGTAGAAAAGCAGCTTAATGGCAGTTCTTGCCCGAATATCCGTTACGTACTCCATAAAGCTGTTAAACTGGTCAAGCGTCCAGAAATTTATAGATTTGGTGCGCTTTCCCATGCTTCCAGCCTTATTGCAGGGATTAGACGGCAGGTTATAGTATTTAACGGCAAAATTCAGCGCGGTCACTAATGCCCTATGAATCCGGAGAAGATAGCCCTCAGAATAGTCCTTTTTGATTATCTGGTTCTGCCAGGCCCGTATATCAGCAGGCGTGATGGAATTCACGGGCTTTTCTCCCAGGTATGGCAGTATGTGGTTCCTGAATATGTGCTCATTCCCGCTTACAGTGTCTTCCCTCAGCCTGTGGCTCATATCCTCCATGTAAATGTCATAAAGGGCCTGAAACGTCATATCCGGCGTCCCCTGAAGGCGCTCTAAGAAGTTCCGTTCCCATTCCTTGGCTTCCCGCTGGAGCTTGAACCCCCTCTTTTTCTTCTGCTTCTTTACCCCAGTGTAATCCGTATAATAAAATTTACAAAACCATGATTTTGTCTTTTCATCGTAATATGCCGGCATAATATCCTCCATTTTAGCCGGCCGGGCGTGGAAATGGCTGGATATCAGAAATTAATTTGTGAGACTGTGGGGTAGCGTCCTACTTCCCCAGCTTGATGGGGAAAGTATCAGTAATTAATTTATAAGACTGCATAACGGGGTGATCTGCCTCCGATCGGTGTTACTGCAGTAAAAATTGTAGTTGAAAAGTTTGTGTGAATGACATATAATATGCTTAACAAGGGAGCCGGAAGGTGAGCGCATTTCACCCGACCCGGCGAAAGTTAATACAGTTATTTAAGAAATAGCCGTCCAGCCTTTACCAGAGATCAGGACGGCTATTTCTTATTTTTCATGTTTAGAATAGCAATGATTACATTGACAGCAGTCAGGATAATCATGAATTCTTCGTATGTACTCATAATAATCACCACCCTCCGTAAGGTACTCGGATTGGGTGAGAGCACGTCCCCCAGCTCCCCTGGTAAACATATTATATTGTCATGGTACACTGGTGTCCCACGGATTCTAAATCCGGTCTATCCTCCGTCTTCTGTTCGTCCTGTAAGACGAATGGATAAATAAAATCTATGCCCGGTGCCCCAGGAACGGAAATAGGGGCATATTTGGGGCTATTTGGGGGTGTCTGGGCTGTTCTTTCTAAATTTTTCTAATTCATAAGCACAATAATCAGCAGCTTTATCTATAATTTCCAATATCTCATCTATATCGCAAGGTACGTTTCCCCCGTCGGGATAAAATAGACACAGAAAACCCTCATCATCACCGCCAATAGTATAACCAGGGGGCAGTCTTCGCTCTGCTTCATTGCACTTAGAATTAAATATTGGTAGTTCCTTTGCTATTTCTTCAGTAGCCATATCAAAAGAATATAATGAATAGGGACTAATCCCTAAAGCATCGGCTATTTTTTGGAGTGTTTCTTTTTTTGGATTTTTTATACCGTTTTCCCATTGGCCTATCTGTTGCTGAGAAATTCCTCCAAGTTTTTCACCTAATTCTTTTTGAGTCATATTTTGTTCTTTCCGCATTCGTCTTATGCTTTCTCCGATAGTTGGTTCTGAAAGAATCTTTGAGTCATTCATTAAAACACCTCCTAAATATAAAATACCACATAAAAAGAATTTACACAACCAAAAGTTTTTAATTAGACATTGACACAACTTTAAGTATGTGATAATCTATACATGACACAATCTTTAGTTTGTTCAAATGGAGGTGAGAACATGAAGCTGAGGTTAGATACAAAGAAAATCTATCTTGCTATGGCTGAAAAGGGCCTGACTATCACAGAGATAGCAAAGCAGGGCGGTGTCAGCCAGCAGGCGGTGAGCAACGCATTGAGCGGAAAGCGGCTCGGGAAAGTAAAAGTTGTCCCAGCGATCTGCAAAGCATTAGATTTTTCAGCAAAAGACATTGTAATTATCGAAGATTAACACACATGCCGGCCGGGCGTGGAAGTAGCTGGAATTAATTACTGAGACTAGAAAGGAGGAACAACATGGCACTTATCACATTGGAGGAAATGGAAGAATTAATCAACAAAACTCTGGCAGATGCCGGGATTGATCTGGAAAAAGACCATGAAGCCACATTGGAACGCCACAAAGAAATTATGGACCTGTGCGGCAGGGTAGACCAGGAGATGCAGGAAGCCAGGGAGAAGTCAGAACGGCAGATGATGGATGCACAGGACGTGTCTGAGGCCCTCAGCGTGTCTAAGTCAACGGCCTATGCAGTTATCAGGCGGTTGAATGAGGAACTGGAGAAAGCTGGCTACATAACCGTAAGAGGCAAGGTGAGCCGTGCTTACTTCGAGAAAAGGACTTATGGGGTGTCAGTGAATGCAGGATAATAACAGCTTGAAAGAATGGGCCTTGAAATATGCAGAAATGGGATTGTATGTACTCCCGCTGATACCGGGGCAGAAGGAACCCGCCACTGCCAACGGATTCAGAGATGCATCAAATGACAAGGCCCAGGCAGAAAAATGGTGGACTAAATGCCCCGATTATAACATCGGAATAGCCACGGGCATTGAATACGGCAGTCTGGTGGTGATTGACCTGGACAGGAACCACAAGTCAGGTGAAGATGGTTATGAAACACTGAAAGAGTGGCAGAGAGAAAACGGCGGGGAACTGCCAGAAACCTGGACAAGCATCACGGGACAGGGCGGCTATCACCTGATCTACATAGATGATGAACCGCACGGAAGCCGTCGGGGGCTTTATGAAGGGGTGGACATTAGAGGGGAAGGCGCTTATATAGTTGCCCCGCCCAGCATACACCCGGACACGAGCAGAAGGTACGAATGGGAACAAGGGCCGGGAGAATGTAAGGTTGCCTGGGCAGATACACTGGTGAAGAACTTCCTTCTGGGGCCTATGACGCCGGATGGAGAAAAGCAGGCATTTTCATTGCCGGAAACAATCCCGGAGGGCGGGCGGACAGATACCATGATAAAGCTGATCGGGAGCCTGAGAGGTAAAGGACTGTCTGATGAAGCGATAATGGCAGCAGTTTCCGCCGAAAATGAGGCCAGGTGTGTGCCCCCGCTTACAGATAAGGAACTTGAAAAGACGGTATTCTCCGCATTAAAAAGAGGCTGGAAGGTGGAAAGACCGTATACAGCAGGGAAAGACAAGGGGAATACTCAGACACAGACTAACCACAGCCTGGAAATGGTAACGATGGACAGGGCAGAAGAAAAAGCTCCAGAGTGGCTGGTCACAGACTACATCCCCCGTTATCAGATCACATCTCTGGCTGGGGACGGCGGAAGCGGCAAAACGACAGTATGGTGTTCCCTGGCGGCAGATATCAGCAACGGAAGGAGAACTTTTTTAGAGAGCTTTCTTCCCGATGGGTTTGGCGGCGGCACCCCACAAAAGGTGATGTTCTTTTCAGCAGAGGATTCGTTTGAGTATACCCTCAAGCGCAGGCTTAGAAAGAATGGGGCGAATCTGGCAAATATCTTCTCAATAGACATAGCGGATGACCGCTTTCAGGACATTAAATTTAACAGCGTGTTTCTTGAACGACTCATTGAAAAGCACCGCCCTGCGTTATGTATATTTGACCCCATACAGGCATTTGTGCCGCCAGACATTAGAATGGGTGATAGAAACGCCATGCGGTCATGTATGGCCCCATTAATAGGCCATGGTGAGAAATACGGGGTGACTTTCCTGATCGTAGAACACGCCAATAAGCAATCCGGGGTATGGGGCCGGAAACGTATTGCTGACAGTGCGGACATATGGGACATAAGCCGTTCCGTCATAATGGCAGGAGAAACCAATGAACCAGGAATTCGATATCTGGCACATGAGAAATCAAACTATGGGCGTACAGGCAGTACCATTCTCTACGCTATAGAAGATGAAGTTATCCAGTTCAAAGGGTATACACAGAAAAAAGACAAGGATTTTGTTGTTGAGACAGATTACACCACGAGACAGGCCCCACAGCGGGAAGAAGCGAAAGAATTCATTCTTGATTTCCTGAAAGATGGTGAAAAAGAAGTTGCGGAGCTGGATGAAATGGCGGCAGCTATGAGTATCAGCAAGAACGCGATGAAAAACGCTAAAGCAGAGTTGAAGAAAGACAGAAGAACAAAAACGTGGTCAATAGGGTATGGCCCAAATAAAAAGTTTTTTATTCGTTTAGTGGATGGGTCTCCTATAGCCAGTGAAAAAACCAACGAGTAAATGTAAAACGTAGTATTTATAAGGGTTTCTTTTACTAGAGGCATCCCAACGAGCAAAGGAAAGTAAGAATCCCTTACTAGAGGGGGCGTCCAGTAAGCAGAAGCCGCATAAATAAAGGTTTTTCCCCTTATTGGTGGGTTTATCCACTATATATAGGAGAGACCAACGAGTAAAGAAGGAGGAACAGAAATGAATAAGGATAAAAGACCTACGCCAGGTTTTTTAGCAGATGGTTCTTTAGAAGAACTGATAGCGGCCATGATGCTGGCAGATGAGACCATATCTCGCATTGATGTTATCGCGCCAGGGACAGAACCATTTATCGCGGTAAGAATGGAGGATGCAGATGAGTAAAGCAAAGACAGGCACAGAAAACGGGTTCCGGGTAGTAAGGGACGGCACATGGGAGCCGTTGTGCCAGCATATTGAAATAAAGTCCAGGATGTTCCAATTTGACCAGACGAAGGGACGGGGCAAGGGCAGGAGCAAAAAGAAAGGCAGAAAGAAACACTAAAAAACAGCCCCCAGCAGAACGGCAATTCTGGCCAGGGGCAGATCACAGCCGGAGCTATGAAAACACAAGCATACATATCATAGCATGAATCCCGGCAGGAAGGAAAGCGGGAATTATGAACAATTATAGATTCAGCACAGAGCTGGAAGACATCCACTACAAGTATGAGCGCCTGGAATCGCTGATTACTATTGCGCAGATGTTCGTTGCGGAGGTTGCAGAAGTTAGGGGTGCACCCGAGAACTGCCTCAGCGAGGCGTTGTTTGAGATTGAACAGGAGATGGAAAAGACCAATAACAGGCTGATGGAGCTCATCCGGCAGAAAGGCGGGAAGGATAATGCATGATTTATTAACAGACGCAAGGACAGCCATAAAGACTTTTACGGCTGTAAGGGAAGCGAGGGCAGAAGGCTTAGAGCCTTCTGTGAGAGTATTGGTGGAGATGCCGGTTATCAATGCGGGCCCCTCTTTCTATGACACTCTGGAAGGATGCATGTTTGCAAATAGGGATAAAGAGCTGCGTAACGCTGTACGGGAAGTGTTTAACGGGCTTTCTTATGAGGACAAGCGGGTGCTGTGTTCTGTCCCAGAGAATGGGCGGTTCCTGGTGAGGGCGGCCTTGTGGAGCCTGGAGCTTGAACTGGTACTGCCATCCCGGCTGTATCATAAAGCTATGGGGGCGATTCTTCACCAGCTTGTCAAGGCAAAGCTGAATCAGATAAAGGCGGTGAGTGTATGTCAGCAAAAGTAACAATCAGCTATGAAAAGCCAGAAGAACTTGAGAAAATATTAGACCGGCTGGCCCCTATGATTAAATCGTACAAGATTTCAAGCGGCCAGAAGGGCAGGTATAAGAAGGCGTATGCTGATCTGTGCGCAGGCATTGAAGGGAGCATGATGGACCTCAGCGCTGCAGAGTTCCTGGAGCTTTATGGCCAAAAACCTGAGAAAACCTGAAATTTATTTCATAATTGCAGGTTGCGCCGCTGACTGGTGTATGATATAATTTTTAACAGGGCAAACAGAATATTGGAAAGTACCCCGGGCGGCAGATGGGCCGCACGGAAGCCAATAAACAGGCGTGGGAATAACTGGAAGTACTCCGGTTATTTCCGCGCTTTTTTGTTTGTTTCTTGCGTTTTTCATGGATGGGCGGTATATTCCGCCCTCAAAAAATAGTCTACTGGACGTTAAACAGGGAAGGAAAAAATCATGGATAATAACTTACAGCAGAGTACACAGCAGAACCAGAGCACCGTACAGCAGAGAAAAGAGCGGGAGCCGGAAAAACTCTTTACCCAGGAAGATGTGAACCGGATTGTAGGGGAGCGGCTTTCACGGGTGAGACAGGAAACAGGGGACGCTGAGGCATATAAACGAGAACGTGATGAAGCACGGAAAGAACTGGAAGAGTATAAGAGTAATGCCTTCCTGAAAGCACAGGGAGTCAGGGAACAAGATATGGACTATGTCGCATTTAAGGCCCGGCAGTTAGTGGATGATAATACCGATTTCCAGCAGGCGGTGGAGCAATTCTTAAAACAGGAGCCCTGCTGGGCGGGAAAAGGCTACAGGGTCTCTACAGGAGTTTCTAACGGCGGACCGGGCACAGGGGCTGTCAGCACAGGTGCGGGTGATCCGGCTGTCAGGAAGGCGATGGGATTGGAGTGATAGAGCTGCATGGCGATTGAATTAGTTGAAAAGTATCTGCCATATGTGGATGAGCAGTTTGCTACAGAAAGCAAAAAAGGATTTCTTACAAATCAGGACTTTAAATTTACTGGGGCGCACTCAGTAAAAATTTATAAAATTTCTACAGGGACTATGAACGACTATGGACGTTCGGGCCCTGCCGAAGGAAATTGGTCAAGGTATGGAAAAATACAGAGCCTTGATGCAACCACACAGGGCATGACGCTGTCGAAAGACCGCTCTTTTACATTTGCGATTGATGCCCTGGACACGGATGAGACGGGGGACTGCCTGGAGGCGGCGGCAGCCCTTGCGCGCCAAATAAGGGAAGTGGTAATACCAGAAGTTGACACGCATACACTGGCCGTTATGTGTGCCAACGCAGGCACGAAACCGGAGGCGAAGGCTCTGACAACAACAAACGTGTACACGGAGATCATCACAGCGAACAAGGTTCTGGATGATGCGGAAGTGCCGGAGACAGGCCGGGTGCTGGCAGTAACACCGGAAACACATCTGCTGATGAAGCAGTGCAGGGATATTGTCATGGAAACGGATATTGGTGCAGATATGCGTGTCAGGGGCGTAATAGCAAACCTGGACGGTATGGCTGTTATGAAAGTTCCGGCCTCCAGACTGCCCGCAGATTTCGGGTTTATGATTGCGCATCCGTGCGCCACAGTAGCACCCACTAAACTGGAGAGCTATAAAACCCACGAAAACCCGCCGGGAATCAGCGGCGTACTGGTGGAAGGCCGCGTAGTGTACGACGCTTTTGTGTTGGATAATAAAGCGAAAGCTGTTTATTATCAGGCCGTGCCGGAAAAATAGAGGGCGCCTGCCATAAAGCCTTTAAAGGCTTTATGGCATAGCAGAGGCGGCAGTATATGAAGAATAGGATGTGTGAGTGTGCCGGGTGTCTGGGTTTGGGTGTCCTGGCACATTTAATATGGGGGTGAAGCCATGAAACAGGTATGTCAAAAGCGGATTAGGGACAGAGGGTACAGGGATTATGGCCTGGATAAAAAAAGAATTAAGGAAATAATAGCGTGGTGCCGGAAACCTGAAGCCCATGCTCTTGTCATGCGGGCGGCTCAGGAAGCAAATCCAGTTATAGCAGATCACCTGGCAACGAGCCTTATAAATAAATGGAGCCACGAAATGCTTTTGGCACACGGTCATTGGATGTGTTACGGAAAGACTGATTTTTATGTATACAGACGGCACATGGTCTTTATATTAGATGGCCTGCTAAAAGCCGGGAAAGCTGATATCTGACACGCCTTGGATGGTACTGAATCGGTACTGAAAAATCACGCACAAGAAAAAAAGAGTGGAAAAACATATAAAAAAGCCCTTGAAATCAACGGAAAATAGCTGATAAACAGGGGCGAAAACTATTCAAGGTGTGATGGATACCGCTTCGGGGAGGCTGACGTCTATTGTCCCTGGGATGTGATCAATTATACGGATCTGCTTCGCTCTGAGCCTGACGCGCGCCCCAGGTCTTTCTGGATTAACTCCAGCGGTAACGCTATCCTGCGGACATTCCTTAAGATGGCAGACGAACAGACAAAATGGGAGCTGGAGCAGCTGGTGAATGGGGAGGCTGTTGTCAAAAAGCTCAACGTCGAACTGACCTACCGGGAATTGTACGACAACATTGACAATGTGTGGAGCGTACTTTTTTCTACTGGATATTTGACAAAACGGCGGGAAACAGCCCGGGATACTTATGAGCTGGTTATCCCCAACCAGGAGCTCTGCCTGATTTTTACCGAACAGATCTTTTCCTGGTTCCAGGAAGAGGTCAGGAAGGATATCCCTGTGCTGGATGCTTTCTGTGAAGCCTTTATAAACGGGGCTCCAGAAGCCATCCAGCGTCAGTTCACTGCCTATCTGCGTCAGACCATCAGCATCCGTGATACATTTGTGCGAAAGGAAAAAAAGGAGAACTTCTATCACGGTATCCTGTTGGGGCTTCTCAGCTATCGGGGAGACTGGATGCTCTCCTCCAATACGGAGGCTGGGGAGGGGTACAGCGACATACTGATTCGGATGAGAGCCCGTTCTATCGGAATTGTGATTGAGATTAAGTATACAGAAAAAGAGGATCTGGAAAAGGGATGCCAGGAAGCGCTGGCGCAGATCGAAGAAAAAGACTATGCCAGACCCCTCATTGAGGATGAGATGGAGACTATTTTTCTATATGGGATTGCCTGTCATAAGAGAAATTGCATGGTGCGCATGGCTATCCATAACCGGGCGCTTGCTGAATGACTTAACAGAGCCTATACAGAAATCTGCCGCAGAATTTTTATATTGACAAAACAGCTTATTTTATTGTAATATAAAACATAAATAAAGGGAGTAGCTTGCATGGAATTCGTTCCGTGTTTACTTTACCGTCAATACGATTTTCTCCATGGAAAATCCGGTTTTGTAAGTAAAAAGCGAGACTTTGTTGTTATTACGCAGCAAAGCCCTCGCTTTTTTTGGTTCCGAAAAGGGGGCAGAGAGCTGCAAAATCATGTACTCTCAAAGTTTGGGCAAGAGATTTTAAGAGTACGTAATCAGATGAAGGAGGAAATGGTATATGGAAATCATCGTTTCAATGTTGATGCTGGCACTGGGGTTTTTCATGCTTGTAAAAGGTGCGGACTGGTTTGTGGAGGGAGCTTCTGCTATTGCGGACCGGTTCGGAATCCCCCAGCTGATTATCGGACTGACCATTGTGGCTATGGGGACCAGTGCGCCGGAGGCAGCGGTGAGTATTACAGCCGCATTAAAAGGAAGTGCGGATATCACAATCGGGAATATTGTGGGCAGTAACATCTTAAATATTTTGATTATTCTGGGAATATCATCAATTATCGTGCCTCTGGCTGTCTCCAGACCTGTCCTGCGCCGTGAGATTCCATTCATGACTGCTGTCACAGTGCTGTTGTTTTGGATGGGAGTAGACGGGA
>Ga0137308_102338_pt1 | contig 13089 bp, 10 predicted proteins | sample Inofrocosms_June_FD_97181 | JGI IMG/M metagenome (GOLD analysis project Ga0137308, IMG submission 97181) | Mouse cecal microbial communities from Vienna, Austria - N-Acetylneuraminic and N-Acetylglucosamine D2O microcosms_June | ecosystem: Host-associated > Mammals > Digestive system > Large...
AAAATTTTACACTATCTTTCCCCAAAAAGCATTCGCCGATTTTAGATATATTGTATAATTTCGGTCGTTTACTTCGTTATTTCTTCATATTGTCTTCCCAGAACCGAACCGCACGATCGAGCCAGCCTTCCGCTACGGTCCCCTCGCCCAGCCCGAATCCATGGGGCAGTCTCTCAAAAACTTCTATCTCGGCACTTGTTCCCTGTCTCCGTATTTGTCTGATGCGATCTTCCATTGTTCCGTAATAAGCGATCCCGTCACTCGTACCGACACACGCATAAGTAGGCGGTTCCGCCCCTGTCACCTCGGACAGTCCCGTGTACTGCATGATGACGGCGCCCGGTTTCGGATAGTCCGCCTCGCCAAACGCAGCCGTTCCATAACTTCCAAGCCATGCCGCCATACGCGCGCCTGCAGAACCGCCCCAGAGGGAATAATCAGACACATCCACTTCCAGTTCCTCCGCATTTTCGTGGATAAAGGCGATTGCCCTCGCCAGATCCTCGCAGGCCGTCTGTGCGCCGGGACGGTAGATCAGCGCAAAAGCATTGTACCCCTTTTTCGACAGTTCCAGCGCATGGGGAAAGCTGTCGTGCATGGCGGCCACATAAGCAAATCCGCCGCCTGCGTTGGTGATGGCAAATTTTTCTTTGGGTGTTCCGCGGAAAAAGAATAAACCGGTATCCTCCTTTGCGGGGTCCGCCGCCTTTTCCTCCTCCGTATAGATATCATAAAAAATCTGTTCTCCCGATGCCGCCTGTTCTCTCAGATAATTTGCAAGCTCAACTGTGCGGTCAGGATTGACATAGGAATACCATGTGAGAATATTTTCCACATTACCCAGGGTCAGATTATCGTTTATTGACCTGTCCGCAGGAAATATCAGGCGTCCGTATTCCCCAAAAGCCGGATCATTTATCACATCCCATACCTTTGTATTCGCCGTATACACCGCTTCACCATCCTTTGCCATATCCCTGTTCTCTGACGCCTCATCTCCATCTTCCGCAATCTCAACGGTAATACTCCCGCCATATTCTTCAAACAGGGAGACATCCGATGTAATCTTTCCTATTGGCACAACCGGCACTATCGTTTCTTTGCGGCTTTCCTTATAAATCAACGCAATTGATGGATCTTCGTCCCAATAAGCCAGCGAACCCACTCCATATTGACGTCCGGGCGTCCCTTTCTGTGCGATCCGCTCCGACAGGTCAAAAGCTCTTGCAAAATCCGGCACAGCATCCCACATATCCACTGTGAGCGGCAGCATTTCCGCAAATCCCTCTGCCGTTGGGTTATCATACAATACGCCATCCAAAACGGTATCGCCCGCTGTTACGCGAATGGAACACATGACAGTCTGTTCCCCGCCTGGCTCCAGTGAAGAATCCTGCGGCTGTCCCTCCTGTGCAGAGGACGCTCCGGTATGATCGGATGCGAAACACCCGGTCATACCCAATACACACAATCCTATTATGAGAAAACTCAAAATCTTTTTTACCATAGCTTCTCCCTGCCGCATTGTACAGCACAAATACTTCCTTATTTCTGCCCGTCTACATCCGGCACCATCTTTACATACGCCTCCAGCATCTGAGGCGTACTGGTGTAATATCTTGTATTTTTGTCAACAGCCGCCACCCGTGCCATCTCCTCGTCCGTCAATGCAAAATCAAACAGGGCAAAATTATCGCGGATATGATCAGGGTTCTTAGAACCAGGAATTACAATGTTCCCCGCCTGTATGTGCCAGCGCAGAATAATCTGTGCGTTGCTCTTTCCGTATTTTTCAGCTAATTCCGTAAATAACGGCTCGCTAGTCAATGCCTTATCGCCATGTCCGAGGGGATACCACGCCTGAATCGCCATGCCCTCCTTTTCCAGAAACGCTTTCAACTCTTTCTCCTGAAAATAGGGATGCACTTCCGTCTGCAGGATGGCAGGTTTTACTTCACAGGTATCTAAAATCTCCTGAATCTGCTCTTTGTTGAAATTAGAAAGGCCGATTGCTTTCACCATGCCCGCTTTATAAGCCTTCTCCATCAGCCGGTAGCCCGCCAGATAATTGCCCGCAGGCTGGTGAATCAGAAGCAGGTCAATATAATCGGTCTCCAGCCTTTGAAGCGTCTTTTCCACAGCATCCTCCTGTTCATAGAACGCCGGCCAGATTTTTGTCTCCAGAAAGATTTCCTCTCTTGGTATGCCGGACTTTTTTATTGCCCTGCCCACGGCTTTTTCATTCACATACGCATTTGCCGTGTCGATCAGACGATAACCGCCCTGCAATGCGCTCAATACGGAAGCCTCCGCGTCATCCGGGCTCAACAGAAAAGTCCCGATGCCTGCCATGGGCATTTCCACGCCGTTATTTAATTTTATATATTTTTGTTCGCTCATTTCCTCTTCTCCTCTTTATTTTCCTGAACTTCCTTTTTGGAACAATATTCTTCCTCCAAATTCCATAATTGAACAAACTCAATTTTTACAGGCACTCCATTAAAATCTCATAGACCTCATCTCTGCCAAGTTCACGGGGATTGCATTTGATAATATTGCAGGTATCGGCTACTTTGCGAAGCACTTCCGGTGTGATCTCCACCTTTGACTTCAGTTCCCCCATTTTAGTCGGAAGTCCACATTCTTTTATGAAATCGCTGAGCGCCTGTATTCCTTCCTCTGCTGTATCTTTCTCAAAGACTGCCTTTGCAAACCGCTCAAATTTTTCTTCCGCATCTTTCAGAATATGCCGATAATAGGCGGGATGGATAACCGCCAGCCCCTGCCCGTGGTTGCAGTCCGTAAACGCGCCAAGCTGATGCTCAATCTGATGCGCCTGAAAGTCCGTAACCCTGCCGACTTTCAAAATGCCGTTCTCCGCCATAGCCGAATCCCACATCAGATTGCTTCTCGCCTGCATATCATTCACATCCTTAAGCAGACGGTGCATATTGACCACGGTATTGCGCATAACCGCCAGCGCCACATCGTCAGAAACATTGTCCTGATCGGAATTGCCAAGATAGGTTTCCATCGCATGGCTCAGCGTATCGAAAGCGCCGGAGATCACCTGCATGGCAGGAACGGACGCCGTCAGTTCGGGATCAAGCACTGCAAAAGAGGCATATGCGCCAAACACACCGGTCTTAATCCCCTTCTCCTCATTGGTAATCACGGCGCCGCAGTTCTGTTCGGCTCCTGTGCCGGAAGCGGTAACCACCGCACCCATGGGCAGGTATTCCGTAGGAAATACTCTTTCTGAAAATTCCATTTCCCAGATATCCTTATCTGTCTTTGCCTGTGCCGCTATGATCTTGCAGCAGTCGATGACGGAGCCTCCCCCTACCGCGAGGATAAAATCCACGCCCCTTTCTTTCACTAACGCCGCGCCTTCCTGTACCTTGGCATAGGTAGGATTGGGCATAATGCCCGGAAAATCCACGACTTCCTTTCCTTCCTTTGCAAGCGATTCCTTTACCCTGTCATAGATACCGTTCTTCTTCAGGGACGCGCCGCCATAGGCGAGCATCACGGTCTTTCCATATCTGTTTAACTCCGCTTGAAGCGCCTTTTCCAGAGAGTTTTTTCCAAAATACACCTTTGTAGGATAAGTAAATACAAATTCGTTCATTGCGTTTTCCTCCTCTTCTTTATATATCCATCAACGACACTTACAAGCTGTGCCGCCAAATACATCCGACATTTTCATGGTATCCAGCTGTTTATCCAAAATTTCAACCTCTTTTTCTGTCAGCTCTATATCCGCCGCCCCGGCGTTTTCTTTCAGACGGTCTGACTTCCTGGTTCCGGGGATAGGCACCAGATACGGTTTTTTACAGAGCATCCATGCAAGGGAAATCTGTCCCGGCGTCGCATGTTTTCCTTCTGCAACCGTCCGAATCAACTCCAACAGTTTTTCGTTCTGTTCCACACCCTTTGGAGTAAACTGCGGCATCACGCTCCGGTAATCCGTATTTGCCTCAAATTTGGAGTCTTTCCCGTATTTTGCAGACAAAAAGCCGTTTGCCAGAGGTGAAAACGCAACATAACCGATATGCAGCTCCTCCAGTACGGGAAAAAGTTTCTCATACCAGCGGGCCATCATGGAATAGCGGTTCTGGATCGCCGTTACCGGGCAGACTGCATGGGCGCGGCGTATCGTTTCTTCGTCTGCTTCCGAAAGTCCCCAGTGCGTGATCTTTCCCTCCCGGATCAGTTCCTGCATGACGCCTGCCACTTCCTCAACTGGCACAAACGGGTCAACTCGGTGCTGATAGTACAGATCAATATGGTCTGTTCTCAGCCGCTTTAGGGAATTTTCTACCGAAGCACGAATAACCTCTGGTCTGGAATCCGGCAGCAGCGGTTTATTCACCTGTTCGCTTTCCATGTCAAAATAAATCCCAAACTTTGTCGCTATCACCACTTTATCCCGATACGGCCGTAGTGCTTCTCCTACCAGTTCTTCATTGTGATGGGGATTTTCCGGCGTACCATAAACTTCCGCTGTATCAAAGAATGTATATCCCATATCCACAGCCTCCGCCAACAGTTCCGTCATCTCCTTTTTCCCTGCCGGCGCTCCGTAAGCGTGGCTCATTCCCATGCAGCCAAGCCCTACCGCAGATACTGTCAGATCTTCTCCCAATGTTCTGTACTGCATAACCTTCCTCCATATCCTTTAATTTAATCCAAGACTTTCCGCCCATGATGCAACGTCTTCCTCACTGTCCGCCACATTGTTTCTGGACAGGGACAACGTATTTTCACTGACAAGGGCATCCGGCTGCAGTTCTGATATAGTTCTCACGGTTCCCGAAAAACCGCTGCCGCCGTGGGTTACAAATGGAATGATGGTCTTTCCACCAAAATCGTATTCCTCCAAAAACGTGTAGACCGGCATCGGAAGGTCTGCCCACCAGTTCGGATAGCCGATAAATATAGTGTCATAGGCATCCCAGTCATCCACAGTTGCGGCCACAAGTTCCACATTTCTCTCTTCCGGATTGTCATGCTCATATACGACACGACTGTTTTCATCCGTCCAGTTCAAATCTTCACTGCTATATGGCTCCACCGGTTCCAGCACAAAAGTATCGGCATTTGTTGCCGCTGCAATATAGCCTGCCACACTTTCCGTGTTTCCTGTTGCCGAATAATAAACAACCAGTGTCTTTCCGCCTTCCGTGGACGTCTGATCTGTATCTTCTGCCGAAGCATTCATATCACCCTCTGCCTGCTGCTCTGTCTGACTTGTCGTTTCCTGCTGAACCTGTACCGCATCTGACTGGTCTCCCGTTTCCTGCTCTGGCAGGGCAGATGATTCCTGTGTATCCTCAGATGTTACGCCTTCCTCTTCCTGCCGGACTTCCGCTGTATTGTTTCCGCTGCCCTGGCTGCCGCATGCCGTAAGGCCAATGGCAAGAACCACACCTGCTAATACTGCTGTTACTTTCTTCATCATTTTCTTTCTCATCATTTTTCCTCCTTAATAACATTCCTGAAAAATTTCAAGGATTTCCTTGTGCGTCATTTGTTTATAACTTCCGGCAGAAAGAATACAGGAATCCGCTATCCGCTTTAAATCCGTATTCTCATCTGCCCCTATATCACGAAGTGTAGCGGGAAGACCGACTTCTTTTATAAAACCGGCCAGCGCTTTCACTCCTTCACAGGCTGTTTCTTCCTCTGTCTTTCCCAAGTCTGAAATTCCCCATACATTGACGGCAAATTTTTTGAACTTGGAACGACCGTTCTTGTATATATGGCGATAGTAAACAGGATGCAGCACGGCAAGTCCCTCCCCCTGATTACAGTTTGTATAAGCAGCAATCTGATGTTCCATCTGATGACATTGGAAATCCGCCTGTTTTCCCAATTTCAGGATACGGTTCTCCGCCATGGCTGCATCCCATATCAGATTACTTCTGGCTGTATAGTCCTTTGGATTTATGATTGCCGCCCTTAAGTTTTGGATAACATTTTTCATCAGAGCCTCGGCAATGTCATCCGAAACATTATCCTCATCAGGTTTACTGAAATAAGTCTCCATGATACAAGACAGCGTATCAAAACCGTCTGACACCATTTGCCTTCTTGAAGCATTGCAGCTATATGCGGGATCAATCAATGCAAATCTGGGATTACACTTGGGATAATCCCATCCCGTCCTGACCTTCAACGCTTTATTCGTGATGACTGCCCTTCCGTTCATTTCACTCCCCGTTTTTGTTTCCGTAACAACAGCGCCAAGCGGAACCGGATCAAAATCCATAATGCCGTGTCTTACAAAAAAATCATTCCAGAGATCGCCTTCATAAACTGCAGCCATAGAAATGGCTTTCGCGCAGTCCATTACGTTTCCGCCTCCAACGGCAAGGATAAAATCAATTTTATTTTCCTTTGCCAGTTTTGCGCCCTCCTGTACTTTTTCATAAGTCGGATTTTCACATATACCCGAAAATTCAACCACATTCTTTCCTGCTTTTGTAAGGCTCTTTATCATTTCATCATAAATGCCTTGATTCCTGATAGAATCGTTACCATAGGCAAACATTACATTTTTTCCGTAATGTTTCACCAGGCAGGTCAGATATTCTTTTACACATCCTTTCCCGAAATATATCTTAGTGGGATTTTCAAAAATAAAATTGTTCATACCGTCCCTTCTCCCGTTCATTCCAGGTTATTACTTGTAGTCTCCTTCTGTTTTCCTTAGTATAAAAAAACCGAGGCTTCTTAAGAAGTCTCGATTTGTTCATCAGTTTATACTTTTAGGTTATAACACTTTTTGCAATGCAGATAAAAATTTCCTGACGGTTGCCGAAGGTTCACGGGAATGCAGGAGTCCATAAGGAATAGAATAATCCCATTCAACAGGAATTACCTTTAATAAAGGATGAACATTATCCCAAACCGGAACTGCCATCAGCACATCATTTCCATTCTCGCAGCGGTTAAACACATCCACATTGTAAAAATCAAAATCCACAATATGGATCTGACTGTGGTTCTGCCAGATATCATCGCGTAATCTGTCCACATAATGGCTCCAGTCACGATGCATCAAGAGCAGGTTCTCTCCATATAAATCCCGAATCGCAAGTCTATTCTTATCCGCAAGACGGTGATGGATGGATACTGCACAGCACAACGGCTGCTCGAAAAGCTTAAAACCCGCACACTGGCGCAAATTCAGCATTGTTTCATCAAAAATCCCTGCCACCACGTCAATATTCTGCCCAAGATTCTTCAGTATTTCCCTCGCATTTTCCGGGGTATTTTCAAAAGGAACAAGCTGGAATTTAATCTCCGGGCACAGGGCGTGTATCTGAGGCCAGAGTTCTACCAGAACCTGTGCAGGAGTCATCGGTGACGTTCCAATACGGATGATGTCTGTGTTTTCCTGCATGGCATTTTTCGCCCGTATCACAGAATCCCTGCAATACTGAATAATATATTTTGTATCTTTATAAAGGGAGTTCCCTGCCTTGGTCAGAGAAAGCCCCCTGTGGGTTCTTTCAAAAAGCTGTACTCCTAAATCTGCCTCCAGCAAATTGATCTGTTTCAAGACTGCCGTAGGTGTAATATATGCCTGCTCTGCCGCCTTATTAAAGCTTCCCGCATCTGCAACACGGATAAACGTCTCCAGTTGTGGATTATACATCGCCTCACTGCCTTTCCTTCGTTTTTCATATAATATATCGGACTACCTCTTCCATAATAATATGTCTTTTGCTGAAAAGGCAATAAAACTTTTGCTTTTAGTGAATATTCCATTCTTTATTTTCCTTTTCATACAGATTGATGTATTCGTTCATTTGGGAATGCTGGCTTTGGATACCCCATACTCAGCGGTAATACTTTTGTAGCTTCGTCCTTACGACAACTCTCCAATGGATATCAGACACCATTTGAAAAGAGAACACACAAGTATACCTACTGACAATTATTTCCTTATAAGAACGGTGTGTAGCTGTGGAGATCATTACCCGGATCATCCGGCAGAATCTGTGATATTATGAAACTGGAGCTGTTGAGAATATTGGTCGCTCTGGTCTTACAAACAAAAGAATGATATTATATATTCTCCCTTTTTGGAAAAGTGTTCCTGTTATTTAGAAGCCCTTTACTCCGCCTTGTTAAATTTCTTATAATGTTTCGGCTGAATTCCAAACAAACGAGCCAGACTTCTGTTTATTTTTTGCAAGACACTATGATTGTCACTGGAAACTGTAATATTAAGCGCCCAACTCAAATCCACGTGTATAATATATTCCGATGAAATGCCATAGAAATTCACTTTATCACTAAACCATGTCTTTTGTAATTGATACGGTTCCAATAAATACTCTATCAATTCCATCCGCATTGTCCATTGAATATTTTCTACTGACTTTTCGGATAAAATCTCACGAAATCTCTTTGGGGAAGTCGCAAATTTAGTCTGATATAAAAACTGTGTATCTTCCACTTTTTGGAATGCCATTTGAAATAAGTAGTTTTCAAACGAACCCGAGAACAATTGTCCGTCAAATTTATAAACCGGCGGATTTTCTCCCTCTGTCAGTTTCAAAAACAACACGCTTTCGGACCAATGGGTAGAAAACAGCATATATTCATTCATATCAATATCAAATTCATCTATGTAACGGAGATAATCCCTTAATATACTGTCAATATTGACTTCTGTATACCCATCCCATTCCTGCTCCAACAATCCATTGTCATTTTGACCCATCTCTTCTAAAAACAGTAGATACGCATATGGAATACTTTTTCCATGTTGTTTCAAATCAGCTATTTCCTCCAAGGCATGGATTTGTTTTTGTGATGCTGGTTCAACTTTTTCTGACCACTGTTTATCTATGGAGTTCATTGTTTTAAAAAGTCTTTCAATCATTGTTTCCAAAGAACCTGCTTCAAAAGAAATTTCATTTAACATTACATTATTGCCTCCTTTAACGGTTTTCATTTATATTAAAACTCAGCAAATCTACCTTCCTGCGCCGCCTGATTTTGTATGGCTTTGTCTATGACATTGACTATTCAGATTTACGGGAATACAACGCCACACTCGGAAAAAACAGCCCTCCATAAAACAGTAAATTGTTTCTAGATTCCTGCCGAAACCGGAACAACAACCGGCTAATTCTTCCTACAAATCCGCAAAACCATAGCAAAATCCAAAATCAGACAAATTTCACACCATTTAAAAAGGTGTACCGCAGTGAAGTTTCCTCCTTACTTTACGGTACACCTTAATTTGTGCAGTGGTCAAGCTTTTTTGTAACATTTGTGGCTAAAAATTATCAAACTGTTGCTAGCCTCTCCTTATGCTGCCGTTCGCGCCTGGTATGATGTATGGTAGCCGTTATAGCTGTATGGATGCACATGGTTGTAAGTGGCATAGGCAAATTCCAGAAACCCCTAATATCGATCTAAACCGTTTTTTATATGGCAACTTTTCATATTTTATAGAATCTCCCCATTACTTTCAATCACCTTTTGATACCAATAAAATGACTTTTTAGGAGTACGCTTTAAGGTGCCGGTTCCATCATCCTGTTTGTCCACATAGATAAACCCATACCGCTTCCGCATCTCACCAGACGAGGCGCTCACCAAATCTATACATCCCCAGGAGGTATATCCTATCAGATCCACTCCATCTTCATCTACTGCCTTCTTCATCTCCCGAATATGTGCTCTCATATAATCAATTCGATAATCATCTTCCACATACCCGTTCTTGTCTGGCACATCTACGGCACCTAGACCGTTTTCTGAAACAAACAACGGTTTACGGTATCGATCATACAAAACATTCAAGGTAATACGCAGTCCAAGAGGATCTATCTGCCATCCCCATTCACTGGAAGGCAGATAGGGATTTTCTAACGAATCAAAAATATTTCCCTTAATCTTAACATTTAAATCTGGGTCTGCGCTGGCACACATGGAATTGTAATAGGAAAAGGATATAAAATCCACCGTGTAATCTCGAAGCAGTTTAAGATCTCCTTCCTCCATCTTGAGCTTTACTCCTTCGCGCTCCATCATCTTCAAGCCATATGCCGGATAAGCCCCATATACCTGTACATCAATAAACAGGTAGCTCTTCCGGTCCATTTCCACTCCTGCCCATACATCCTCTGGCCTGCAGGAATAAGGATAGGCCTGACCCGCCGCCAACATACAGCCAATCTGGTTCTCTGGATTGATCTCTTTTGCCAGCTTCACGGCAATGGCACTTGCCAACAGTTCATGATGTGCGGCTTGATATGTGATCTGCTTTTCATCCTCTCCCTCTTCAAAGCAAATTCCTGCCGCCATAAAAGGAGCATGAAGAATCATATTAATCTCATTAAATGTAATCCAGTAATGCACATATTCTTTATATCTGGTGAATAATGTACGGCAGAGCCGTTCATAAAACGTCAGCATCTTTCGGTTCCTCCAGCCGCCGTATTCTTTTACCAGATGCATTGGGCAGTCAAAATGTGTAATCGTTACCAAGGGTTCTATCTTATACTTTCTACATTCCCGAAAGACATCTTCATAATAGGCAAGTCCATCCTCATTGGGAGTTTCCTCATCCCCTCTGGGGAATATTCTAGACCATGCAATGGACATCCGGTACACCTTAAAACCCATCTGAGCAAACATACGGATATCTTCTTTATAATATTGATACATTTCGATGGCAGTTTGAGCCGGATAGTCATGATCTTTGTCAAATGCAAACATTTTTTTATGTCCTGTCATAACTGCCATCCGGTCTTCTCCTGCCGGAAGTAAATCTACATTGGCAAGCCCACGACCACCAACCGTATAACTTCCTTCACATTGATTGGCAGCTGTTGCGCCGCCCCACAAAAAATCTTCTCTCAAATCCACATCCTCCTGTTTCCATTTTACTAGAAAATAGCCGTAAGTAAAACATCGCCAGATTCCACGAAAGTGTTCTCTGTCTCCACAATCTCTACCACATCATCCACATTGGTAATCAGCACCGGTGTCTCCAGGGAATATCCTTTCCCTTCAATCAGTGCTTTATCAAAAGTTACAAGAACATCACCCTTCTTCACTTTCATGCCTTCAGAAATCCGGGAGGTAAATCCCTCTCCTTCCAGCTGCACCGTATTCATTCCAATATGAATCAACAGCTCCACTCCATGATCGGTTACCATTCCAATGGCATGCTTTGTTGGAAATATGGTCTGAATAGTGCCGTCTGCCGGAGCTTTTACCTCTCCCTTATCAGGAAGAATTGCAACGCCTTTTCCAAGAACACCGGAGGAAAATGCAGCATCCGTTACTTCAGAAAGTGGTATTACTTTCCCAGATAGAGGACTTGCAAGAATTTCTCTTTTCATTGTACTGCCTTTTTCTTCTGAAGAGCTTTTCTCTTTCTGTTGTTCTCCCTCTTCTTCATCTGCCTTACAGAACAAAAAGGTAAGAACAAAACCAAGAGCCGTTGCCACCACTGCACCAATAACTGCCATTGTTACATTGTTCAAGTCACCTGTAGCCGGATCAATCATGGCAGGAAATTCAAATATACCAAGACCTCCAAAAATATACTCTTTCAAATCTATGATTCCGTAGAAAGCTCCAACAATTGCTGCCGCAATACAGGAAATTACAAAAGGCTTTTTCCTTGGCAGAGTAATACCATAAATAGCGGGTTCCGTCACACCGAAAAATCCCGAAATGGCAGATGGAACACAAAGGCTCTTCAGCTTCTTATCCTTTGTCTTTATCATCATGGCAAGAACCACACCCGTTGTAGCCCAGGTTGCTCCAAAGAAAGGCATCATAATATTGTCATAGCCCATTGTCATGATATTGTTGATATAAACTGGAATAAATCCCCAATGTAAACCAAACATAACCAATACCTGCCACAGTCCGCCCACCAGAGCACCTGCTACCAGAGGACTGAGTCCCCGAAGCAGAAGAATTCCCTGTAGAATCAGATTGGAGCCAAAAGTAGATACTGGCCCAATCAGAATAAATCCGGCAGTCAGCGAAATCAAAAGCGTAAACATGGGCACAAAGAAAAATGCAACAATTTCTGGAATAATTTTTTCCATCAGCTTCTGCACTTTGGAAGCAAAATATACAATTAAAATAACTGGAATCACAGTTGAAGTATAATCCATGGCGATTACCGGAATTCCGAACAATGTCTGATAGACAGGGGATTCAAAAACCGTTTCTTCAAACAATGTGTACAAAGGCTCTGCTGCTCCAGAAAGAGCACTCATCTGAATGGCTGGATAGCAGAGAGCGCAGCCAATTGTCATTCCCACAAAAGGTTTCAGATTAAACTTTTTTGAAGCTGTAAACGCCAAAAGAACCGGCAGAAACATAAACAAGGCATCACTAAATGCATTAAGATACAGATAAGTTCCGCTACTTTCTGCATACAATCCCATAAAGGAAAACAGACTGTTCATACCTTTTAGCATACCACATGCAGACAAAACTCCAAGAATTGGCTGAAAAATTCCAGATACAGTATCAATAAAACGGTCTCCCAGACTTCCTTTGGGATTTTCTTCCTGTGCTGTGTCGCTTTGCCCCTTGCCTTCAATCCCCACAAGCGAGCATACATCTACATAGACCTCCGGCACATGGCTACCGATCACCACCTGATACTGCCCACCACTTTTCATAACAGTCACAACGCCGTCCATCTTTTTCAACACATCGTCCTGCGCTTTACCCTCATCCCTCAACACAAAGCGCAGACGGGTAACACAATGGGTCAGGCTTATGACATTCTCCTTTCCTCCAATCTTTCCGACAATTTCCTTTGCCAGATTTTCATACTTTCCCATTTCTCTCTACCTCCATTCTTTTTTATTTGAGTGTTTTGTACACTCTTTATTTTGAAGGTGTAGCCAACTGAATGTAACCATCCCACAGAAACCTTGTTATTGTCTTTTGGACAAATCAATCAAGAACCGCTTTTATAAATAATCCGTTCAATATGTATCGTCAGATACAGCATTTCATCACTAGAAAGCGTATAGGAATATCTGTTTTTTACGAATGTTCCAATCTTCTCCACACATTTAT
>Ga0137308_102340_pt1 | contig 13082 bp, 12 predicted proteins | sample Inofrocosms_June_FD_97181 | JGI IMG/M metagenome (GOLD analysis project Ga0137308, IMG submission 97181) | Mouse cecal microbial communities from Vienna, Austria - N-Acetylneuraminic and N-Acetylglucosamine D2O microcosms_June | ecosystem: Host-associated > Mammals > Digestive system > Large...
GCTTCTGTTTATTGTTTATTCATTGTTATTGATTTCCACAGGAGGAAGATTATATGTGATTACAGCGCTACTCTCCTTTGTAATATTCCTTTCTTTTTCAGAAAATATGAATTTTAGGCTTATAGTACTGCTTGCTTTTGGTGCATTGTTTGCACTCATAATGGGATTGATTGGAATATCTAGATTAGGATTTGTTGGGCTTGATTTCAAATTGGCAGTGTTTAATATTTTGGAGGAACCGTTATATACAAATTACTCGAATATTACATATTTATATAATTATTCACCGGTAAATATATTTTGTATACCAACAACGCTGCTTTCAGCAATTGTTAACTTATTACCCACAAGATTATTTCCGTGGAAATTAGATTATATTAAATATATAACAGATATATATCCCCAAATAGAACAGCCTTTAGGTGCAACACATTATTATACATCTTATAATGCAGGACTCGGTCTGCTGTTATCACTATTTTTGTTTTATTTTATAGGAAAGCGGATGAGTAGAATTCGAAAAAGTTATGAAGATGCAGATGTCACAAAGCGGACAATATACTGCCTTGTATGTGCAAATTTGGCATTTTCTATGTTTAGAGATCCAATTGCAACATCATTAATAAAAAATATCATCGAGTTCTCTGTTATTCTTCCATGGTTTATATCGGCGCTTAACGATTTCCTTTATAAAGAAGGACTTAAATAATAATGTTTTGAATTTGAGTTATCGGGGGGAAAAGATCCATTTTTAGTAGAGAAAGGATATTGCATGGATGAATTAAATAGTAATAGCAGAACAAAAAATACATTATTGAATGTTGCCACTGGTATTGGTGGGAAATTAGTAATTATGATTTTTGCTTTTACAGTAAGAACTGTGTTTATCAGACAATTGGGTGCTGAGTACAATGGCCTCAATGCATTGATAAGTAATATCTTGTCTTTTTTATGTTTGGCAGATATTGGACTTCAAAATGTTTTAAACTTTTCTTTGTATTCTTGTATTGAAAAAAAAGATACTGATAAGATCCTTAAAAATCTCAAAATTTTCAAACGTATTTATACGTATTTTGCATTGGTGATTGCCGTTTGTGGTCTCGCAGTGATTCCTCTACTACATATCATTGTTAAGAGTTCCATCCCTTTCAATGATATATATACATATTATTTACTTTATCTGATAAATTCTATTGCTACATATTTGTGGATATATAAAACGACTTTATTGTATGCAGACCAGAATCAACATATAATTAATATAGGAACCCTCATATTCAAAATATGTACATATGGATTTCAAATAATTGCGATTCTTCTTTGGAAGGAAATATATTTATATTTGATAATTCAAATAGTGTTTACTTTTCTTCAAAATTTAGTTCTCAGTTATGTTACGGAGAGAAGATATCCCTTTCTCGTACATTTAAAGCTAATTGAGAGAGAATCTATTGAGATTGAACAGAAGAAAAATATTGTTGCAACCATTAAGTATAGGATTAGTGATGTTTTGTTAAATAATACCGATAATATTATAATTTCGGCTATACTTGGAACTCTTTTTTCAGGATATTATGCAAATTATTATATGCTTTTTCAGTACATAGAAGGATTTATATATACTATAGGTACTGGTGTGATTGCTAGTATTGGAAATTTGGTTCAGGAAAAGGATGTTGATACATCATATCATAATTTTAAAGCTCTGATGCTTATTTATGCAGTTATTGCCTCTGCTTGTGCCACGTGTTTTTACAACTGTACACAGGGTTTCATTCCGATTTGGATTGGGAGTGAATATGTACTTTCTGATTCGTTTTTGTTCTTGATGATTTTAGTGTTTTATTTAAATATTTCTATGGGTGCTGTAAAATTATATCGTGAAGCAATGGGGTTGTTTATTAAAGTTCCAAGAATGATGTTTGTTGCGGCAATTATAAATATCACGTTATCTATTTTGCTGGGTAATGCAATTGGACTGATTGGTATTGTGATAGCAACTTTTGTAGCAAAGATACTTACACAATACTGGTTTGAACCGTATTTGTTGTTCAAAGAAAAACTTAAAAAAAATGTATGGATTTATCATAAAAATCAGATTGTTAATTTTTGTCTAACTATAATATCCATTTTTTTTTCATCTTTGATTTGCAGTTTTTTGGGTAGTGGTTTTATTTGGATTATTTGCAGGGCTATTATTTCTGTTATGATATGCATTTTTATATATTATTTCGTCTACAGCAGATCTACAGAAATGAATGAGATTTTAGTTAGGATGAAAGGATTTATGAATAGGAGGAGTATTGATGCAACCTAATATTAGTATCGTTATGTTGTCATATTATCATGAAAAATATATAAAGCAAGCAATAGAAAGCGTTCTTTTCCAAGTAACTGATCTTACGTATGAGTTAATTATAGCAGATGATTGTTCTAAAGATGCAACTAGGAAGATAATTAGTGATTATGCTAATAGATATCCTGATAAAATAAAACCAATCTACAACGAAATCAACCTTGGGATTACGAAAAATCTTTATAATGCAATTTCACACTGTACTGGAAAGTATATTTCTTTCTTATCAGGAGATGATTTTTGGATAGATGAAAAGAAGCTTGAAAAACAGTATCAATTTCTTGAAGAGCATAAAGAATATGTTGCTGTGACGGGTGTTGTGGAAGCTAGACTTAACGGTAAAGAAATTATTTCTTGCTCTCCAGAAAGAAGAATGGTAGATAAAAAGATAACACTGAGAGATTATCTTAGTGGAAGAACTTTTGACACACATTCTGTTATGATACATAATTTTTACAATGAAAACGGTGGAAAAGAGTATATGCGAAATATAGTTAAATTTAGTCCATATATAGATGATTCGACAACTTGCATATTGATACTAAAAAAAGGACCAGCATTTACAATGTCTGACCATTTTGGTGTTTACAGGGTGATAAAAGGAACTGCCAATGCGCAAAATTATAATAGTAAAAATACTACTTTTCAAAAGGCGGAAAAGGAGATTGAATTATATAATAATATGACAAAAGAATTTGATGATCTCGATTTAACACAATTGTTTGCGAGATGTTTGTCAATAGCAGCATTGACTTCATTGCTAAACTTAAGTTTTAGTGATTACAGGAAACTTTATAACTCTTTGCCTAAGAAATATAAAAACGGAAGAACAAAGTGTGCTGTAATTGGAAATATGATAAAAACAGGTAAGCGAGTCATTAAGCTGAGAATATTGTCTTTTATAAAAGGGGGTATTGATTGTGCAGGTAATTAAATATGTTTTCCAACCGCATGGGGATGAAAGAGGACAACTTATATCGTTGGAAGAATTTAAGGATATCCCTTTTGGTATCAAACGTGTGTACTACATGTATAATACCGGAGATGGCGTAACGAGAGGATTTCATGCACATAAATCCTTACAGCAAATACTTGTTTGCATACATGGAAGTTGTAAAATAAAACTTGATAATGGAAAAGAGAAAAAGGTGGTTCCTCTTGAAAAACCTTATGAGGGATTATATGTATCCAATATTATGTGGAGAGAGATGTATGATTTTTCTCCAGATGCAGTGCTAATGGTGTTGGCTTCCGAATTATATGATGAATCGGATTATATTCGTAACTATGATGAATTTCTTAATTATGTGAAGAATGGCGGGACCACCACATCCGCAGAAGAGGTTATAAAATGAAAATTCCGTTTGTATCGTTTCATCCGATGGAGAATGAATTGAATGATGAAATAAGAGCAGCATTTGATCGTGTGTTTACACGTTCTTGGTATATAGAAGGTATAGAGGACAAAACTTTTGAGAAGGTATTTGCGGAGTATTGTGGAGTCAAGTATTGTATTGGTGTAGGTAATGGTCTTGACGCTTTGATGCTTGCACTTAAAGCACTTGATATTGGAGAAGGTGATGAAGTTATTGTACCCGCCAATACTTATATAGCAACTGCTCTTGCTGTAACATATGTTGGAGCGGTTCCTGTACTTGTCGAGCCAGATATTGAAACATTTAATATAAATCCATCTCTTATTGAAGAAAAAATTACTGGGAAGACGAAAGCTATCATGCCTGTACATCTTTATGGACAAGCATGCAACATGGATTCGATTATGGAGATAGCAAAAAAGTATGGTCTGAAGGTAGTTGAGGATTGTGCACAGGCTCATGGAGCAAAATATAAAGGACAAAAAGTAGGCACATTTGGTGATGTTGCTGGTTTTAGTTTTTATCCAGGAAAGAATCTTGGAGCATTAGGTGATGCTGGTGCGGTCGTGACGAATAATAAAGAACTTGCAGAGAAAGTTCGTATATTTGGGAATTATGGCTCTGACTTTAAGTATCACCATATCTATAAGGGAAATAATAGTCGTCTTGACGAATTACAAGCAGCATTCCTTTTGGCAAAGCTACCACACCTTGAACGGATGAATGCGGAACGTAGACGAATTGCCAAGAAGTATACGGAGGGTATTAAGAATCCTAAGGTTATTACACCATATTTTCTAGAAGATTGTGATCCTGTTTGGCATATCTATGGTATTCGCTGTGATGAGCGGGATGCCTTGGAAAAATATTTGAATGAGAAATGTATCGGAACAAATAAACATTATCCAATTCCAATTCACTTGCAAAAATGCTATAAGGATTTAAATATCCCCATAGGAGCATTACCAATTGCAGAAGAAATTAGCGAAAAGGAACTTAGTATTCCCATGTATTATGGATTGAATGATAGCGAGATTAACTACGTAATCGAAACAATAAATAAATTTTGACAGGTAATAGGTATGTATTTAAGAAAACTTGAATTAAAAGATGCCCCATTTATGCTTGAATGGATGCATAATGAGAATGTAACAGCGAATCTGCAGGCAGATTTTGCTTCTAAAACTCTACAGGATGCCGAGCAGTTTATTGTGCAAAGCCAAGATGATAAAAAAAATTTAAACTTAGCTATTGTGTCAGATATTGATGAGTATATGGGCACCGTGAGCCTTAAGCATATAAATGATAAGAGTGCTGAATTTGCTATAACCGTTCGCAGATCAGCGATGGGAAAAGGGTATGCAAAATATGGAATGGAAGCAATATTGAAAATGGCAATATCTAAGTATGGACTTAAATATGTATATTGGTGCGTAAATCCTGATAATTATCGTGCGGTCAGGTTTTATGAGAAGAATAATTATGTCAAAGTAAACCAATCTGATATATGTATCGAGGGGGGGGGGTACAGTACAGAACAGATTCAGAGATATTACTGGTTCAAATATCCCAGATAGATATAAGAGTAGACACAGACTGCCTATGGGAAATGACTATTAGCGATGGGAGGATCTGTGGATGAAAACGATATGTATTGCTGGAAAAAATAACATAGCAGTAGATGTATTACTATATTGCATCAATACTTATAAGGATGATGAAATTGTTGTTGTTTGTAACAAAAATGATTTGGGAGAAAATGGATGGCAGAGATCTTTGCTGTGGCATGCAAGAAAGCACGATATAAGAGTATTGAAATTGAATGAGGTATATGGGATTGAAGATCTGGTTTTCCTATCAGTTGAGTTTGACAGAATAATCAGACCGAAACGGTTTTCTTCAGCTAGGCTTTTTAATATACATTTTTCATTTCTTCCGTTGTACAAAGGTTGTCATACATCAGTTTTACCAATTCTTCATGGAAGGGATAAAACGGGGGTGACTTTCCATCGGATAGATAGTGGTATTGATACAGGTGAAATTATAGATCAGGAAGAGGTTAAAATATATTCGTCCGACACATCGTATGATTTATACAAAAAATTGATTAGTGTGGGTACAAAGCTTATAATCAAGAATTTGTCGGATGTTATTAGGGGAACTGAGCAGTCATGGAAACAGGAGTCCCACGGATCAACATATTATTCAATAAGTGAGATCAAGTATTCAGAGCTTTGTTTAGACATTAATGCTACAGCTTATCAGATTCAAAATCAAATTCGAGCATTCAGTTTTAGGCCGTATCAGTTATTAGTATGGAACAAAAAACGATATGTTGAATGTGAGATATTGGAAAATCGTTCTGTTTGGAGACCGGGAACTATTTTAGAAGATACAGAGGTTTATACAGTTATAGTTTCAATTGATTATGATGTAAAACTTTATAAGGATGTTTTGTTAGAGATATTTTCTGCGATTGAGAAAAAGGAGAATAGTCGAGCAAAGAAGTTATGCGTATCTAGGCAACTTGTGAATGCTCAGGATAGACACGGAAGGTCTCCGCTAACCGTGGCAGTATACAGTGGTAATATTGAAATGGTTGAATATCTTCTTCAATGCGGAGCTGATATTTGTGTGAAAGATTGGAATGGTAGTACGTTGCTGATGTATGCGAAAGATTATGGTATGAATACAGGTGATTGGTCATTATTTAGAATGTTGGCTGAACTTGGAGTAGATATCAATGAGAAAGATTATGCTGGTTTATTATTGGCAGATTACATTTCGGAGTTAGAAAAGATTGATAGTATTCCTGATGATATAAAGAAAATGCTAAATCTTTGGGAAGCAAGATTTGACAAGGAATCTTCTGGCTTTATGATTGAGTCTGAAATGTAACATACTCGAATTTGTAGGTGATAAACCAACTAACAGACTAAGGAGGAGAGTACTTTGTCAGGGATCAAGTCTGAGAAAACGGAAGAAATACCGGAAGTAATGGCAGATAAGGTTTATTTTCTAACTACAAGATAATTACAAAATAATATGGATGTATAAGTTGAAAATCCATTTTGTTAAAGGAGTGTAAGTATACTATGTCACTATTCAAAAATTCAACCTTACTAATCACCGGAGGCACCGGCTCCTTCGGTCACACAGTTCTTAAGCATTTCCTTCACACCGATATCAAGGAAATCCGAATATTCAGCCGCGACGAAAAAAAACAGGATGACATGCGCCACGAGCTGCAGTCCCAACACCCAGAAGCCGCTTCAAAAGTAAAATTCTACATAGGAAATGTCCGTAATCCACAGTCTGTGCATGACGCCATGCCGGGTGTGGATTTTATCTTTCATGCAGCCGCCCTGAAGCAGGTTCCAAGCTGTGAGTTCTTCCCCATGGAGGCAGTACAGACCAACATAGAGGGAACCAACAACGTTCTCCATGCGGCAATCGAGGCGAAGGTGAAGAGGGTGGTCTGCCTGTCTACCGACAAGGCAGCGTACCCGATCAACGCCATGGGTACCAGCAAGGCTATGATGGAGCATATCGTGAGGGCCAATGCACGGGTAGCGGCAGAGCGGGGCGATACAGTGATCTGCTGTACACGGTACGGCAACGTGATGTGTTCCAGGGGATCTGTTATCCCGCTTTTTATCGATCAGATCAGAAGCGGCAGGCCGATCACGATCACGAATCCAGATATGACGCGTTTCCTCATGAATCTGGACGAAGCCGTAGATCTGGTCAGATTTGCATTTGAGCATGGAAATCCGGGAGATCTGTTTATTCAGAAGGCGGATGCAAGTACGATCGGGGTGCTGGCAGAAGCGGTACAGCGATTATTCGGTGATACTGGAACGCAGATCATCGGCACACGCCACGGTGAGAAATTATATGAGACGCTTATGACCAGAGAGGAGCGTTTGCGCTCTGAGGATATGGGGGATTATTACCGTGTATCCGCGGATGAACGTGATCTTAATTACGACAAATATTTTGTGAACGGACAAGTAACTACGGAAGCAGATGAGGCATATACCAGCCACAATACGGAGCTTTTGGATGTGGAGAAGACGGTGGAGAAGATCCTTACAACGGATTATGTGAAGGAACAGTTAAAGGCGGTGAAGGAATGAAGATACTTGTGACGGGCAGCGCCGGGTTTGTCGGGCGGAATCTGATCGAGAGCCTGAAAAATATCCGCGATGGGAAGGACAGGACAAGACCTGATCTGGATATTACAGATATCTATGAGTACGATGTTCATACAGAAGAAAGTCTGTTGGATGCTTATTGCAGGGATTGTGATTTTGTCTTTAATCTTGCCGGCGTCAACCGTCCCAAGAACCAGGAAGAATTCATGAGCGGGAATTTTGGTTTTGCCTCGACGCTTCTTGATATGTTAAAAAGGTATCACAATACGTGTCCGATCATGCTGAGTTCTTCGATCCAGGCAACGCTGGTGGGACGGTACGCGGATTCCGAATATGGCAGGAGCAAGCTGGCAGGAGAGGAATTGTTTTTCCGTTATGAACAGGAGACAGGGGCACGTGTTCTTGTTTATCGGTTCCCCAATCTTTTTGGTAAATGGTGCAGGCCTAATTACAATTCTGTAGTGGCGACCTTCTGCAATGCCATTGCGAATGGCAAGGAGTATACGGTGAACGACCGGTCTACGAAGCTGGAGCTTCTATATATTGATGATCTGGTTCAGGAGATGCTGGACGCATTGGAGGGGAAGGAACATCATTGTGATTATAACGGGATCGAGTTGTTAGCCGGAGAAGGCGGAAGATTCTGCTATGTTCCGGTGACTTATGATGCTGCGCTTGGAGAGATTGTAGATTTACTGGAATCATTTAAAAGGATGTCAGACACACTGCTGATTCCAGAGATTCCGGAAGGGTCATTTTCCAAGAAGCTTTTCAGTACCTATTTGTCATATTTGCCCAAGGAGGCTATTTCTTATGATCTGTCCATGAATGTGGATAACCGGGGGATATTTACCGAATTGATCAAGACGGTCAGCGGAGGTCAGGTGAGCGTCAATATCGCCCGACCGGGAAATGTCCGCGGACAGCATTGGCATCATTCCAAATGGGAACTTTTTATTGTTGTTTCAGGACACGGGCTGATCCAGGAGAGGAAGATCGGCAGGGATGAGAAGGGAGAGCCGTATCCGGTACATTCCTTTGAAGTCACGGGAGAGAAGATGAAAGCGGTACAGATGCTGCCGGGGTATACCCACAATATTATCAATTTATCAGATACGGAAGATCTGATCACGGTGATGTGGGCCAATGAACCATTTGACCCGGAGCATCCGGATACATTTTTTGAAAAGGTAGAGTAGGGGGATGGATGATCATATGGATTTTAGTGGAATAAGCTGGAAGAATAATGGGAGATTAAAGCTTCTGATCATTGTCGGCACAAGGCCGGAAGTGATTCGTTTATCAGAAGTGATCAAGAAGTGCCGGAAGTATTTTGATACGCTCCTTTGCCATACAGGTCAGAACTATGATTATAATTTAAACGGAGTATTTTTTAAGGATCTGGGACTTAAGGATCCAGATGTATATCTGGATGCGGTTGGAGATGATCTTGGTTCTACTATGGGAAATATTCTTTCATTAAGCTATCGGCTTATGAGTTCCATTTGTCCGGATGCGCTGTTGGTCTTAGGAGATACGAACAGCTGTCTGTCAGCGATCAGCGCCAAGCGTCTGCACATCCCGATCTTCCATATGGAGGCGGGGAACCGGTGTAAGGATGAGTGCCTGCCGGAGGAAACAAACCGGCGGATCGTGGATATCATCAGTGATGTGAACCTGGCTTATTCTGAGCATGCGAGGAGGTATCTTGCGGAATGCGGCCTGCCAAAGGAACGGACGTATGTGACAGGATCTCCGATGGCAGAGGTTTTAAATAATAACCTGAATTCAATTTTAAATTCAGATATTCATCAAAGATTAAGCCGTGAAACGGGTGTGAAGATAGAGCCGGGGAAGTATATCCTCCTGTCAGCCCACCGGGAGGAGAATATAGATACTGAGAAGAATTTTCTTTCGTTATTTCATGCCATTAATGAGACTGCAGAGAAGTACAGCCTGCCAGTTCTCTATTCCTGTCATCCCAGGAGCCGTAAGCGGTTAGAACAGATGGAACGGGATGGGAAGTTTAAGCTTAATGGCCGGGTAATTGCACATGAACCGTTAGGATTCCATGATTATAACTGTCTGCAGGTGAATGCATTTGCGGTTGTCTCTGATTCTGGGACATTGCCTGAGGAATCGAGCTTTTTTACATCTGTCAACAGACCGTTTCCGGCGGTCTGTATACGGACCAGCACAGAGAGGCCGGAGGCGCTGGAGAAAGGATGTTTTGTGCTGTCAGGGATTGATACGGTCGGACTGCTCCAGGCAATTGAGATGGCGGCAGAGATGAGGGAAGAAGGACTCTGTGGGATACCGGTTCCGGATTATACGGATGAGAATGTCAGCAGTAAGGTGGTCGGGATCATACAATCGTATGTGGGGATTGTGGATCGGTTTGTGTGGCGGAAGACAAAATAGGCGGTAAGCAAGACGGATAAAAGTTATGCAAAAGATAAAAAGGAAATTAAAAGCTATTTTGGAAAGATTCTTTCTGCTTAGGACCACATCATGGTTCATACTTTTGATTGTTGTGGTTGTACTTTTGACAATTGTCTTCTATAAAATATTTCTTCTGGGTTCAATCGTTCTGAATTCTGATTTGATAAAATGGCTCAATATCTATGGCAAAAGTACAGAGCAGTATTCATTAGCCATTAATATTGGAGAAGTAATGACGGCTATTGCAGCGGCAAGCATCATTATCGTTCAGTTAAAACAAGATCAAAAGGGGGAAATAAAACACAGGAAAACAGCAGAAGCTCAGTTTATGCTTGAATATAACAAGTCTTTTATCGAAAATAAAGATATGTGCATGGTCGAACACTATCTGGAACAGGAAGTAAGCGGTGATCCGGTAACTGAAATGAGCAGCTTGCGTGAGCAGAGACAGATATTTATTAATTATTTAGTATATTTGGAGGGAATGGCTTCATGTGTTCATCAAGACCAGTTAGCATTTGAGAGTATTGATGATGTATTCGCATATCGATTTTTTATAGCTGTAAATAATCCGGAGGTTCAAAGCTTGGAATTAGTCAGGTGCGCTCAGTATTACAGGGGATGCTTTCGGTTATATGAAGAGTGGGTAGAATACCGGGAAAGTACGGGAAAATATAAGGAGAATTACGCTATTCCATTGGAAGAAACTTCGCTAGATAGATGTAAAGATTATGAATTATATATCCAGCAGCCTGTTAAAGTTTATAAAGAAGATGGAGAATATAATAATAAACCCTGGTGGTTATTGCGCGGTAAATGGAGTGAAATATCTAAGTATGAGGGGAAGGCATTTGCCGTTAGCTGCGGAAAAGTGATTGGGGTAATGTCTTATTCTGATGAAGACAAAATATATATAGGCGGTTTGTACGTGAAGCCCAGATGTAATGAAAAGCTTGTTAAGAGAGTTTTACTGAAAGAAGTATTTTATCGGAAACCAAGTAAAGAAGTGGAGATCGTATATAAAGATGAATTGGCGGAGGAATTACTGGAAGAATTGAAGGCTGCGAAGAAGAAGACGGAAAAATATGAACTGGCAGAAGAGAAGATTCGAAGAGATTCAATAACGTTCAGACAATTCGATATAGATTCATGTTTAAGCGGCAGGCAGATGCGGGAAATAGCCGGTCTTATTTACGATACGGATCGGTATATTTATCAAGGAATGTTTGGCAGCCGGCAGAATGCAATAAAGGTGATTCCAACTTTACTCAGTGGTAATGAGGACAGAATGTTCCGATTGTCTAATTTGTATGTGGCTGTGATGGAAGAAGAGATAGTCGGGCTGATATTATGGGTTAAAGGAAAACTGCAATGGAATCCTGGGGTTTTATGCGAGGTCTTAAGCAATCTGGGAATAGAATCCCCGGAATATTTGAATGAAGTTTATTCGCAATATCTGAGCAGGTATGATTCCATAGATAATTATGAAAAGATTTCATTGTTGAATGTGTGCGTAGACAAGAAGAAGAGGAATGCAGGTATAGGCAGACGGTTATTGATGAGTTTTTTAGAGAAGCATCCAAAAGAGGATATGGAATTATGCGTGCTTAAAGATAACGAAGGTGCTGTGAAATTATATCAGGATTGTGGATTTCTGGTAGTGGAAGAATACCCGGGATTTTCAACAAATCCGATAAAGCCCAAAGCAGTGGGGATGACTAGAGTGAGTAATAATACTGAGAGGTAAGGGAAGAAAAGTATGTTTGAATATCCAGACAAATTTACGATTGTGTCAGGAATGGGTGAGGCAAAAGAAAGATTAGTAGCATTTGATAATGCACTTATTTCGGCAGGCATTTCCAATTATAATTTACTCAGAGTAAGCAGTATTCTGCCTGTCAATTGTATGAGGGCAGGAAAAGTAGACAAAAGAGAGGGATCTGTTTTGCTTACAGCATACGGAACGATTTCATCTAAGCAGCCGGGAGAGAAAATAGCATCGGCTGTAAGTGTAGGGATTCCCAGACATTCGGAAGATATAGGAGTGATTATGGAATATTCGGGTGTGTGCAGTAAGGAGGAAGCGGAAAGTACAGTCCGTGAGATGGCGAGAGAAGCAATGATCAATCACGGAATATTGTGTAAAGAAATCCTAAGCTCATCTATCGAAAAAATAGTTCAGAATAACAGGTATGCAGCAGTAATTTCTGCGATTGCAATGTGGTAATTACTACCCCTCGGAATACTCCGCATCATAATTCTCAGTTATTATATAAGGACGTTCCAGAATATTTTAATCTAAGTCTCTATTTACCTATAAGGATGTCAAGCGGAAATTCCCTTGACATCTCAATTCTCATATTTCAAACTATTCTTTACAATAACGTTTCAGAGAGACTGTCATTTTAAGTCAATTCTATTTTCTGCCAATTTCAAGAAATCATTTCCGTTTTCAAGAATATTTCCATGACTAATCAAATAGAGTGAAAACAAGCAAAAACAACCCCAATTTAATTCTTCCCATTGTCTATATTGATATTTTTTGTTATAGTAGAACTATAAGGAGGAACTTCCGATGGCTAGGGCAGATAATATATTAAATATGCAGATAACGATTGTTAATTGTATGAAGCAACAGTGGAATATTAATTATAGTGAAGTTAGTGATATTTTGGATAAATATGATTTGCTCTCTTATATTGCTATATGTTATGAAGAATATAATTCTATGGGAATAAAAGGAATTTTGGA